>Ga0116180_1001298_pt1 | contig 21386 bp, 6 predicted proteins | sample AD_UKC073_MetaG_FD_89804 | JGI IMG/M metagenome (GOLD analysis project Ga0116180, IMG submission 89804) | Active sludge microbial communities of municipal wastewater-treating anaerobic digesters from USA - AD_UKC073_MetaG | ecosystem: Engineered > Bioreactor > Anaerobic > Digestate | place: USA...
GTCTCGGCTCGGACGCCACCGCAGCGCGGCACCGTCGTCAAGCTGAACACCGTCGAGGCGGAGACCATGCACGTCTTCTCCGAGAAGACGCAGGAGCGCCTGAGCGCCTGACCTTCAGCTGCAAAGGGCCGGCCGGGAATTCCTGGCCGGCCCTTACGCGTTCCCGACTCTCAAGGAAGGGTCGCGAGTTCGCGCTGATTGTGATCTTCTTGACGCTTGGGACCGTTCCGCAGTAATACGTAGCTAGCTATCGTTATTGGGCCCGTCAAAAGACCCAACCTCCCGCAACGAAGGCCCAGTTCAATATGCCCCCACGCTCTCGTTCACGCTGCCGAACTTCTCTCAGGGCCACTCTCAGCGTAATCATGAGTCTGCTTCTGCTGGCTCTTGGGCTGCCCATCACAGCCTCGGCAGGGGAGATCGATGCGGAGATGACCATCGAGGCCTTCGTCACCGGTCATCAGGGCGAAGTGCCGACGATCTCGCCGGGCGAGAACTTCAGCTACACGGTCAACCTGCAGTGCAGCGCCAACGACTGCCAGAACGCCGTGGTCTCGGCGAAGCTGCCGGCGCCCCTGGTCTACGACGATCCGGCAATCACGGTCAGCCCGAACCTCGGCACTGTTGCCATCGACGGGCAGCAGCTCACCATCACCTTCGTCAACGACGACCACGCCTTACAACTGGACGCCGGCCAGGTCATCATGGTCACGGTCAAGGCGAAGCTGCCCGCGGACGCCTCGGCCGACTACAACGGCAACACCGCCGACATCACCTTCGACGCGACCGCCGACAACGCCGACAAGGTCTCCGACACCGCCTCAGTCAAGCTCAACATCGAGCAGAAGCTGAAGGCGTCCGCCACCAAGTCGATCACCCCGAACTCCACCCAGCCCTCGATCCCCGGACGCCCGGCCACCATCACCCTCGGCGGCGGGAGTCTGGCCAACGTCAGCGTCGACTCGATCGTGCTGGCCGATCCCACCGACCCGACCGCGACCGGCAACCCGTTCAGCTACCTGGCCCTGACCGGAATCGACAGCCTGGAGGCCCCCGGCGGCGCCGACCGGGTCAGCTTCGACTACTTCAACGGCACCGACTGGCACAACGGCGCAGCGGTGCCCATCCCGGACGACCCGAGCACCCTGATCCCCAGCGGCGTCGACCCGGCCACCATCACCTGCGTCCGGTTCACCTTCACCAAGGACGGCGGCAGCCTGCCCTCCGGCTCCCCGGCGAAGATCGTGCTGAAGACGGTCAGCCGCGGCAACATCGCCGATGGGCTGGACGAGGGCGAGGTCCGGACGCTGACCAACACCCTGACCAGCACGGTCACCAAGGGCAGCGAGACCGCGAAGGACGAAGCCAGCGCAACGATCAGCTTCAAGAAGCAGTCGGTGCAGATCTCGGCGAGCAAGAGCTTCGACGGCCCCACACTGGTGGTCGGCAAGTCGACCACGGTGACGCTGAAGGCCACCACCGGGGTGATGCCGACGTCAACGATCACCATCAACGAGCCGGCCGCCGATCACGAGAACCTGGCCGAGCAGGGCCTGATCTTCGGCGGCTTCGTCACCGATCCGAGCGCGGACGCGCAGGTCACCTGGCCGGACGGCGCGAGCAAGGCCGAGATCACCTACACCTACACCGACGGCACCACCGCGACCCTCAGCACCACCCACGCCGACACGCTGCCGGCGCCGACCCAGCCGGTCGCCGGGTTCAGCGTCACCTTCACCTCCGCCGATGCGGACGGGATCGAGTCGAACGCTCTGGTCCGGCTGCCCTTCACGGTCACCGCCGGGCCGGTAACCGAGGAGAGCGGGACGGTTGCCTCCAACACGATCTCTGCGACCGCGTCCAACGCAGCCGGCCCCCCCAAGTCGGCCACCGTCACCAAGGAGATCACCCTGCTGCCCAAGTTCGTCCAGACCGAGGTGAAGAAGGCCTTCAACCGCGACTGGATCTGGGCCTCCGCCGGCGCCACCGCCACCGCTGAGGTGACCGGCTCGGTCGCCTCCGAGTCGACCATCGGTTCCACCCGACTGGTGATCACCGACAACGACCAAACCTTCTGGGACCACTTCGACCTGCGCCGGATCGTCGCCACCGATGTGCCCAGCAACGCCACCATGTACCCGGAGTACTTCGACGGCACCACCTGGCAGCCGCTGACCGCCCCGGTGGTCGGCCCGAAGACCGACTGGTCCTACAAGCTCACCGATCCGCAGCGCGCGGCCGCCCAGGGCGTCCGGTTCCGCTTCGTCGGCACCGACGGCTCCGACCTGCCGGCCGGCTTCACCGTGGTTCCCCGCTTCGAGGTCGCGCTGCGCGCGCAGCTGCGCTCAGCTCCGGGCACCTCGGCGACCGTGGGCGTCGATGAGCTCAGCAACCTGGTCACCTCCGAGGTGGCCAATGACCAGGCCATTCAAAAGTTGGTCACCGATACCGCCAAGGACACCCTCGCCCTGCACCCGACCGGTGGCGGCGGTGGCGGCAACGTCGATCTGGTCGACAAGTTCTGGCTCGACCCCGAGGACAAGACCTACGAGGAGAACGTCAGCGTCTCGGCGCTGTCGGACGACATCCGCACCGCAGCGATCCGCTGGGGCACCAGTGGCCTGAGCATGAGCACAGTCGAGGTCGTCGACGACCCGCACACCGGCGACGTCAGCGCGTCCGTCTTCGACGCCTTCGACCTGGTGCGGATCGAACCGATCACCGCCGCGATCGACCCGCTGATGGCCAAGGACAAGGTGGCCAAGGTCGAGCTCTACCTGGCCGGCAGCGGCTGGACGAACATCACCGGGGCGGCCTGCGCCGCCGGGTGTGACGGCACCTTCGGCGGCTACACTCTTAACGACACCGAGCGGGCCAGCGCGACCGCCGTCCGGCTGACCTTCGCTCCCGGCACCGACTCCGACACCGGCGCGGTGGCCACCAACGGCAACGCCCACGACCGCCAGGTCCGTCTGGACCTACAGCTGCGCCGCACCCTGCGCAGCGACTCCAGCACCTACGTGCTCGGCACCAGCCATTCGGTGAAGTACAACTCCGGGCGGGCCGGCGTGGTGCTGAACAACGCCGAGGCGACCGGCCAGCTGACCACCCCGCTGGACGACGGCACCAAGCGGATCACCACCCTCGACTCCGCCCAGATCACCATCTACGACCAGCCGCTGAACGTCAGCCTGACCAAGCAGCTCGACCAGACCGCCGTCGGCCTGCCGCAGGACACAGCCGATTCGGACGCGTTCCCGCTGGTCAGCGCGACCCTGACCGCGACGAACAACACCGCCAGCGGGGTTCCCGAGTTCGACATCGCCGACCCCAAGCCCAGCTCCAGCACGCCCTGGTACGACTACCTGAACCTCTACCAGCTCCAGTTCGCCGAGCTGCCCGCAGGCCTATCCAGCGACGATGTCACCGTGCTGCTGGCGCTGGCCGATGGCAGTGACCTGGTCCGGAGCTACGCCGAAGCCCAGGCCCTGACGGCGGCCGACCTGAAGGACGTGGTCGGCGTGGTCGTGAAGTACGGCGCCGAGGCCAACCTGAAGGATCCGGCCAAGCCGCTGATCCCCGCTAATGGGCGGGCCAAGCTGGTGCTCACCTACCAGTTGCGCGGCACGCTGCGCAGCACCGCCGCCCCGGTGGAACCGATCAACCACGTCGCCAACATCGCCCAAGCCACCCTGGTCAGTCCGGGCGGCATCGGCTGCGCGGACGATCAGAGCCAGACCTGCGACAAGCCCAGCTCGACCGCCTCCGGCGAGATCGACATTCGCCAGCCCGACTACGCGGTCCAGGCGGGCAAGACCATCTCACCCGGACAGCGCTACGAGGACGAGGCGAACGGCTACACGGTCACCCTCACCGGCCAGCCGTGCGACGCCGACGGCTCCCGCTGCCAAAGGGATTCGGACAAGGTCTTCAGCACCGCCCGCACGAAGCTGCTCACTCTTACCGACGACGCGCCCACCTTCTGGAACGCCTTCGACCTGGACGTACTGCGTCCGGTCACGCTGCCGAGCCCGGTCAACCAGCTGCGGCTGTCGGTGCTCACCGGCGTCACCTACAGCCTTGAGGGCGCCACCCTGGTATCCAAGTGCGAAGGCAACACCGACCTCGCCGCCTGTTGGCGCACCGGCGACTGGTCGACCGCGGTCAACCAGCAGGTCACCCCGACGCTGCCGGCCGGAATCACCGCCGACCAGGTTCTCGGCCTGCGCTTCGAGGCCCAACGGGTCGCGGCCGACGGCACCACCGTGCTGCAGTGGGAGCGTCCGGCCGACCCCAAGCTGAGCATCAGCTTCACCACCAAGCAGCGGACGCTGCTGCGGTACGGCACCGACGGCGGCAGCACCACCCCGGTGCCCAGCACCCTGCCCGGTCTGGCCAAGGCTCCGGGTGAGACGACCCAGGGCGTCACGACCGACCAGCTGCGCGTCGACGGCCTCGCCGCCTGGCGCAACCAGGGCAGCCCGTGGATCGCCGACGACCAGGCTGTGGCCACCACCACGCTCAACCATCGGGTGAACCAGATCAGGGTGGAGAAGACGCCCGGACGCGGACAGGCGACCGAAGCCCCGCGCTACGACCTCGACGCCACCATCCCCTACACCTTCACCGTCACCAACATCGGTGACTGGACGATGACCGGGCTGGAGCTGACCGACACGATCGGCCTGGTCGACGACGGCAAGTCGAAGCTGGTCTTCGCCGACGTCGACCCGAAGTACACCGTCAAGGTCAACGGCGTCACCCAGACCGGCTTCACCTTGACCCTCGACGAAGACACCGGGAAGCTGGCGCTGGGTGTTCCCACCGAATTCCGGCTGGCCCCCGACGGCGTGCTGCAGATCATCGCCAACCTGCGGTTCCGCGACCGGCTCACCGCCGGCACCGAGGTGGCCAACACCCTCGCCGTTACCTCCGATCGCGCTTTCGAGCGCTGCGAGTACACCAAGGACGCCATCGAACAGGACGCGATCACCACTGGCGTGGCCGAGTGCGCGGCCAGCACGACCGTGGTGGCCGCGGCGTCCACCCCGCTCACCGTGACCAAGGCGGTCAAGGGCAGCGCGGCCGGCGACCCGGCCGCTGCGTCCGACAGCGTCAACTACGACGATCTGGGCGTGATTTCGGTAGGCGCAGCGAACGCTGAGGAGTGCAAGCGGCAGCGGGAGGTCGGCGACGGCTACTCCACCGGCAACTGCGCGCCGATCACCCGTCCGGGTGGGGTGGAGACCTGGCGGCTGTCGCTGACCAACAACGGCAACGTGGCGGCCAATGTGGTCAGCGCGATCGACGTGTTGCCCGCACCGGGCGACACCGGCGTCACCGTCAACACCGCGCGCAAGTCGCGGTTCACCCCGACCTTCCTGGGCAACCTGAAGGTCACCGGTCTGACCAGCGCTGCACCGCACAAGCTGACCTACTACTACTCCACGACCGCGCCGAGCCCGAGCTGCAACAAGAACGACATCCTCAACGACACCAAGCCGGACGGGCAGGCCAACTGCGGCACCACCTGGATCGCCTTCGACGGCTCGACCCCCGCCGGCGACTTGGCCAAGGCCAAGGCGATCAAGGTGCTGCTGAAGTTCGACAACAAGGCGGACGGCCTGAGGCCGGGCGACCCCTTCTACGTCAGCTTCGACACCCGCACCCCGGCCTACGCCCCGGTGGCCGACACCAACACCGTCGAGCCGATCGCCTGGAACTCGGTGGCAGTCGGCTCCCGCACCGCGTACTCCGAGACCTTCCCGTGGCGGGCCTCGCTGATCACCGAACCCAAGAAGGTGGGCGTTGCCATCGCGAGCGGCCAGCTCGACCTGGCCAAGGCCGTGGTCACCCCTGCGGACGTCAGCTGGGCGGGGCTGTTGCCGTCCAGCTACCCGGCGACGGTCACCTGCACCTCGCTGGACAACACCAAGCTGCCCACCATCCCCGGCTCGAACCCCCGCCAGGTCAGCCTGCCGGCCAATGGCACCCCGGTCTCGCTGAACGCCGACCGCACCATGAACCTGCCACTGTTCGCCGACTGCACCGTCGTCGAGGACGCCAGCCAAGGAGCGGACGCCGCCGTCACCCCGGCCAAAGTGAAGGCGCTGCGCGACTACTCCGGGATTGCGAACGTGCTGACCGGCTGGGGCGCGGGCACGCCCGCCGGCAAGCTCACCGTGACCAACACCTACCGCGAGGCTGGCTTCACCGTCTCCAAGGCCGTGGACGGACCGGCCGCGCTCCAGGCCGACGGAATCACCCCGGTGGCGTTCAAGGACTTCAAGTTCACCGCCAGCTGCACCCTGCTGGGCCATGAAGTGCTCGCCGACGCCGACAAGTCGTTCAGCCTGTCCCCTGGTGGCAGCAGGAAGTTCGCCCGACTGCCGGCCGGTGCAGATTGCTCGGTCACCGAGACCTATGCGGCCGGCGCAGCCAGCACCAAGGTGGTCACCACCCAGGGCTCGACCACCGTCGATTCCGGCACCACCAAGACCACGTTCTCCCTGGTCGCCGGTGACGAGACGGCCACCAAGGTCGACTACACCAACACCTACACCGTCGGTGCGGCCACCATCACCAAGAGCGTGACCGGACCGGGCGCCGAGCTGTGGGGCAACGAGAACTTCGAGGTGAAGCTGGTCTGCACCCACCTGGACGCCATCACCGCCCCGGTGTTCACCGCGTCCCACACGCTGACCAAGGCCACCCCCACCTGGACGGTGTCCAAGCTCGCCAGCGGCGCGAGCTGCACGGTCACCGAGACCAAGCTCGGCGGTGCCAACAGCAACACGATCACCAACAGTGAGTTCACCGTGGGCACCGATCCCACCAAGCCCACTCAGATTGGTGTCCAGAACTACTTCGGTCTCGGCCAGGTGAGCGTGACCAAGAAGGTGCTGGCCAACGGCACCAACGTGTCCGCGCTCGCTCCGTGGTCGTCCGGTGAGTTCCCGGTGACCCTGACCTGCAAGCGCAACGTCGACGGCGCAGACAAAGTGATCACGCGCACTGCGACGCTGCGTGCGGCCGACGACTGGACGGCCACCTGGAAGGACCTTCCGGCCGCGGCCAGCTGCTCGGTGGACGAGAACGTGGGCGACATCACCGGGGTGACCGGCCAGCCCACGCCGACCAAGACGATCACTCCGGCCACGCTGAACGTGCCGGACGGCTCGACCGAAGCGTTCACGGTGACCAACAACTACCGGGCCGGCAAGCTGAAGATCACCAAGGAACTCAAGGGTGCGGGCGCGTCCTTCTTCACCGGGGCCACCTTCTCGGTGACCTGCACGATGGGCGGCACCACCGTTTATACCAACGGCTCGGTCTCGGTGCCAAAGGGCACCCTCGCCTCCGCTGAGCTCGGGCCGATCCCGTTCGGCTCGGATTGCCTGGTCACCGAGACCAACAGCGGTGGAGCGGACGCCGACAAGACCCCCGGCCCGCAGACCGTCTCAATCGTCGAACCGAACAGCAGCAACGACGTCTTCACCACGAACTTCACCAACTACTTCTCGGCCGGGCGGGTGACCGTCACCAAGGCGCTCGCTGGCGCAGCCAAGGACGAGCCCTGGGCCAAGAACGCCAAGTTCACCTTCAACGTGACCTGTGGCAAGTCGGCCACCGATCCCAACCGGACGACCACCACGGTGACCATCACCGGCGCCGGTCACACCATGGTGCCCAACGACACCACCCCGACCCTGTTCCCGGTGGGCACCAGCTGCTGGGCCAGTGAGACCGGAGTCAAGGGCGGAGCCACGTCCACCACCGTCACCCCGAGCGCCTACGACGGCACTAAGGCCGTCGTTCCGCAGGCCGATCCGAGCAAGCCTCAGGAGTTGGCGGTCGACGCCACCAACACCTACGAGTACGCCGGGCTGACCGTCTCCAAGACGGTGGCCGGGGCTGTGGCCCAGAACCAGGCCGGCGTGACCATCAGCTACCCGACCACGGTGACCTTCCGGGCGGTCTGCACGATCAGCAACGGCGCGTCGACCACCTACCCGGTGCTCGACCAGACCTTCCAGCTCACTGGCACCGGCAATGGCCCCTGGGGCACCTGGACCGCCGACAAGCTCGCCGTCGGCGCCGGCTGCCGAGTCACCGAGACCCAGATGCCGCTGACCCCTGATGTCAGCTACCGGATCACCCGAACCGGCATCACCCCCGACCTCACCGGCGCCACCCTGGCCACCTCGCAGTTCGCCCTGGTCAGGGGCGACACCAGCGTCATCAACGGCGAGACGGCCGCAAACAAGGCTGCGTTCACCAACACCTTCCGGGTCGGCAAGCTCCAGTTGGTGAAGCAGCTGAGCCCGTCCGGCACGGTCTGGGGTACGGCGCCGTTCACCCTTCGGGTGAGCTGCACGGTCGACTACCCCGCCACCGGGACGGTCATCTACGCCAACGACTTCCCGTTCACCGTCACCGAGGCCAACGGCATCCACACCCTGGACGCGATCTCCAACCTGCCCTACGGCGCCAAGTGCGCCATCTCCGAGCCCAAGACCGGTGGCGCCAACGCGTCGACGATCGACGTCCCGAACCAGACCATCGGCAAGGACACCACCGTCACCACGAAGGTCACCAACACCTTCAACACCGGCTCGGTGACGGTGAGCAAGGTGCTGCTGGTCAACGGCCAGTCCGCCACCGCCATCGAGCCCTGGGCCAGCGCCAGCTACACCATGAAGCTGAGCTGCACCCGGATCGTCGACGGGACGCCCGAGTCGCTGAACATGGCTCTGGTCGGCGGCGACACCAAGGTGCTCAAGGCCCCCGGCTTCGCGGCCACCTGGACGGGCCTTCCGCAGGATGCCACCTGCCGGGCGACCGAGACCACCATCGAGTACCCACCGCTCACCCCGACACAGCCCGATCCCACGGTCACCTACAGCGGCGACGCGGTCGTCGGCAACGGAACCACGGCCAGCTTCACGGTCACCAACGACTTCAAGTTCGGCAACGTCCAGATCGTGAAGTCGCTGGCCGGCGAAGCGGCGGCCAAGTGGGGTACCGGTACCTTCTCGTTCAAGGTCGAGTGCACCCTCGCGGGAACCGCCGGCTACGTCTTCACCAGGACCGGCATCACCCTGACGGCGCCCAACCTGACCTCGGCGGCCATCGGCCCGATTCCTGAGGGCGCCGACTGCACGGTCACCGAGACCAACTCGGCGGGCGCCACCAGCGTCGCGCCAGGCACCACGGTCGTGCTGAAGAACCTGCCGTCGGGGACGACCACCGCGGCGAACTTCACCAACACCTTCCTGTACGCCGGCTTCACGGTCACCAAGACCGTCGACAACGGCGGCGCGCTGGACGCGTCCGGTGACCAGGTGATCTACCGGCGCAGCTTCGGCTACCGCGCGGTCTGCACCTTCAACGGCAACCAGATCCTGAACCAGACGTTCACCCTGCACCACGTCGTCGCCAAGACCTGGGAGACCAAGGCCTTCGAGCAGTTGCCCAGCGGGGCGTCCTGCACGGTGACCGAGACCGGCACCGGCGAAGCCGCGTCCACCGGGGTGAAGGTGACCCAGAACGGCAGCACGCTGGTGGATTCCCCGTCCAGCCCGACCGCGACGTTCAACCTGGCCACCGGCACCTCGGCGACCACCACCGCCGCGTTCACCAACCACTTCACCACCGGTGGCCTCGACCTGAGCAAGGTCGTCACTGGAGCCGGTGCCGGGTTGTGGGGCGCCGGTCCCTTCACCGTCCGGGTGGTCTGTACCTTCGACGACGACCTGGTCGTCGGTACTCCCGCGGCCACCGCCTACGATGGCACCAAGGACCTGACCGGCGGCGATACCTGGAAGCTGCGCAACCTGCCCACCGGGGCGAACTGCACGGTGTCGGAGCCCAAGACCGGCGGCGCGAACGCGACCACCGTCGTGCCGAGCACCCTGACCATAGGCACCACCAACCAGCCGGTGACGATCACCAACACCTTCACCGTGGGTTCGGTGCAGGTCACCAAGGCGATCGCGGACGGACTGGGCCTGCTCGCGCCCTGGAAGGACACGGTCTACGAGTTCACCCTGAGCTGCACGAAGGACTTCAACGGTGACGGAACCGCCGAGTCGTTCCCGGTGCCGAATCCGGTCAAGACCGTCACCGGACCGGGCTCGGTGATCTGGGCGGGCCTGCCCACCGGCGCCTCCTGCGCGGCGGCCGAGACCGGTATCACCTACCCCGCCGGCACCCCGACTCAGCCAGCCCCGGTAGTCACCTCCACCGGTGGGGTCACCATCGCCGCCGGCGAGACCAAGGGCCAGACCCTGAGCAACACCTTCAGCACCGCGAAGGTGCAGATCACCAAGACGATCACCGGCGATGCCGCCACCACCTGGGGCACCGGGCCGTTCACCTTCACGGTGGCCTGCACCCTGGGCGGTTCGGGATCGGTGTTCAGCAAGGACGTCACCCTGACGCCGTCCGCCGGGCAGACCAGCCTGGCCTCGGCTGAGCTCGGGCCGATCCCGCCGGGGTCGAACTGCCTGGTCACCGAGACCAGCTCGGCCGGCGCGACCAGCGTCGAACCGGCGTCCCGGCAGGTCGCCCTGACCCAGTTGGAAGCCAACAAGACCACCCCGGCGGCCTTCACCAACGAGTTCCGCTTCGCCGGCTTCACCGTCACCAAGTCGGTGGTCAGCGCGGCCCTGGACGCCAACGGCAAGCCGATCGCGTACGACCCGGCCAGCTTCACCGCGTCCTGCCTGTTCAAGGGCGCCGAGGTGCTGACCAACCCGTCCGACCGAGCCTTCACCCTCGCTGACAAGCAGAGCCATAGCTTCGCTGGCCTGCCCAGTGGCGCTGCCTGCACGGTCACCGAGACCGGGACGGCCGGAGCGGCGTCCACCGAGGTGACCATCACCCAGGACGCCGCCAGCAGCACCACGACCGCGACCACGGCCAAGTTCAACCTGGTGCCGGGCACCAGCACGGCCACCAAAGTTGGTTTCGCCAACCACTACACCGTCGGATCGCTCGCGATCACCAAGACCGTGGACGGAACGGGCGCGGCGCGGTGGGGCGGCGGCAACTTCGGCGTCCGCGTGATCTGCAGCCTGAGTCAGGCCAACCCCGACCAGGTCTTCGACGGCGTCCACACCCTGTCCAAGGCCGACCCGACCTGGCAGATCGACAACCTGCCGACCGGCGCGGACTGCCAGGTGACTGAGACCACTGATGGCGGCGCGAACAGCACCGTCATCACCAACCCCTCGCCCACCATCGGCAAGGACACCGTCGTCGAGACCGGGATCACCAACACCTTCACCCTGGGGGCGATCACGGTCACCAAGGCGCTGACCGTGGACGGCGAGACCACCAACGACGCGCCGTGGACCCAGGGCAGCTACACCGTGGAACTGGCCTGCACCCGCGACTTCGACAACAACGGCACCGCCGAGGCGCTCGCCATTCCCGGTGGCGCCGTGCGGGTGATCACCGGAGCCGAAACGGCGACCTACGCCAACCTGCCCACCGGCGCGTCCTGCTCGGTTACCGAAAAGGCCAGCTCCCCGCTGGCCCAGGCGACCAGCATCACCCCGTCCGGTGCGCTCACCGTCGGCGCCGACCAGACCACGCCGGGTGCCTTCACCGTCACCAACGACTTCCACACCGGGCCGCTGTCGGTGCTCAAGCAGTTGGCGGGTGCCGGTCAGGAGTCCTTCGGCAACGGGCCGTTCACCTTCACGGTCAGCTGCACGCTGGCCGGGGCGACCGACCCGGTCTACACCACCACCTTCGACCTGGCCCGTCCGGCCGGCAGCACGGTCACCAGCCTGCGCAAGGACGACCTGGGCCCGATCCCGGTCGGTGCGGAGTGCCTGGTCAAGGAGACCGTCCGCGGCGGAGCGGACGCTCCCCCGGCCCCGGTAACCCTGACCATCGACGCGGACGCGGCCAACAACGTGGCCACCTTCACCAACCGGTTCAGCGCCGGCACGATCACGCTGGCCAAGACCCTGGACGGCGCGGCCAAGGCCGAACCGTGGGCCACCGCGGCCACCTTCAAGGTGCGGGTCACCTGTGAGGTCGAGGTGGACGGAGAGCGCGGTCAGGTGTTCTCCAGCGACGTGGCGATCAAGGGCGGGCAGACCATCGCCGTCCCGGTTGCCGACGACAACCCGTCCCGGGTGCCGCTGGGCAGCCACTGCTGGGCTGCCGAGACCGACGCTCAGGGCGCCGGCAAGGTGACCATCGAACACCACGACTGGGACAGCGCGCTGGTGGTCGTCGGGAACCCCGACAAGTTGCAGACGCTCGACCTGGGTGTGCTGAACACCTTCGAGTACGCCGGCTTCACCGTCACCAAGACCGTCGACAACGGCGGCGCGGTCGACGCCGACAACAACCCGATCGCCTACCCCGCCAGCTTCGGCTACCACGCCCAGTGCACCTTCAACGGGGTCGCGGTGCTGAACGAGACCTTCACCCTGCTCGACGGCGGCAGCAAGCCCTTCGCCGGTCTGCCGGCGGGCGCGGACTGCCAGGTGAACGAGACCGCGACCGGCAACGCCGCCAGCACCTCGATCCAGGTCACCCAGAACGGGGCCCAGCTGGACACCGGCGGCCTGGCCAGGTTCGTCCTGGTGCGCGGCACCAGCGGCGATCCGGCCGCCTCCTCGGTGACCACCGCTGCCTTCACCAACCACTTCACCACCGGTGCGCTCACCATCACCAAGAAGCTCACCGGCGCGGGAGCGGACGCCTGGGGCAAGGCCACCTTCACCGTCGGCCTGGTCTGCACATTCGACACCGACGCCGATCCGGCCACCCCGGACGCCGAGGTCTACCGGGCCAGCAAGGACCTCTCGATCGGCACCACCCTGGTCTGGCCGGTGACCAAGCTGCCCACCGGCGCGTCCTGTGCGGTCAGCGAGATCGCCCACGGCGGCGCCAACAGCACCACCATCACCAACCCGATCCCGCTGATCGGCAACGATCCGGCCGAGCCGGTCGCGGTCGATGTGACCAACGAGTTCACCCTCGGTTCGGTGACGGTGACCAAGAAGGTGCTGGTCGACGGCACGGCCGACTCCGAAGCCGAGCCGTACCACACCGCGTCCTTCCAGGTGCGGCTGAAGTGCTCCCGGCTGGTCAACGATGAGATCGAGGGCATCGACATTCCCGGCGACGCCTACCCGCTCGGTGATGACCGCGACGGCGTCCGCACCATCATCGGTTCGGACAGCCACAGCTACGACGGCCTGCCGACCGGTGCGACCTGTCTGGTCAGCGAGGTGGGCGCCAGCCTGCCGCTGCCCAGCGACCAGATCAGCATCGAGCAGCCGGAGCCGGTCGCGGCCGCCCCGACGGTGGTGAACGGCGTTGTCAGCAACGATTACCACACAGGTTCGTTGCAGCTGCACAAGCAGCTGACCGGCGACGGGGTCGCCGATTGGGCCGACGCCGACTTCACCTTCGACGTCAGCTGCACCCTGACCGACACCGCCGAGGTGGCGCACGTCGTGTTCACCAGGACCGGCATCGTGCTGAACCGGGAGAACCCGGACAGCGACGTCTACACCGGCATTCCGGTGGGCGCGAACTGTGTCGTCCACGAGACCGCGGACGGCGGCGCGGACGTCCCGTCCGCCGACGTCACGGTCACCATCGCGGACGGTCCGACCACGGTGGCCACGCCCACCAACCAGTTCAACCTGGGCGCGCTGAAGGTCACCCTCGGGCTGACCCTGGACGGCGAGCCGACCACGGCCGATCCGTTCGCCGGCGGCAGCTACGCGATCGAGGTCACCTGCACCCGGGTGGTCAACGGCGAGACCGTCGCCGTCCCGGTGCCCGGCGGTGGCAGCTGGACCTTCGCGGTCGCGTCCGATCGGGAGCACCTTTTCACCGGGCTGCCGGTGGGGGCGTCCTGCTCGGTGCACCAGTCAACGGCGTCGTTGACTCCTCAGGACGTCAGCTACACCCCGGCCAACGCCGAGCCGTCCGGCGTGGGTTCGGGCAAGGTGACGATCGGTTCCGACCCGCAGTCGCCAGCCGCCCTGGGCGTAATCGACCACTTCCGCACCAGCACCCTGACGGTGACCAAGCGGCTCACCGGCAGTGGCCTTGAGGAGCATGCCAGCTATCCGTTCACGATCAGCGTGGCCTGCACGCTGGCCGAGGACGGCGTCGACGTGCCGCACCCGATCTTCGACACCACGATCACCCTGAGCGTCATCGGTGGGCTGGTCAGCGAACCGCTCGGACGGATTCCGGTCGGCTCGCACTGCGTGGTCACCGAGACCGGCACCGGCGGAGCGACGATTCCGGCCGAGCCGGCCGAGCTCACCATCAGCGAGGACGGACCGAACGCGGTCACCCTGACCAATGCGTTCAACACCGGCTCGGTGATCATCACCAAGGCGATCACCGTCGACGGCGTGGCCAGCGCCGCCGAACCCTACGCCAGCGCGACCTACACCGTCGGCCTGGCCTGCACCCAGCTGGTGGACGGCGTCCCGATGCCGGTGGTGATCCCCGGTGGGGCCACCCGCATCATCAAGGGCGCCGGCAGCGCGAAGTACGATGAAGTACCGCTCGGCGCGGACTGCACCGTCTCGGAGACCGGCAGCACGCTGGCGATCCCGTCCGATCAGGTGACGATCAGCAAGCCGAAGGTCACCGTCGGCGCCGAACCGGTCGAGTCGGTGATCACCAACGACTTCCGTACCGGGACGCTCGTGGTCACCTGGCAGCTGTCCGGGGTGGGCACCGACTTCGCCGGCCCCGCGACCTTTGCGGTCGAGTGCACCCTGGACGGGGCCACCGGCTGGGCCTACCGCAACGAGTTCACCCTGGATCCGTCCGGGGCGCAGACCCTGGCCGCCACCGGCGGACTGACCGTAGTCGGGCCGACCCTGGCCCCGATCCCGGTCGGCGCGCACTGCACGGTGACCCAGTCGGGTGCCCAGGGAGCGGACGCGGTCGCGTCCGCGGTGGTGGCGAGCGGGACGGTGAGCCTGACCGCGACGCTGGCCAACGAGTACTCGGCCGGCACCTTGACCATCGTCAAGCAGCTCGCCGGTAAGGGCGCCAAGCACGAGGTCGACACCGAGTTCGCCTTCGAGGTCACCTGCCAGCTGCCCGACCGGACGCCGTACTTCCACGACATCGTGCGGGTGGTTGGCGCCGGCTCGGCGACCGTTTCGGCCGCGGACGGCCGGCCGCGGTTGTTCCCGGCCGGAGTGCACTGCTGGGCGATCGAGACGGTGACCGGCGGGGCAGACTCCCACCAGGTGGATCGGCCGAGCTTCGAGCAGGCGGCCACGGTGGTCACCGGGCAGCCGCAGGCGCTGCAGCCGATGCAGGTGACCGCCGTGAACAACTTCAAGGATCCGAACGCCAACGACAGTGCCAGTGACTCCGACGGTGACGGTGCCCTGGCGTTCACCGGGTTCGCCGGCTGGGCGCTCGGCGGTTTCGGGCTGACGCTGGTGCTCGCGGGCGCGGTGCTGGTGCTCAGGCGTCGCCGGGTCTGACCGGGGCTCAGGGGAGGCCGGGCAGGTTCCGGTCTCCCCGCCACGCCGGGCGGCTGCGTCCGGTGGTGTATAACCGAGGCGTGCCCCGGTTCCTCTCTTCCCGCCCGGATTCCCGGCTGATCCCGCTGCCCTGGGAGATCCCGCTAGCGGAATGGCCCGCCGAGAACCTGGTCGCGCTCCCCCGCGGCATCTCCCGACATGTCGTCCGCTTCATCAAGGTGGGCAATTCGGTGTACGCCGCCAAGGAGGTCATCGAACACCTGGCGATCCACGAGTACCGGATGCTGGCCGACCTGCACCGCACCGACACCCCTGCGGTGGAGCCGCTGGCTGTGGTCACCGGGCGGGTCGGGACGCAGGGCCAGCCGCTGGATCCCGTCCTGGTCACCCGGCATCTGGAGTTCTCGCTCCCCTACCGCTCACTGTTCGCCCAGGGCGTCCGTCCGGACACCGTCGGACGGCTCCTGGACGCGATGGTGGTCCTCCTGGCCCGCCTGCACCTCGTGGGATTCCTGTGGGGGGACGTGTCGTTGTCGAACATCCTGTTCCGCCGGGACGCCGGCGAGTTCGCCGCCTACCTGGTGGACGCCGAGACCGCCGAGATGCACGAGCAACTCACCGACGGCCAGCGCGAACACGACCTGACCATCGCCACCACGAACCTCTACGGCGAATTCTGCGACCTGGAGGCGGGCGAGATGCTGGACGCATCTCTCGACCCGCAGCGGCTGGTCGAGTCGATCCTCACCCGGTACCGGGAGCTGTGGGCAGAGCTGACCGGGGTCGAGGAGTTCTCCGACCAGGAGGTCTTCCGGATCGAGAAGCGGGTGCGACGGCTCAACGCCCTCGGCTTCGACGTCGCCGAACTGGCCATCGACACCTCGCCGGACGGCTCCTCGATCCGGATCCAGCCCAAGGTCGTGGACGCCGGCCACCACACCCGCCGGCTGCTGCGCCTGACCGGACTCGACGTCGAGGAGCACCAGGCTCGGCGGCTGCTCAACGATCTGGACACTTTCCGGGCCCGCACCAACCAGGGCCACGTGGACGAGGCGGTCGTCGCGCACCGGTGGCTCACCGAATGCTTCCAGCCGGTGGTGACCGCGATCCCGTCCGAGCTGCGCGGCAAGCGGGACAGCGCCCAGATCTACCACGAGGTGCTCGACTACCGCTGGTACGCATCGCAGCGGGAGAACCGCGAGGTGCCCCTGGTGGAGGCCACCTGGGGCTACATCCAGGATGTGCTGCGCGCCCTGCCCGACGAGGTGATGACCGACACCCGCGCTATCGGCGAGGAACGTCAGCTGGCCAACCCCTACGACCCGTCCCAGGGCTTCGTGGACGATGAGGGCCCGATGCCCGAGGACCCTTGGGAGACCGCCGGCGACGACCTGCCGGCCGCGTCCGGCTACCTCGACATCGAGGCTCTACGCGCCCGCAAAGCTTGAGCCACCGGCGAGCGGGTCTCGACAAGCTCGTCCAGCCGAAATCGATGATCCCTGAGGAGCCGGCGAGGCACGAGCGGCCCCACCAACGATCCCTGAGGAGCCCGCGAGGCACGAGCGGGCGTCACGAAGGGCCGTCCGTCACCTATGTATCAACCAATGCATTGCTACACAATCACCCGTTATGTAGCATGAGGGCATGGGTGCGTACGCGTTCAGCTTCGAGATTCCAGACTTCGTCCTTACCGCGATCCTCGTGCTGCCGTTCATCATCGCTGGGTTGGCGTACGCGTTGCCGGCGTCCGCAGAGCATCGATTGCGACGCGTGCACAGCTGGGCGACCGAGAACGTGGTCACGCTGACCGCAGACGTAGAGGTGATGCTCGAGCGTGTGCTGACCTGGCGCAACCGGCTCTCGGGGGTGGCGATGCTGCTACTGGGATCACTCATCGGCGCCACCGCGCTTGCCTGGCCCGACTTCTGGGACTCGGCCGGGTTGCAGCCTTTCAGTCTGGTGATCGTTGTCTTGGTGGCGATGACCCTCGCGCTGAGTTTTCAGTTCGGTCAGGCCTGGCTGCCAGCCGGACCGACTCGAACTGCTCGCCCCCGCGCCGTGGGGCTGGCTGATTACGTGCCCAGCACTTTGAGAACGATCGCCTGGATCAGCGGCGCGACGTGCCTGGCAGCGATAGCGCTAATGCTCGGCACCCAACCGACTTCGTGGATCCTGGCCGCCCAATGCACGCCCCAACTGAGCGTGGTCGCGGCCCTGCTGTTTGCGGAGTGGAACGGCCGCAGGGCCGCCGCGAAACCGCTGCCCGCGCGCAACGAGATCGAGTTGTACGCCCAGGACGCCCTACGCACCGGGCTGGCCCGCGCTGGATTCCAGAGCATCGCCCTCTGGGGTGGCTTAAGCCTGACCATGCTGCCCGAGAACCTGCCTTGGCCCGCCTGGCTCGGGGTGGCATTCGAGTTCGCCGGTGGCGCGCTGCTGCTGCTCTCGATCGTCGCGTTGCTGCTGCCCTACCCTGCGATCAACTGGACCAGGAAGCGGCTCTGGCCGCGGCTGCGTCCGGGAGAGTATGTCGGGCTCGACGGATTGGTGCTGGCATGATCACTATCGACAACTCAGTCGCCGAACCGCCCTATGACCAGGTGAAACGTCAGATCGCGGCGATGGTGGCCAGCGGTGAACTGGCTCCCGGAGACAAGCTGCCGACCGTCCGCCGGCTGGCCGCCGACCTCGGCCTGGCCCCGAACACGGTGGCTCGGGCGTACCGGGAGCTGGAGGCGTCCGGCATCCTCGACACCCGCGGACGCGCCGGCACCTTCGTCACCGGCGACCAGACCAGCCGCGCGGCGCGGCAGGCGGCGTCCGAGTACGCCCAGCGAGTCCGAGCGCTCGGGCTGAATGCCGAGGCGGCCCTGGCCCTGGTGCAACGGAGCCTCGCCGCCGAAGGCTAAGGCTCACCGCCCATCCATGCGGCCCCTCCTTCGGCGAGTGCCAGCCCCCTTCCACGGCGAGCGCCAGCCGTAGCGTTCGACCGCCAGCCTCTGGTGCTAGCGCTCGACGCAGTGTGCTAGCTCTCAGGCCACCGGTGAGAGCCGCGGCGGCAACCGATAAGATACGGCGGTGAGTTTCCGCCTTTACGACAGCGCGCTGCGCAAAGTGGTCGAGTTCGAGCCCCTGCAACCGGGCAAGGCCTCGATCTACTGCTGCGGCCCGACCGTGCAGTCGGCTCCGCACCTGGGCCACATCCGCAAGGAGGTCAACTTCGACGTCCTGCGGCGCTGGCTGGCGGCGTCCGGGTACGAGGTGACGATGGTCACCAACGTGACCGACATCGACGACAAGATCCTGATCAAGTCCGCCGAAGCCGGCCGCGAGTGGTGGGCGCACGCGTACCACTACGAGGGCGTTTTTCATCAGGCCTACCGTGCGCTCGGCGTGCTGCGTCCGACCTACGAACCACGCGCCACCGGGCATGTGCCGGAGATGGTCGAGCTGATCGCCACCCTGATCGATCGGGGCCACGCCTACGCTGCCGCGGACGATTCCGGCGACGTCTACTTCGACGTCAAGTCCTGGCCAGAATACGGCTGGCTCTCGGGCATGAAGGTGGACGAGATGGCGCCGGCCGAGGATGCCGACCCCCGCGGCAAGCGGGATCCCCGCGACTTCGCGCTGTGGAAGGGCATCAAGCCCGGTGATCCGGTAACCGCCGCCTGGGACACGCCGTGGGGACGCGGCCGGCCGGGCTGGCACCTGGAATGCTCCGCGATGGCCGGCCGATACCTCGGCGACGCCTTCGACATCCACGGCGGCGGGCTCGACCTGCGCTTCCCGCACCACGAGAACGAGATCGCCCAGTCGCGCGCGGCCGGGCGTCCGTTCGCCAAGTACTGGATGCACAATGCCTGGGTGACCCTGGCCGGCGAGAAGATGAGCAAGTCGCTGGGCAACACCGCCGACGTGCTGGCCGCGGTCGAGGCCTACGGCGGACGCGCGGTGCGGCTCTACCTGGCCGGCCCGCACTACCGCTCAGCCATCGAGCTGTCGGACGCGTCCCTGGCCGAGGCCGCTGCCCAGTTGGCCCGGATCGACTCGTTCCTTGATCGCGCATCCTCCCTTGAAGCGGGCTGGACGGCTGCGGTGCCCGGCGAGGCTCTCCCATCCGCCTTCGTCCAGGCGATGAACGACGACCTCGGCACCCCGGGCGCGGTCGCGGTGCTGTTCCAAACGGTCAAGGAGGGCAACATCGCCCTCGAAGCCGGCGACACGGCTGCCGCCGTCCGCGCGCACGCGGCCGTCCGCGCGATGCTCGGTGTGCTCGGGCTTGACCCCGCGGCCCCGGAATGGGCCGAATCGGGTGCGTCCGGGGATGACCTGAAGCCGGTGGTCGACGGCCTGGTCGTGGCGCTGCTAGACCAGCGGCAGCAGGCCCGCGCCCGCAAGGACTGGCCGGCCGCCGATGCCATTCGTGACCAGTTGGCCGAACTCGGCCTGAAGATCGAAGACACACCCAACGGCCCGCGCTGGTCGATCGAGAAGTAGGAGCGACATGCCAGGGAACAGCCAGCGCAAGGGCGCGGTCCGCAAGAAGGGCAAGACCACCCCGGCCGGGTCGGGCGGACGCGTCCGGCGTGGCCTCGAAGGCAAGGGGCCGACCCCGCGCGCCGAGGATCGGCCTTACCACAAGGCCTATCGCAAGCGCCGTCCGGACGATCCGCAGAAGACCGTCGGCGGCAAGCCCAAGGGTGCCAAGTCGGGTCGGTCGGCGGGGCCGTCCGGCACTGCGATCGCCGGCGCGGATTGGGTGATCGGCCGTAATCCGGTGCTGGAGGCGCTGCAGGCCGGGCTGCCCGTGCGACGCGCCTATGTAGCGGACGGGGTCGAACGCGACGACCGGCTGCGCGACATCCTGAAGTTCGCTGCTGAGAACGGCGTTCCGCTGCTGCAGGCCACGCGCGCCGAACTCGACCGGCTGACCGGCGGCGGCGTCCATCAGGGCGTGGCGCTGCAGTTGCCGGCCTTCGAATATGCGGACGCAGAGGACGTGCTGGGCGATGCGCTGGACGCCGAGGCCGCCGGGCTCGTGGTGGCGCTGGATTCGATCACCGACCCGCGCAACCTCGGCGCGATCGTGCGGAGCGCCGCCGCTTTCGGCGCGCAGGGTGTGGTGATTCCGGAGCGACGCTCGGCGCAGATGACCGCCGCGGCGTGGAAGACGTCCGCCGGCGCCGCGGCCCGCGTCCCGGTGGCCCGGGTGACGAACCTGAACCGGACCCTGAAGACCTACGCGGACGCCGGCTTCACCGTGGTCGGCCTGGCCGGCGAGGCCGAGACCGACGTGGCGGGCTTCCCGGGGATCGACGGGCCGGTGCTGCTGGTCGTCGGCTCCGAAGGCGAGGGCTTGGCGCGCCTGGTGCGAGAGAACTGCGACGTGCTGGTGAACATCCCGATCAGCTCAGCGGTGGAGTCGCTGAACGCGTCCGTGGCTGCAGCGGTGGCGTTATACGAGATCAGCCGCTCCCGCGCCTGATCTCTTGCTGAGCACCCGCAAGCGGGTGCGGTACGACGAGATCAGCCGCTCCCGCGCCTGATCTCTTGCTGAGCACCCGCAAGCGGGTGCGGTACGACGAGATCAGCCGCTCCCGCGCGTAACGTCCCCAGAGCCCGGTTCCACCGTCATCCCGGCGCAGGCCGGGCTCTCCCAGCACGATTGGGTTTCCGGGAAGACCTCAGGAAGCGTCGGAACGATTCTTGAGCTTGACGAAGGTTCTCGACCAGATGGTGGGAAGGATCGCGATCGCTAAATCGGCGGCCAGAATCGCTGCGCTTACTCAGCTCATTCTTGACCAAGTGGGCGCATCACCAGACTGGCAGGTTGCGAGCATCACCAGCAGCGGAGCCGGGGACGGCTGCGTGATTGAGGTA
>Ga0116180_1001299_pt1 | contig 21379 bp, 39 predicted proteins | sample AD_UKC073_MetaG_FD_89804 | JGI IMG/M metagenome (GOLD analysis project Ga0116180, IMG submission 89804) | Active sludge microbial communities of municipal wastewater-treating anaerobic digesters from USA - AD_UKC073_MetaG | ecosystem: Engineered > Bioreactor > Anaerobic > Digestate | place: USA...
AGAAGATGTTGATTTCATGTATGTCGTAAGGCATAGACCAAATGAAATTATGGGAAAAATTATATTTTAGTTTGTGAATCTCAATAAGAAAAAAGCAAATCAAAATGACTACACCATATAGAGAAAACCAACTGAAAAAAGATTCGTTTGATATTTTAGATTTACAAAAAATCAAACAAAAATATACAGAAAATATGGCAGCATTAAGATTAAAAATATTGAAGCATTGTGAAAGCTCTTACACTCAAGGAGATGTTGAAAAAATTACAAAAGATTTAGAACTTACTGGAAGTTGTTGAGTGGAATACTGTAAGTTTGTCCAAATTGATTGGGAAGATTATCATAGCGATCTTCATCAGTTTGTTTCAAATGTTATTAAAGCTTGGCTTGTAGAGAAAATATCTTCAAAAGGATTTTGTGCCACGCCAAACGGAAAACATGTTTATATATCTTTTCCTAAAGAAGAATGAAAGATTAACATAATGGAAATTATTGATGAGTTCAAAACGAAAACAGAAGCGTTTGGTTGTGTGACTACTAATCTAACAATAAAGGAAACATGGAATCTAAAATGATAATCGAAAAGTCAGAAGAAAACAATGTTGAAGTGTATTCTGTTTATTATTACAGCGTTGATTTCTTATTTCGTTTCCAAGAAATACATATTGGAACATTTACTTCGGAAATTTCCGCTGCGGAGGGAACCAAAAAATGGTTTAAGAGATTGTTAAATTCTACTAATAATGATGATTTATATAAATCGATTGAAAATTTTTCTTCTGTTCAAGAAATTAATAATTTTCTTTGTGAGTGGTATTCTGTTAAGATTAAAGATTGCAACAAGTTTTTACAACAAAATAAATCTGATTTCGTTGGTTGTATAAAACACAAACTTAATGAAACCAGAGATTTTCCAGAAGAAGAAAATGCTGCGTTAAAGAACGTAAAAGTATAGGACATGGAAGATCTTATAACATTAATTTATTCCGAATCAGGCGGACCATTATCTGAAAATTCAGGTAATATGTCTTTTGTCGGAAGTTATTCTACAGAAGCTTTTGCCGTCGAAGGTTTCAATATATGGTTTGAGAAACAATATCCAAACGAAAATGGAACAATTGATAAATTAAAATCATGTTCTAGTTTAGGTCAAATAAATTTTCTGTTTCAAACTTTGAATACTATTTTTTCAATCAGAAAAATTGAAGTTATTAACCATAAAATAAATGAAATTTTATTTAATCATAATAAATATTTTTAATAAAATAAGCCAGATAGTTCCTTCCTGAACGAGACTGGCATGGAACACTTTACTTTATTAAGAAACTGGAGAGTAAGGTGCAATCGCCCCGAAGGGGAATTTAGTTTCTTCGCAGAGAAAAAGAGTTTGTGATTCGAGTAAGGCACCAAAAGGTGCCATTATGTAGACAAGTCGCAACTGTAATAATCAACAGTTTGGTGCGTTAAGCCAAACGAATGCGGCGATAGCCCAAGTTAGAGGCAATCCGAAATAAAGGTAAATATGTTGGTTCGTATCCAACTCGCCGCACCAAATGAAAGCATATCTCGCAACCTTCATTATGATATCTAAAAAGAAGGATCTAAATGTCCCAGCAAATCACGATCTTATTGGAATCTTTGGAAATGAAGCTACCGCTGTTGAGGCGTTAATACAACATCTGTTTTTAGACGCAAAGAGCGACTACGGTCATGTTCCAGAGGAAGATTTGAAAGTTGCAGAAGAAAGTTTAAAATCAGCAGGAACATTTCTTGAATTCAAGAAAGTTTTAAATGAATTTTTCAACATTTTTGAAACTCTTTGTGTAAAAGAAACAGATAAAGAATATTTCGGTGGTTATAATATTCAAGAGATTGAAGTAAATGAATTTGTAAATAAATCTTTAGTGGATTTTTCAAACTGGTAAAAAAGGAAAGACACAAACAAAAAAATGGCAACAAGATCAAGAATAGGAATCTTAAACAAAGACGGAACAGTAAAATCAATTTATTGTCACTGGGATGGTTATCCTGAAGAAAACGGAAAAATATTAATGAAACATTATCCTACAAAAGAATCAGTTGAGGCCCTTCTTGAAAAAGGAGATATGTCTGTTCTTAAAGAAACAGTAGAAAGATGTGAATATTATGTAGATCGTGGAGAGACAAATGTTTCTGCAGACATTTATTCTAATATTGACGAATATAAATCAATTAGAGAAGAATATCAATATTATCTTGACCAAGATAATGTTTGGTGGTATACTAAATCATCAAGCCAATCCTTCGATCTTCTTGAAAATTATTTTAAAAACAAATCAACTGACGAAGAAGATGAAGACTAAAAATGGAAAGTTTATATACTGTAATAATCAGTTATGAACTTTCTTGTTCTTATTTATTAGGAACATTTCAATCTGAACTTGCCGCTTTAGATTCTATAAGGGATTATATAAGTTCTGAACTTGCCTCGTTTAAAATATTTTGGCAAAGATCTAAAAACTTTGAAAGACTTAAAATTCTAGATCAGTTAGAGGAACAGTTTAAAGCATTACAAAATTCAATTGAAGAATATAAAAATTTCATGACTGACAAAAAATATCTTATCGTTGATGATAAAATTAGAGGATCTAAATCAATAGATTTAATTGAGCATAGAGTAAATGAGATTTTGATCAAAAGAATTTCTAATTTCGACCGTTAAAACAACGGCTCTCAGCGGTTGACACTGCAACGAATGAAGGTTAGACTGTACGCAACAAGGTAAACAACATGACTTCTAAAACAAAAGAAAAGTATTTGGAGCTTATACAAAATAAGCAATTAGAAATTTTAGAAGCAGAAAAAGAACTTAAAGAAAAAAGTGAGGCTCTAGAAAAACAAGAAAAAGTATTCTATGCGATTCAAAGTGAATCACTTGGACAACAGGCTGATCTTATGAATCTATTAGATAGATTAGATAAAGAATTAAAAAATCTAATTATTGATTCAATGGTAACAGAATAATATAAATGGGCATGTAGCTCAATTGGGAGAGCACCTGATTTGCACTCAGGAGGTTGTCGAATCGTTCTCGATCATGTCCACTATTCAATATCAAAATTGGAAAAATAAAAGCATGAAAACATATGTTGTTTTGGCTTTACCAGGCCAAATCCAATTTGGTGATAAGCCTGAAATTTTAGGTGTGTTTAGTTCTGAGTTGTTAGCTCTTGATGGAATCAGGTTGTATCTTGAGAAATTTCTTGAAAAAAATTTCAAGAGTTATGATCTCTTGAGACTTAAAGCAGAGCTTAATGAATGCAATAATAATATTAGTGATTATAATAAGTTTATTTTTTCTGATTTAATGTTGTCAATAACAGCTGGATTTCTTTTTCAAAAATTATTAATAATTTTTGAATGTGAAATAAATGCTTTGGAAACAAAGGTGCATTAGGGAACAAGGAAACCCACCATTCAGTCTGCTTGGTTTGATTTTTAATGGGCAAACTACTAAACCGATTTAGTAAACTTATTAAAAGTTAATAAGCTTGGTGCGATACCAAGATGCATCGTATTAATAAAATATGAAAACAACAACAACAGTAATGGTTTCTCTAGATACAATGCAAGATTTGTCTGCATTTTATGGATTTAGCGACGCAGAACTAAAACGATGGCTTAAAGATGTAGGAATCGAGGCAACGGAAATTAAACGAACAGATTCAATAAACGGAAAGGGCATTTTCTGCCCAGAAATAAATAAATACTTTAAAATTTCAAGCAAGGCTGTAGAACTCATTGGGGGTTATAAAGTGTTAAAATTTTATTTAGAGAATTCTTCCGAAGAAGAATTTCAAAAAGAACAGATTCAATTCATGCTCTAGTTTAAGATCTAGACAAGACCAACAAAATAACTTCATTTGCGACGGCTTGACACCGCTCGCACCGTGGTTATATTTGCTTCTCAACAGACACCTGACAGATAAGTCCTAATAGAAGGACATAAATTTATGTTGATGGTGCAATTCCATACTTATCTACCAGATAAGGCCATAACTAAACTTCCTTCTACATCCAATGCAAAAAGTAGTTTAGTTGCTTTCCTTAACATTCAATCTGGATATAGTTCAATTTAATTTTCCATTTTATAAACTTTGTAATAAAGTATGCAACTATGGTTCAAGTAGAATGTTTTCATTGTAAGACTTTTTTTAAAAAAAGTCTTTCTAAATTTAATGAAGCAGTTAAGTGTGGGTATAAACAATTTTGTGGGAAAAAATGTCGATATGAATCACGCACAACATGCGTAAAAAAAGAATGTTCTTTTTGTAAAAAAGATTTGTTTGTTTCTTTCACACAATTTCAAAAATCTAAAAATAAAAATTTTTTTTGCAATCATTCGTGTGCTGCAACATTTAATAATATTAATCGTAAACATTTAAATAAAACAAAAAATAAAATATCAGAATCTTTGAAAAATTTTTATAATGAAAAAAAACAAATTTCTAATTGTAAAAATTGTGAAATTAAATTTTTTATAAAAAATAATAAAAAAATGTTTTGTTCAAAATTGTGTTATCTTTCTTTCAAAGAAAGTCTTCTTTTGACAAAAGAGGAGGTTTTAAAAGAACTTCGTGAATTTTATAATAAGTTTTCAACTTCACCAAGTAGCAAAATGAATTGCAAGCTTTGCAGTTCAGCAAAAAAACATTTTGGTTCTTGGAATAAAGCAGTTATTGCCGCTGGGTTGCCAATAAACAAAAAATGGATTTGTAAAAAAAATTTACAATGTAAAGATGGGCACAAGGCGGATTCTATCTCTGAAATGTTAATAGATAACTGGTTATTTGAAAACAATATTTTACATGAGAGGTTTAAACAATACCCAGTTGGGAAATATACTTGTGATTTTTATTTACCTGAAAAAAAATTATATGTGGAATATTTTGGTTTAATGGATAATCATAAAGATTATGATAAAACTATAGAAATAAAACGTAATATTATGATAGAAAATAATTTGAATTTAGTAGAAATTACAGCAAAAGATTTATATCCAACAATATCTCTTAAAAAAGAACAATTTATATAATGTGTTTTGTAGATTTTACGTTCAAATCTCCCTATCCAGACTATAAAAAACAATGAAAAGAACCCAACAGAAAAATTGATTTTTTTGATTTTATTTCTGAAAATAACAAAAAACCTTTGACAAGGTAGTTGGCTTAAAAGCAGCCATCTATAATGAGTGCGAAGATTCGTGGACATGCGGGGAGGAATAACTGTAAAAGGTTATTCTTCTTAATCTGAGAAGAGAAATACTATTCAACATAAGTTCTCTGAGTCCCGCGGAGATTGTATTGGATCGCGATAAAAAGCTCTTGACTTTGAGGTTGATGAAACCTTAATAATCAAGATAAAAATCCAAGAAAGCCGTGAATAGCGATTGGTAGCTTTGGCGTAATAGCACCCCTTGTCAAAAAGTTATTGTAACCGCGGTTGACTTGATTGTCGCTGTGATTATGATGACTAAACGCATTAGTAACTCAAAGGTAGAGTGCTTGTATAGAAAAAGGGACTGGAGAGCGGAGAGATAAATGAAGAACAAAATGAAATACACGCTCATTGTAATCGCGTTGCTGATGTTTGGTTGCGAAACCATCCCAACAGTGAGCGCGGAGCGAACCCGCTCTCTCCAAAATATTCCTGAATTGGTCGAGATCCCTGGCCTGTCAGATGCCAATGGTTTCGGAAATGTTGAAGTTTTCGTTCATGGTTGCGACTACTCTGATCGATTTGAAATTAACTCTGAGGTGTTTCTTTCAACTGGATATCAGGTAAGGAATGGTAATCGCTGGAATATCTTCCTTCCCAAGAGAGAGTTCACTTGGTTTATTAATCGAGTTAAACTCAATACCAACTGCAATAAATATCCAGAATATGACTGTGACCTATACCTTTCGGGCATACTCGAATCCTGAACTTGGTTCAGTTACTATTCTTGAGCATATCACCGAATAATTGAATTGATTCCATAAGTCTTTCTTAGACTCTTCTTATAATTATAGGAATGAAAAAAGAAGAGAAGGAAAAGTGAGCTATTAGATTATCAAAGTATCTCGTTGTTTCCGAGAAGCATGAGATGCATTTTGATGATATATCTGATTACCTAACTGGAATTGCTGAGAGATTTTTTTAACCGACAATTCTCTAAACCAAAGAAAAATCAATGAGAAAAAAAATGAAAACCCGAATCTCTGAACATCCTTTTTTTCGTGGATTTGATTGGAATATACAGGTTAACGGTGCTATAACCGTTAAAACTTTGTATCTTGAGCTTCGTCAAGAAAATGGCGAAGTATCAAAGGTTGCTATGCCTGGAATTTCTCCTGAAACTGGTTCTGTGTTTTATTACAAAAACAATGTTTTGCACAGAGAAGGTAAGCCAGCGGTTGAATTTGCTGATGGGTGGAAAGAATGGTGGGTTAATGGAAAGTTTATCAAAGCAACCGAAGGAAAGAAACTTCCCAAGGCTACTAAAAAAATTTCAAATCCACCTCCAAGAGAGTTGAGTATTAGCGGACGGGAAGCCGCAACAATAGAAATTGAAAAAGAAAGACTTAAGTCAAGACTAGATGAAGCTTTTGGTTCATGGAGGTTTCCGATCAGATCAGAAAAGTCTCTTAATAAAATTGACCCAACTCTTTCCCGTCATGGAGTTTCTTCTTCACTTTATGGATGACAAGTGTGTGGACCGCAACTTTAAACCATAAGCAAAGAAAATCCTAATGACGGAATACACGAAAAAAGAATGGGTTATTGAGCATGATTGGCAATGTTATCATTGCGGGCATAAAAATCCTGGGAGGGAGGATAAATGTGTCGTTTGCGGCAAACCTATTGATGAATCTCATTCGGAGATTATTCCGACTGATATGAGTTATGAAAATCGTGTAAAGGATGCAGAGGTAGAAAAGAAATTAAAAGGAAATCCAGATTGGATTTGTTTTTACTGTAAGCACCGAGAACGTGCAGAAGAAAAAAAATGTACGGAATGCGGCTCGGAAAAAGAAAAATCGACTGTGGGGGCAGGCGAAATAACATTTGATTCAGAAGAAGCTCCAAAGAGTTTTGAATCAAAAGTCAAAGTTGGATCAACTCCAACAAAAAAAATTCCTGAAGAAGAAGACAATCAAAATTTTCTTCCCGAAGAATCTATTTTTACTGAAACAAAAACTGATGTTTTTCAAAAAATGGGAAAAATCCTTATTGGGATTTTTCTCTTTTTGTTTATTTGCTTTTTGTTTAAAGCCTGTTATGATTATTTCCGTTGGATTCCAACAACAGCAAGAGTAACAGGGTTGTCTTGGAATGCTACGGTGAATATAAAAAACAGAGTTGTTTTGCGAGGACGTTCTTGGAGGCACAACGAACCAAGACATTCTTTTAATGAGGTTTGCCACCAAGAAATTAGCGGGTATCATAACTGCAATCCATATTCTTGTAATCCTCACCAACAAAGTTATAGTTGCAACTGTAGAGACATTTGTAGACCTGTAGAAAGTTGCAGAACAGTTTGCACTAGTAGCGGACGTAGAAGTTCTACATGTAGAGAAGTTTGTTCTAGATCAAACAGTTGCAGAACTTCTTGTTCTACCTGTTATAGAACAGTAACAGATACTTGTTATCGCCGCTGCCCTGATTATGACCAAATGTGCGATTATTCATATCCTTCATGGAGAAACATTCAAACACTAAGGACCGCAGGAAATGACCATAATATTATTTACCCAGAGATTTCATCATCTTTAAATGAATGTGGCGGCGATCCAGAACAATTGTATATTTCAAACCAAAGTATTACTACTTGCAAAGAAACAAATACACAATACAGTGTTCATTTTCAAGTAGATCAAGTTGGACCAAGAGATATTGAAATTGGATCTTTGTCAAAATTTAGACAATTTACAATAAATGCAACATTTGCGGCAGAATACAATCATGCTGGAAGTTTTCATCTTATGAATCAATAAGGGAAACCAAACTAATGAATTCTACAAAAAAAACAAACTCGACAACTAAGGTTTTTTCTTTGCAAAAAGTCCAGGTGAACAATAAGGGGTATGATAGTTCTGGGGTATATTATGGAACCTCTAACGCATGGAAATATGCAAGAGTTAAGGATTCAATGTCTGGACTCGTATTGGCTGCAACACGAGAACAAGCAAAGATTAAAGCCCGCGTTGAAATAAATAAAATTTATAGACTTGAGCTAGAAGATATTGTCTTTTACAAATAATTTTCAATTCAAAAAAAATGGAGCTAGATATGAAAAATAATCAAGTTCAAGTTCAGATTGATGGAATCAATTATATTTTCAAGAAAACAAATTCATTTTTGCTTTTTGAGTGTGAATCAAGTAAAACAGAAAAAACTGAACTTACAACTCTTTTAAATTTAAAAGAAATAATTGCAATAGATATATCTTTTAACAAAGACTTTGATAATAATAATCGAAGTTCTTGTTGTGTAAAATTCTTTTCAACCAGAAGAGATGTTCATTTTAACTTCCGTAAAAATTATTTATCTTCAAAAGAACCCAAAAAAGAAGTATTTGAAATCAATTCTAATTCAACAATGACGTTTTTAACATTCATTATTAATGATGATAAAAAAAGATCTGATATATTTCTTCAAATAAAAGAATTGGCAGAGTCAATATGATTCTAAAACATTTACAGGAATGTGGGATTTTGGAGATGGAGGAACAGGATGGTATAAAAATGGAATATTTCACCGAGAAGATGGCCCTGCATTTGTAAATCAGCAGGGGTTCAAAACATGGGATTTGGAGGGGGAAGACATTTTTTCCTCTACAGAAAAACTTGATTTAACCAACAAAATAGTCCTCTCAAAAGAAGTTCATCCTGAGTATCCAACCGTTCAAGTCTGGAAATATATTGGTCAGAATGGAATCCGAGAACAAATTGTAATTCCTGGGATGGAAGAGTATATTCTCGAATGAATATCATAAAAGTAAAAAACTGGGCAGAGATTCCAGAAAATTATACGGGAATTATTGAACAAGAAAATGAATATAAAGTATGGCTTAAAGATGGAGAATGGCATCGAGAAGATGGGCCAGCTATCGTTTACAATGACGGGGAAAAAGAATGGTGGCTAGATGGAATATGTATTTGGTATTCTCATCACAAAAAACTTGATTTATCAAAATGTATAATTCTTTCGAAAAAACATTATTTTAAATGCCCAACTATTCAAATTTGGAAGTATATTGATGGCAATAGAGTTAGAGAACAAATTGTAATTCCTGGAATGGAAGAGTGGTTCATCGAATGAATACAATAAAAGTAGTGCGGTGGTCAGATGTACCAGAAAATTACACAGGAATTATTGAATATGAAAATAAAAAATTTTATTGGTTTAAAAATGGAAAACTTCACCGAGAAGATGGGCCAGCAGTAATTTGGAATAATAATAGTTATAAAGAATGGCGACTAGATAGAAGTTGGATTTGGGATTCTAGTCGAAGTAAAACTTATTTTACAAAATATGTAATTCTCTCAAAAGATCCACATCCTTTGTATCTAACTTGCCAAGTTTGGAAATATATTGATGGATATGGAATTAGAGAACAAATTGTGATTCCTGGCATGGAAGACTGTATAATTGAATGAAAACAATAAAAGCAAAAGATTGGAGTGAAATCCCAGGCAATTACACAGGAATTGTTGAATTTGAAAATGGGGCCAGTGGTTGGTTTAAAAATGGCTTCCGCCACCGAGAAGATGGACCTGCATATATTGGATCCAGTGGATATAGAGGATGGTATTTGGATGGACATTGTATTTTTTATACAAATTGTTATTTTTCACATTACATAAAAAAATGTATCTTTCTCTCAAAAGAACAACATCCATTATATTCAACCGTTCAAGTTTGGAAATATATTGATAGAAATGGAATTAAAGAACAGATTATAATCCCTGGAATGGAGGGATTTATAATCGAATGAATATCATAAAAGTAAAATATGGCAGTGAAATTCCAGAAGATTATACTGGAATTGTCGAGTGGGAAGATGGACAAGTATGGTGGTTTAAAGATGGAGAATGGCATCGAGAAGATGGGCCAGCATATATTGGTTATAATGGATACAAAGAATGATGGCTAGATGGTAAATGTATTTGGGAATCTTTTTGGGATAAACTTGATATCATAAACAAAATCATTGTTTCAAAAGAGCAACATCCTGAATATCCAACTTGTCAAGCTTTAAAATATATTGATGGAAATGGAATTCAGGAACAAATTATAATTCCTGGAATGGAAAAACTCATAATTGAGTGAACATGCAATCGAACAGCAGTATAAAGGAAAATAAAATGAACAATAAAAAACTAATCTCATGGCCTTCTATTAAGGGATTTGCTAATTTGCGTACTTTTTTTAATCAAGAAGGTTTATTGTTGGAGTTTGAAAAACTGGTAAAAGAACCTATTGAGTACAGAGCAAAAATTAAACTTCACGGAACGAATGCGGGCATTCAAATCCATGAAGATGGAACTGTAATTGCACAAAGTCGAGAGTCACTTTTGATTAATGGCGCTGACAATTATGGTTTTGCTAAATTCGTTGAAGCCAAAAAAGAGGCATTGCAACATCTGAAAGATTATTGCATATTTGGTGAGTGGACAGGGAAAGGAATTCAAAGTGGAGTTTCTGCATCTGAAGTTAATAAGTTTTTTGCGGTTTTTGCGGCGACCAAAATTTCAACAGGGGAAGTAATGGTTGAGCCATCGGAGCTTCAATCTTTAATAGGAAAGATTCCAGAAATTTATATTCTTCCTTGGGCATCGTTTTCAACAAAAAGAGCAGATATATCTTTTACAATCAACTGGAAAGAAAAATCTGATTCCATTCAACAAGAAGTTGTTAATAAAATCAATATGGAAGTGGAGGCAATAGAAAAATGCGATCCATGGATTCTTAACACTTTTTCTGTTAAAGGAACTGGAGAAGGTTTGGTATTCTATCCAATGAATATTAATAATGACTTTTCAACATTTGAGAATTTGGTCTTTAAAGCAAAAGGAGAACAGCATAGAGTTGTTAAATCTTCTGGTGCGGCAACCGTTAATCCAGAAGTTGCTGCAAGCATTGATGAGTTTGTTAAACTTGTTCTCACCGAGGCGAGGCTCGTTCAGGGGGCAGCGACAACCTCCCCAGCGTACGAGAAGAACAAAACGGGTTTATTCGTGAATTGGGTGCTGGCCGATGTGCTAAAAGAGACGCAAGCGGAAATGGTTGCCTCGGGTCTAGATTGGAAACAGCTTCAGAAGCCACTTAGTGATTATGCGAGAAAATGGTATCTTTCAAAAAGTTAATTTCTTAAAAAAAGAAAAACAGCGTTGACACGTCGGCAGTCCATGCTTACAATCTAAACTCAATAATTCGGCGGTACGCAAATAGGCAAAGCGGCTTGGTTGTCTACCAAGTGTATAGGCTTTATCTTTAAAAAAGATAAAGTTTTGTAGGTTCGATTCCTACCTGTCGAGCAAAAAAGAGGAGAAAAGAAATGCAAACAGTAAGATCAAATTCTCCTCATCTTGTTGAGGATGGGGTTACGTTTAAATTAAACAATCCTAGTAAATGGTCATTGACTGGATATTCTAGGGCTGGGGAACGTACTTCATTTAAGTTAAATGAACTTAATATTTTGTTGGATTGTGGACTCGCACTACAAAAGCCTGTTGACATGATTTTTATGACTCACAATCATATTGATCATTGTTGGGGGTTGCCAAATTTTTTTGATCCAAAAGCGGGGCAATCCAAACTGAAAAAAGTACATTTTCCAGCTTCAGGTTATGAAGCCTTGTCATATTTGATGCTTGCATCTTGCTATTTAAGTTATCCAAATAAAAAATTTAACAAAGAAAATTGTTGGAAACAAAACCTTCTGTCTCCTGTTCTGGTAAACAGTGGAGATAAGTTTAAATTTAAAGGATTTAATGTTGAAGTGCTTGGTGCCGTCCATACAACACAATCTGTTGGCTATGGATTTTCAACGGTTAAAACGAAATTAAAAAAAGAGTACGGCAGTTGTTCGCAAAACGAACTTATTGACTTGAAGAAAAACGGTGTTACAATAACAGAAGAAGTGGAAACACCCGAATTCGCATTTTATTGTGATTCTACAATTCATAATTTAGAAAAATTTGATGAATGGAAGAAATATCCATCGATTGTAGTAGAATCAACAGGATTTGAAGAAACACACACTGTAGAACAAACAAGGCAAAGAGGACACACTCATTTTAATGAGTTAGTGCCTTATATGATGGCACATCGAACCAAGAATTGGTTTCTTATTCATACTAGCCTTAAATGCGATGAATCATTGTTCGTGGCAAAAGAAAAAGCCTTAAAAGATCAAGGTGTTGACGTTAAAATCATTGTATGAAAATCGGATACATAGCTCAATTGGTTAGAGCATTTTTTAAATTATTGAGACTTACGGAATTTATTCTAAATTGAAACTCAGACTATATTCAGGCAAAAACCCTGTTGTGACTAAAGAAAAAAAGATAGTGAATTATAGATGAATGAACCAAAGCAAGAAAAGAAAGTTGTTTGTTGTTCTGGGGGTTTGATCCTATCCATAAAGGTCATATAGAATTTGCGGCAGGCGGCGCTGCTAGGAAATGAACTAATTGTCATATTAAACACTGATAAATTTCTTCTTGAAAAAAAAGGTTATGTTTTTATGCCGTTAGAAGAAAGATTGTTTGTTTTAGAAAATATAAAATGTGTTAACAAAGTTGTTGTCTGTATTGATGAAGACCAAAGTGTGTCTAAAACACTTGAATTGATAAAACCAAATATATTTGCTAAGGGCGGCGACAGAAATAAAGGTAATATACCAGAAAAGTTGATTTGTGATAAACTTGGAATTCAAATCATAGATGGTTTGGGAGAAAAAATTTCTTCTTCTTCAGATTTAGCGCAAAAGTTTGCGGAAACTTTTAATCTTTAAAAGAAAAGAAGAGATATAAAACTCTTGTTAAAAAATTCCTTGACAAAGGAACGTTTTTTTAGTGATTGTTACTACTCAGTCTCAGATTAATCATCGACTTGAGGAAGAGAAAGTGAATGTATCTTTTTTAACCATGATGTGTTTTTGCCAAAGTGAAAAAATACGAAAAGAATCAAAACCCAAATGAAAGCAAAAAAACTAAACTTACAACAACAAGCTAATCTTTTATTAAAGAATGTTAAAAACCTAAAAAGTATATTGAATCATGTTCTTGATTATGGAGTTTTAAGTGATGAATCTCTTGTAGTAGAAGACTTAAATCTTGATTGTTTTCTAACAAAGAAACAATACAAAGGTTTGGTTTCATCAAACGATGAATTTGATCAAGAAGAATATTGTTCTTATGTTGCCGACAATTATGCACCAATTCTTAAATCTGAAAATTGGTGCGTTATATTTGACACGGTTTATAAGTTAACAACTAAAAAAGTCTTGCAAAAGCCTTTATCTTAATATCGATTATTATTCAAAATGATTTTCCGTAAAATCAAATCAAATGGAATCATGGCCGAGGGGTCTAAGGCAGCGGATTACTAACCCGCCGAACGGGAAACTGTTCCGAAAGTTCGAATCTTTCTGATTCCGCAACGAACCGCAATAAAAAAGGAGAACAAAAATGTCGCCACAAATCGATAGCTACGATCATGCTGTGAATGTGTGCCAAAAGGTTGTAAAGGAGGCACTTGGATTGGCTAATATGGTTGGAGTTGGAATGAAAGATAAAAATTATGTAATTGACATTGGCTTTGAAAATACTGAAAGTATGGATAAATCTCCATATAAAAATGGAGATCTTATTGACGGTCTTGAAATAAGAACTATGGTAATAGGAACAATCTCAGCCCTTTAACATGAAAGAAAAAATAAAAGTTTTTCTTGAAACTTTGCGTTTATTTGCAATTAATTTTCGTTGCGGGCAAAGTATGAAATATTTTCATATAGCTTCTTCAAAACTTGAAGATCTATGCCTTGAAGAGGATAACACAGAGATTATATATCATATAATTCCAACATTGTTCAATGCGTTAAAACATATTATGTTTTTTGAATGTAAAGAATTAAATGAAAGAAAAAATGATTCCTCTGTGGAAGATAGAAAACACTTAATGGCTTTAAGTGAATTTTATATGTCATTGAAATCAGAATTAGAAAAAAATGGCTATAATGATTTGTATGATTAATTAATTTTATGAAAATTGATAAAAATTCTTTGCCTAAAACTAAAGCAAATATAGAAAAGGATTTATCTTTTGATACCAATGGTCTTGAAATATTTATTTTTGAGTTTGAGTCTCCAAGAATAAGTTGTTATTATGCCACATTTGACAATTCACTTTATACTTTAAGTGAAAAGAATTTGCTTGAAATTGAACTTCTTAAACACTATGATATTAATTGTTCTTTTAAATTTATGACAAAAGAAGAATTCGAAGAATTAAAAGTAAGTTGTAAAAAACAAGAATATAAAAAAAACAAATCTAAGCCCTGAGCTTTGGATTAAGTAGACATGCCTTCTAAGCAAGTCGTTATAGGTTCGATTCCTATTCAGGGTGCCAAAACATATTATATATGTTTGAAACAAAAAGGATAATCTTCTATGTATAGAACATTAAAAGAACGAGAACATCCTTGGACAATACAAGAGTTTAGTACTGATAGAAATGAACAATTTATTTGTGCAAATGGAATAGTTACAGCGTTAGATCATAATACAAACGTTTTAGTAACTGCACCAGTTAAAAGTGGCAAAAGACAAATTGCAGAAATTGTTGCTCTTATTTATGGAGAGAAAGATCCATTAAATAAACATTATTTCATTACTGCTTTAAACAGGTTGGATACAAAAAATCAAATTGAAGAACTGTCAAAATATAATCTGGATGTTGTTGTTTTAGGCGTTCAGAAAGATTCTAGGAATCTCATTCAAAAGCTAGCTGCTGCACAAAATCCAAATAATATTGTGGTTCATTTTGATGAATCAGATTATGGAACAGGTATTAAAAATTTATTTGCGAAAGTTTTTGAAATTTGCAAAAAAAGAAAAATTAAATTAGTTTGTTACTCTGCCACAAACGAAGAAGCAGAAAATTCTGGTTTCGCTGATGTTGCAAAAATAATAGAAATGATACCAAATTCTCTCTACAAAGGAGCCAAATGGTTCCTTGATAATAATCTGGTAAAAGAATCAGAAGCTTTTTTGATGGAGAAAATATAACCGAACATGCAAAGATTCTCATTGATTGGTGGTTGTCTAAGCCAGATAAACCGATTGCTATATTAAGACTCACAGGTGGTGATAAAGATAAAGGCTTATATAACGCTTTTAGACAGTCAAGTGCGCCCTTTTTTTTGACAAATAATAAAATATGTTGTGTATACATTGATAGTTCAAATAAATTTGACTGGATGGATCAATATAAGACGCTTCTTGCTTATTATAAAACACATGAGGTAAGAACATTATTGGTCATTAACCAAACGTGTACAAGATCAACTGAACTTGGATTCCATAAATACCTTGCTTTTCTTCATGACCACAGACCCAATGAATCAAATTATTCAACTTTGGCGCAAGCATATCTGCGAGTAGCACATTATCACCCAGAAGGTCATCAAATATATGTGTATGCTCAAAAAGAAATTTTTGAACTTGCGGCAGGATTGATAACAAAAGAAGAATTTAGTGGAAAACTTTCTTCTAGAATGAACAAACAAACAATGAAAATTGGCGAGGTCTTATCAAAAGATCCTATACATTGGTATAAACCAGAGGATGATTACATTACTGATTTAGATATAATAAATGATCCAATTAAACTTAAACAAGAAATACATAAGATTTGGAATTCTCATATTGTAAAGGCAAAGAAGCCAGGAGCCTTTAAAAGTGGCAATGTTTATAAAGGACATTCAGAAGCTAAAGTCGAATTGAGTCTTAACGAAAACGGTCAAATGAAAGAAATTACGGAACGTGATCGTGGAATGGATAATATATCAACAACTAAACGACATTATTTTCATTATCAAAATGTTGATGCTAGAGATGGATTATTGGGCGGCGGCGAAAAATCTACAATGACAAGAAAACGTCATGAATTAGAAAATATTTCTGATGATACTTCTATCAAAGTTAGAGTTTATTCGATATTCCATGATGGAACAATGGAAAAAATTAAAAAAGAAGAAACAACACATATTACTTCAGATAAATCTGTATATGGTCAAAAACAAATTAACGATCTTCTTCTTGAGGAATAAAACCAAAAAAATTAACATCAAAAGGAATGATGACTTCGATTCGCGGATCAACGGCATCGAACCATTCATCCTCTGAACTTTTGAATTGATCATAATTCAATTCCCAGTTTGTTAGACTAGTTTGAAGTCCTTTTATTCCTTTAATTGGTTCAAATTCATATTTGTCGGCAACAATGTGAAAAATACATTTATTTATCTGACTATCAGACAATGTAAAATAATAAGTAAAACCAGGGTAAGACATTGGAGATTCCATCTTATGATATCCAACAATAGTAGCATATAAAAAACTTTTATCTTTTGGATATTCTGGTATTAGATTGTGATATTTCTTTTCTTCTTTTATTCTATCTGAGAGATATTTCTCAAGCTCTTTTTTTGGCATATCTGTCCCTCTAGATGATTTTAATTCTTTATAAGATAAAGGCTCTAATTCTTTTAATTGAAATGGAGATTGATGCCTGAAAACTAATTCAATTCCTTTTAGTTTTTTATATTGTTTGATATTCACTTTTATAAATAGAAAGTAGCCCACATATAAATGATTGATAAAAAAACAGAAGCAGAAGTATTAGAATTTGCATTTGAAATTCTTAAAAATAATATAGAAAATTTTGTAGAAAAACACACTACAGCTAATCCTAAAACTTATTTGTTTGGAAAACATTCAATTTCCTTCAATGAAATAGAAACTTTTAAAAAAGAATTGTTTACAGAGGCAATTCAGTCAAAGGATCTTTCTTTTGAGTCTTACACAAATTTGTTGAAAACAATAAATCAAATTTTTGATCGTTCTTTATACTTTTTAATTAAAAAATTAATTCTAGAATTAGAGAGTTTTAATTTATCAAATGTAGAATACAAAAATATAACAATTAATCAAGGTGTTGAAATAGATGCATGTTCACCTGTTTTATCTGATAAAATTGCCCAAATTGTTGAGGCATATGAATGTAGAATAATGGAAAATGAATTTTCTTGTTTTGACAGTTTAGGATTTGTTGAATTTTGGGTTCATAAAAACCCAAGTAAAGAAACAGTACTTGCTGATACTTTGAAAAAATATAAAGATAAATTCACTGTTGAGTTTAAAACAGCAGATAATAACACAAATTTTCAAGAATTGATGGCATTCATTAGAGAAGTCTCACATTTTGTAAAATAAAGGAATGTAGCTCAACTGATAGAGCACTTGACAAACAAGGTGTTGCAGGTTTGACTCCTGCCATTCCTACCAATACTCGATAATAAAATAAAGGAAAATAAAAACAAGAATGAAGTATAATAGATCATACGCTATGGTTTCTCTTTTTGCGGCACTTGCTGCAAGTGGTTGTTTGGTTGGAACACAACAAACAACGGAAGAAACAACAGCATCTAGGGGAGGATTAACTTCTTCAGAATTAGAAGAGCTTTCAACAGCAACTTCTAGAGGAATGATTAGAAACAGTTCAACATTAGAACAATCGGTTTCTTTGGTTTCTAGAGTTGAATCTGAGGAAAGAAACTTGGCTGGAGTTTTAGCATCTCCAAGCCGTGTTTATGGCCGTTCACAGGCCCAACAAACGAATGTTGTTCCTAGAACAACAATTGCTACAATGCAACCCTCCAACTTAACTGCTAGCCAGATTAGAACGTTTGGAGAACAGGTTAAAGCGAGATTAACTCCAACAGAGCAAATGCTGGCGGCAGGCAGGCAAAGCTTACAAGAATTAAGAAACAGAACTCTTGTTCAGGGAGAAACTTCTACTGGAATTCTTTCTACAAGGTCTGGAACTGTGCAAGTTGGGTCGATGTACGATGACGGAACGGTAACAAATCCAGCAAGACCTATTCATGGAACCTCTGGAGATCATGTTTTAAGATTTAGTTTTACACCGTCTGAACCAGGGACAGCACCAACCGCACAAAGAATTATTGTAAATCTTCAATTGGGTGGGTCAGAAGTAGGATATATTTCTCCTCCGACAGGAGAATCATGGAGAACTCCCCTAACAGGTAAAGTTTATAATGTTGTTAGAACAGGTCTTCTTTCTGTCCAAGGAAGAATGATTATTTTAGATGCCCAAACTCAACCCGTTGAATTTGGAACTACTGGAATGTGGAGAGATGCAAAACTTTTTGTATATCAATATAGTTTTTCTCCAACATCGGGGTTTCAGGCCACACATCTGAGAACAGTGATTCTGCCAAAAGCACAGCCGACAACGCCGAGCCCTTCAAACCCTTTTCCCTGGGTTATTGGGAGCGGAGCAGTTTTTCCAGGTTCGATTGCTTTCTTGGACGTGCCCGCGACAGAAAATCAAACAACAACTCAAGATCCAGACGTTGTTATAACAGATAACTTTAATGGTATTTATTGCACTTCAGGGAATCTTTCAACTGTTTCACTTTGTGCTCTAGATTCAAGAATGGCGGGCGGTGTTAGAGCTGGTGTAATTCATGGTGTTGGCCCTGATGGACCATATGATGTTATCACGCCACCACCACCAGGATCACCACCTTCATATGCAGGAGTTGTTGGAATTTATCCTGGGGCTCATAGTGTGACTTCGGTTGTGGTTAGAAATGGAAGCGGAACCATAACACAAGACAAGATTTGTTGGTCTGTCTCATACAGCAACAATCCCGATGGTTCTCCCAATCCTCAAGGAATGGGGCTTCACTGCATAAATCGAGCAGAATTAAGGGATCAAACAATTCCTCCAGTGTTTAAAACACACGATCCAGCATTTGGCGGACTTGGAACTTCTCATGAAGTTGTTGTCCCAGGGACAACAGGTTTTGGAGATTTAGTTGATGCAGTCGATAATGATCGATGGAATGCGCCAGAAATGTTATACTGGATGCGTGCCCCTGCTGACGCCTCAAACCTCAACTGTCCAATGCAATCTTCTTTAAGAAGAATAAACCTTGTTACAAGACAAGTTGAATTGGTTAAGTGTGATACAACAAGATTTAGCTGGACAAACGAAACATCTTCAAGCCCAACATTTATAGGATTTCCAGTTTCCAAACAAATACCTTCCGTTGGTCAAGAATATAATAATCCAAATTTGAATATGCTTATCAGCCTGGGTCTAAGGCCAGAGGTGTATTTTATGTCCTCAATGCCAACAGTTATTGCTACAACCTTTTCAACTGGACTTTAACAACAATAAAAACATCGCCTCTACTCGATAAGAACAGAGCTTAGCAAACAGGAGCGTTACCTGTGTGGCGATCTAAAATGGAAAATATAATAAGCTTAGATCCTTTTGATTATGAGTTGCCGCCTTTATATACTGGAATCGCTATTTTTAGAGGATCAAGGAAATGTTATTATAAAGGCGGCAAAATTCACAGGGAAGACAGAGAGGCAGTAATTTACTATAGCGTTAACCGTCAAGAATGGTGGTTAGAGGGAAAACGAATTTGGTCATCAGATATTCCTATAACAAATCATAAAATTTTTGAAAAAAAACAGCACTTGGTTTATCCAGAAGTCCAAATATGGAAATATATTGACAATAATCTTGTTAAAGAACAGGTGGTAATACCTGGAATGAATTATTGGTTTATAGAATGAAAACAATAAAAATAAAGTATGGGAATGAAATTTCAAGCAATTATACAGGAATTGTTGAATATGAAGATCAAACCAAAACATGGCTTAAAAATGGTAAATTGCATCGAGAAGATGGGCCAGCTATCATTTGGTATACTGGATTTAAAGATTGGTTTTTGGATGGAAAATGTGCCTGGAATTCTAATCGGAAAAAATTTGATTTTACAAACATAATAATTCTCTCGAAAAATCCACATCCTGAATATCCAACAGTCCAAGTTTGGAAATATATTGATGAAAATTGGATTCAAGAGCAAATTGTGATTCCTGGGATGGAAGGGCTCATAATCGAATGAATACGGTAAAATTAAAAATTTGGGAGAGTATTGCGTATAATTATACGGGGATTGCTGAGCGAGAAAACGGAAACAAGTGGTGGTATAAAAACGGCAAATACTATCGAGAAGATGGACCAGCAATTATTTGGGCCAATGGAGATAAAGAATGGTGGTTAGATGGAAAATGGGTCTGGGATTCTAGTCGAAGAAGTAAAATTGTGTTAAGAAACATAATAATTCTTTCAAAAGACCCACATCCTGAATATCCAATGGCCAAGGTTTGGAAATATGTTGATGAATATGGAATTCAGGAACAAATAATAATTCCTGAAATGGAAGAATGGTTTACTGAATGAATACAACAAAGATAGAAACTCGATTTGATATTCCAAGCAATTATACTGGAATTACTGAATTACCAAGTGGAACCAAAGTCTGGTATAAAAATGGATTATTACATCGAGAAGATGGACCATCATTTATTTATTATAACGGAGATAAAGAATGGTGGTTGGCTGGAAAATACATTTGGGATTCAGCCTGGAATAAACTTTATTTAAGGACTAAAATAGTTTGTTCAAAAGAACAATATCGAGAATACCCAGCTCTCCGAATTCTGACATATATTGACGAAGATGGAATTAAAGAACAAATAATAATTCCTGGCATGGAAGAATACATAATAGAATGAATATCATAAAGGCAAAAAATTGGAAAGATATTCCCAATAATTTTACAGGAATTGTTGAATGGGATAATGAAGACTTAGAATGGTTCAAAGACAACAGGCAACATCGAGAAGATGGTTTTTCATATAAGTCTTATAATAATGATCACTATCATTGGGCTTTAAATGGAATTGTTTTATTTTGTACAAACACTGGAAAAATTGATTTAAGAAATAAAATAATACTCTCAAAAGAACAACATCCATTATATTCAACCGTTCAAGTTTGGAAATATCTCAATGAAAATTGGATTCAAGAGCAAATTGTGATTCCTGGCATGGAAGAATACATAATAGAATGAACACCATAAAGGCAAAAAAATGGAAAGATATTCCCAATAATTTTACAGGAATTGTTGAATGGAAAAATGGGAATAAAATTTGGCTTAAAGACGACAAATATCACC
>Ga0116180_1001307_pt1 | contig 21330 bp, 20 predicted proteins | sample AD_UKC073_MetaG_FD_89804 | JGI IMG/M metagenome (GOLD analysis project Ga0116180, IMG submission 89804) | Active sludge microbial communities of municipal wastewater-treating anaerobic digesters from USA - AD_UKC073_MetaG | ecosystem: Engineered > Bioreactor > Anaerobic > Digestate | place: USA...
CCATGAGCTGGCCCACCAATGGTTCGGCAACTCGCTCACCGCCACCCGTTGGCAGGACATCTGGCTGCACGAGGGGTTTGCCTGCTACTCCGAGTGGCTGTGGTCCGAGCACATCGGGCGGGCCTCGGCGGCGAGGCAGGCCCGCGTGCACTGGGACAAGATCGACCGGTTGCCTAAGGACCTCGTGCTCGCGGCGCCGGGGTCACGGCTGATGTTCGACGACCGGATCTACAAGCGTGGGGCGCTCACCCTGCATGCGCTGCGGGTCAAGCTGGGCGACAAGGTCTTCTTCGACATGCTGCGGGCATGGACCAAGGCCCGCGCCCACAAGGGCGTCGACACCGAGCGGTTCATCTCGCACGCGGAGGGGTTCGCCAAGCGGTCGTTGGCGCCGTTCTTCGACAAGTGGCTCTGGCGCAAGTCCCTGCCCGACCTGCCGTCCTGACCCCCGGCCCTGACTCAGACTGGTCGACCGCCCGGCCGACGTGGCCAGGGTGCGCGTGGTCAAGATCGCGATCTTGACACTTGGGTCGCGTTGCAACGGTACCCAAGTGACAGGATCGCGATCTTTACCAGCGAGCCAAGCCTGAGCGGCCCAGCGAAAGACCTGCGCCCGCGTCAGCTCACCGTGGGCAGGTGGCGGGAGAGGAAGTGGATGGTGCGCTCCCACGCCAAGGCCGAGGCCTGCTGGTGGAACATCGGGAAGTCGGCGTTGTCGAAGGCGTGGTTGGCGCCCTCGTAGGTGTGGAACTCGCAGTCCGGGTTGGCCATGACCACCCCGCGGATGTGCGCGACGACCTCACCGGGGATGTAGTCGTCGGACAGCCCGAAGTGGTGCAAGCTCGGCGCGGTCACCAGGGGCGCGGTGTCGACGACCGTCGGCAACGCCGACCCATAGAACGACACCAGCGCGGTCACAGGGGTCTGCCCGGCCACCAGATAGGCCAGCCCGCCGCCGAAGCAGAAGCCCACCAGCCCGACCCGACCGTCGACGCCCGGCCGCCCGGCCAGCCAGGACACCGCCGCGCTGACATCGGCCACCGCCGCCGGCCAGTCCAGCCGGTTGACCAGGCTCACGCCCTCCTCGAGCATCGAGGGCCCGTCGGCGACCGCTTCGGCGTCCAGCCGCCAGAAGACCACCGGGACGAGCACGGCATACCCGAGGTCGGCGAGGTCTTGCGCGCGGCGGCGGACATATCCCGACACCCCGAAGATCTCTTGGACGAGCACGACGCCCGGCGCATTCGCGGCGCCCGAGGTGGGTGCCCAGAGGTATGCCGGCAGGTCGCCGCCGTCGACGGGGATGGTCACGCGGGTGGGGCTGGACTGTTCAGTCATCTCCTCAGTATCCCTGAACCCGCCGCCGGCCAAACCCGATGGGCCCCGCGAAAGCGCGTGCAGGGGCACCGACGAGTGCGGCACACTCACCCGGTGAGCTTCCGGGACCGCCTGCGCGCATTGCGTGTCGACACCACCCCGTTGCGCACCTCGCCGGACTTCCGACGGCTGTTCCTTGCCGGCACGGTCTTCTATCTCGGCGGGATGATGTCCTACGTCGCCCTGCCGTGGCAGCTGTATCACCTCACCGGCAGCAATCTCGCCGTCGGCTTGCTCGGCGCCGTCGAATTGGTCCCCCTCGTCGTCTTCGGCTTGTGGGGCGGCGCCCTGGCCGACCACGCCGACCGGCGGGCGGTCCTCGTCGCCACCGGCATCGCCCAGGTCGTCTTCACTGCCGCTCTCATGGTCAACGCCATGCTCGCCGAGCCGCAGGTGTGGGCCATCTACCTCATCGGCGCGCTGCTGTCGGCCGCCGGCGCCATGCAACGGCCCTCCCGAGAGGCGCTCATCCCCCGCACGGTGCGCCATGACGAGCTCCCGGCCGCGGTCTCGGTCAGCTCCCTGGGCATGCAGATCGGCCTACTCGCGGGGCCTGCCATCGGCGGCATCCTCGTCGAAACGGTCGGTGCCGCAACGGCATACGCGATCGATGTCACCGGACTGGCCGTCGCGACCCTGCTTTTCGCGCGCCTTGCCGCGTATCCCCCTCTCGACGAAGGCACTCCGCCTTCCATCGCGGCGATCGTCGAAGGCGCTCGGTATGCCGTGTCCCGCAAGGACCTGCTGGGCACCTACCTCATCGACATCGCGGCGATGCTGCTGGCGATGCCGACCGTGCTCTTCCCCGCCCTGGCCGCCGATGTCTTGGAGTCACCGCATATCCTCGGCCTGCTCTACTCGGCCGGCACGGTCGGCAGCCTCCTCGTCACGGCGACCTCGGGGTGGTCCAGCCGGGTGCACCGGCACGGGCAGGCGGTCGTGCTCGCGGCGATCGCCTGGGGGGCGGCGGTGGCCCTGGCCGGGCTCACGACCAATATCTGGATCGTCGTGGTCTGTTTCGCGCTGGCCGGCGGGGCCGACATGGTGTCGGCGATCTTCCGCGGGGTCATCTGGCACCAGACCATCCCCGACGCCATGCGCGGACGCCTCGCCGGCATCGAGATGCTCTCCTACTCGATCGGCCCTCTTGGTGGTCAGGTCCGCTCTGGCCTCGTCGCCGATCGCTGGTCGGTGCGGACCTCGATCACCTCCGGCGGCATCATGTGCGTCATCGGGGTCATCGCCACGGCGGCCTGGCTGCGCGACTTCTGGGGCTACGACTCGCGCACCGACCGGTATGCCGTGGCCGAGCGGGAGCGCCGGTCCCGTGCCGGGGAAGCACCGGCCGACGAGTAGCGTGGTCATTCATGCGATTCATGCGGATCGGGGTCCGCGGCTCCGAACGGCCCATCGTCGTCACGCCCGAGGGTCAGCTCTACGACCTCTCTCCGGTCACGGCCGACATCGACGGCGACTTCCTCTCCGGTGACGGCATCACCAAGACCCGGGCGGCCCTGGCCACCCGGAGCCTGCGCCGCATCGAAGCCGGCAAGGACCGCATCGGTGCGCCGATCGCCCGGCCCGGCGCCGTGATCTGCCTGGGCGCCAATTACGCAGCCCACGCGGCCGAGTCGGGCATCGCGCCCCCCGCCCACCCGGTCGTCTTCTTCAAGCACCCCAACACCGTCGTCGGGCCGTTCGATGAGATCCGGATGCCGGCCGGGGCCGAGAAGCTCGACTGGGAGGTCGAACTCGCCCTCGTCATCGGCCGGACTGCGGCCAACCTGGCGTCGGACTCCGAGGCCCTGGACTGCGTCGCCGGGGTGACCATCGCCAACGACGTCTCCGAGCGGGCCTTCCAGTTGGAGATCTCGGGCGGGCAGTGGTCCAAGGGCAAATCGGCGCCGACCTTCTGCCCGGTGGGTCCGGCGCTCGTGCCGATCGACCAAATCCCCGACGTGCAGGACCTGCGCCTGCAGTCCTGGGTCAACGGCGACGTCCGGCAGGACTCGACCACCGCCGACATGATCTTCAACGTCGCGAGCATCGTGCGCGCCCTGAGCCAGGTCATGACCCTCGACCCCGGCGACCTCGTCCTCACCGGCACCCCCGAAGGCGTTGCGCTGTCGGGCCGCTTCCCCTACCTGCAAGACGGTGACGTTGTCGAGTTGGCCATCGACGGCCTGGGCGAGCAGCGTCAACGGGTCGCCAAGGCTCCCGTGGCGGCGGCCTACGGCCTGGACGACTGACCCACCCCCGCGGGGTGGGCACACGGCATACCGGCTGGGCGACTGACCCGCCCCCGCGCCGGGCCGTAGCCGACTCACTAGTGTGGCGATCGTGGACTTCGACGCCCTTCCCGACCTGCAAGAGCACCCGAGCGCGTATTACGTGCGGCTGTCGGACACCGAGTTCCAGCCGACGCTCAACACCCAGGGCGCGTGGAACCCGCACGAGCAGCACATGGCGCCTGTATCCGGTCTGGTGGCGCATGCGCTGACCCGGCACGAGCCGCGGCCGGAGATGCAGCTCGCGCGAGTCACCTACGAGATCCTCGGGATGATCCCGGCGCTGCCGACGAGCGTCCAGGTGCGCACCGTGCGGCCGGGGCGCACCATCGAGATGATCGAAGCGGTCGCCATCGCCGGGCGCCGCGAGGTCATCCGCGCGACGGCCTGGCGGCTGGCGCAGCACGACTCCGCTGCCGTGGCGGGCGGCTTCCCCGAGCCGATGGCCGGCCCGGAGGGCTGGGCGACCTGGGAGCCCTCGCAGATGTGGGGCGGCGGCTACATCCGTTCCATCGAGTTCGTCGGCGCGCCCGATCGCGAGCGTGGTCGGGGCCGGGCGTGGATCCGCACGCCCCTGACCGTCGTCGCCGACGAGGAGGTCTCGCCGGTCGCGGCCTACCTCGGCCTGGTCGACACCGCCAACGGGATGAACACGCGCGTCGACCCCAGCGAGTGGATGTTCCCCAATATCGACGTGTCGGTGCATCTCTATCGCGAGCCGGTCGGCGGACCCGGCCAGTGGGTCGGCTTCGACACCCTGGTCACCCTGGGCGAGCAGGGCGTCGGCCTCACCGCGACCACTCTGCACGACGCACACGGGGCGGTGGGGCGCTGCGAGCAGATCCTCACGGTGCGCAAACTGCCGCCACGCTGAGTCGAGCTCAGCTCGGCTCAATCTGACTCGCGCACAACGGTTTTCGTCGCGCGTCTGCTATTCGATGACGGTGTCGCCGACGACGCTGCACACCGGCGTTGGGAGCATCACCGTGCGGCTGACCGTGCAGAGCTTCTCGTGCGACAGGCGCACCACTCGCTCGACCATCCCCGCAGCCGCCTGCCCGGCATCGGTGTCGGGGAACTCCAACCGGAAGGTGATCTCCACTCCCGCCAGGTGATTGCCGAGCTCGTCGGAGACCTTGTCGGCGACGACGTCCACGACGAACGACTCGGGCTCGCTGCGACGCGTGGTCACCTCGTCGACGTCGACCGACGTGCATCCCGCAATCGCGGCCAGCAGCAACTCCACCGGCGTGTATGCCGTGTCATCTCCCCGCCCGAGCGTGACGGTGCCGCCGCGAACGTTGTGGACGGCATACCGGCCGGGGGCTGTGCGCTCGAGGCGGACCGACCTGCGGCCCGACGGTGAGGCGGTCGGTTCAGAGGGGGAAAGTTCGGGGCTCGGCACCATGGCGACACCCTCTCATCCGGGGGCCGCCCGACATAGGCTTGCCGGCATGAGTACTGACCCGGGGTCGCAGTCTCCCTTCACCGACCCGACCAGCGCCGCCAGTGACAGCGTGCATCCGGACGCCACCGCCCCCATCACCTCGCCATGGGGGGAGACCGGGCCGATATCGTCCTCCGCGACGACGCCGATCCCGCCTTCGGCGCTGCCGCCGCCGGCATACCCGGGTTCTTCGGACGCCTCAGGCTCCTCCCCCTACCCGCCGCAGCAGTCAACGCCTCCCCCCGCGCCGCCGTACCCCGGCCAATACCCCCAGCCGGGCCAGTACCCCCAGCCCGGGCAGGCCTATCCTCCCTATGGCGCCGGAGCGCCGGCCCCAGGCTACGGGCCGCAAAACCCCTACAACCCCTACGGCCCGTATGCCGGTGCGACGGGCGGGGTGGAGCACCCCCAGGGGACGACCATTCTCGTGCTCGGCATCGTCGGTCTGCTGTTGTGCCAGATCGCCGGACCGGTGGCGTGGATCATGGGCCGCAATACGCTGCGCGAGATCGACTCCAGCGGCCAACACTTCAGCAACCGCGGCCAGGTGAAGGCCGGCATGATCTGCGGGATCATCGCCACGGTCCTCACCGTGCTGGGCATTCTTTTCTACGTGGTGGCGTTCGCCGCGATGATGGCGGGGGCCGGGACCAGCATCGGCTGACCGGCGCCCCCGCGGGTGCGGGATGGTGAGTGACTACTGGCGGTAGCTGGACAGGAAGGTCCCGATCCGCTCGATGCCTTCTTCGAGGTCCTCGACATGGGGCAACGTGACGATGCGGAAATGGTCCGGCCGCGGCCAGTTGAAGCCGGTGCCCTGCACGACGAGGATCTTCTGCGCGCGCACCAGATCGAGGGCGAAACGCTCGTCATCGTGGATCTGGTGCACGGTGGGGTCCAGTCGCGGGAAGAGGTAGAGCGCGCCGCCAGGCTTGGTGCAGCTGACGCCGGGGATCTGGTTGAGCAGCTCCCACGCACGGTTGCGCTGCTCCAGCAACCGCCCGCCCGGAAGCACCAACTCGGTGATCGACTGGTAGCCCCCCAGCGCGGTCGCGATCGCGTGCTGCGAGGGCACATTGGCGCACAGGCGCATATTGGCCAGGATGTTGAGCCCCTCGATGAACGACCGCGCGTGGTGGCGTGGCCCCGACAGAGCCATCCATCCGGACCGGAATCCGGCGACCCGATAGGCCTTGGACAGGCCGTTGAAGCTGAGGCAGAAGACGTCCGGCGCCAGGGAGGCCAACGACACGTGGACCGCGTCGTCGTAGAGGATCTTGTCGTAGATCTCGTCGGCCATGAGCACGAGCTCGTGCTGACGGGCCAGTTCGACGATCTGCAGCAGCACTTCTTCGGGGTAGACCGCGCCGGTTGGGTTGTTGGGGTTGATGACGACGATCGCCTTGGTGCGCGGGGTGATCTTGGCCGCCATGTCCGCGAGGTCGGGCAGCCAGCCGCTGCCCTCGTCGCAGAGGTAATGGACCGGCTTGCCACCAGCCAGCGCCGCGCCGGCGGTCCACAGGGGGTAGTCCGGCGCGGGGATGAGCACCTCGTCGCCGTTGTCGAGCATCGCCTGCATCGCCATGACGATGAGCTCGCTCACGCCGTTGCCGAGGTAGACGTCCTCGGTGCCGACGCCCTCGACGCCCTTGAGTCGGTAGTACTGGGTGACCGCGCGACGCGCCGAGATGATCCCCTTGCTATCGGAATAGCCTTGCGCAGAAGGCAATTGGGCGATCATGTCGACGAGGATCTCGTCGGGCGCCTCGAACCCGAAGGGTGCAGGGTTGCCGATATTGAGCTTGAGGATGCGATGGCCGTCGTCTTCGAGGCGCTTGGCCTCCTCCAACACCGGCCCACGGATGTCGTAACAGACGTCGGCCAGCTTCTTGGACTGCTTCAGCTCTCGCATGGGACTAGCCTCCCACGCTCGACACCGCGGTCCGCCACCGGTTTTCACCCCTCGGGCACCCACCCCGGACCCCGCACCACCCCACCCTTCCCAACTTTTGGTGTGGCGGATGATGCGTCCTGGCGCACAATCCGCCGCACCAAAAGTGGTCATAACTGGGACTGAGACTGGGACTGGGACTGGGACTGGGACTGGGACGGCATACCGGAGTCAGGGGGTGCGATCGCCCCAGCGGTGCACGTGCCAGCCTTGCCCTGGCTCGCCCTCGATGTCGATGACGATGGTGTTGTCGATCGGCGCCGACCGGACGAACTCCGGGGTGAGGTTGCGCGCCCGCGCGACCGTCCAGGTGCGCAACATCGCGCCATGACTTACCAGCGCGACGGTGTCGTGACCCTCGCCATGCGCCTCGGCGACCACCTCGTCGAAGCGCGCGAGGACCTCGACGAGCGTCTCGCCGCCCGGCATACGGAGGTGGGGGTCTTGTCCCCACCCGAGGATCGTCGTGACGTACCCCGACCAGTCCGGCGACATTTCGTAGTCCCCAGCCTGGATCTCACGGATCCCGCCGCGGATCCGCGGGGCGAGTCCGCGCAGCTGCGCGAGAGGCGCGGCGGTTTGCTGGGTGCGGATCAGGTCGGAGACATAGATCGCGTCGAGCGGGTGGTCGGCGAGCCGCTGCGCCAGTCCGCGCGCTTGCTCGTGCCCGGTTTCGTCCAACGGCGCTCCTGGGTATGCCGTGTCGAGGAGCCGGTCGACGTTGTGGGCGGTGCGGCCATGCCGGACGAGCAGGAGTCTCACGGGTGGAGCCTAACCGCGCGCATTGGGCGCCACAGCGAAGGCGTGAAAGGCTGGCTGGTATGCGCGTCGCCATGATGCTCGCCGATCACGCCGTCGTCGCCGGCGGGAAGCTCTATGTCAACGGCGGCGGCTGGTCGATCCGCAGCGCGGCGCCGCTGGAGACCTACATCGCGCTCAAGCTCGACGTCCCCTGGGACCAGACCGATCAGACGATGGAGATCTCGCTGCGGCTGGTCGACGAGGACGGTCACCCGGTGCGCGTCGGCGTCGGGCCGGCTCCCGACTGGGCGGCGCCCGACGCCTCTGGCCGTCCCGGGCGTCCTCCGGCCGGGGAGGCGTTGCCGGCGCCGTTGCAGCTGACGACGCGGATCACCGTGCAGCGACCGCCCGGTTTGGTGCCTGGCGCGCCGGCCGATGCGCTCCTGGCCTTCCGGGTGCCGCCATTTCCGTTACCGGCGGGGTGTCGGTTCTCGTGGCGGCTCGCGATCGACGGTCACGAACACGAGGACTGGGTGCTGCAGTTCGCGACGTCGACGGCTTCTCCCGGCTCCTGACGCCGGACCCGAAAGGTGACCGGACGGCATACCCCCGGGGGTTAGGGTGACAGCGTGAGCCCGAGCGCCGTTCCGGCCGACCCGTCGACCGACCTCCCGCCCCGTCTCGACACGGATCTGGAGATCGCCCGCGCCGCACAGCCACAGCCCATGCCGGCCATCGCCGGGCGGGCCGGGATCAGCGCGGAGCACCTGGAGCCCTACGGTCGCGCGGTCGCCAAGATCGACCTTGCTGCGATCCCCGCCCTGCAGGAGCAGCGCCGCGCAGCCGGGATTGCGCCGGCGACCTACATCGTCGTCACGGCGATCACCCCGACGCCCTTAGGCGAGGGCAAGACCACGACGGCGATCGGGCTCGCGCAGGGGCTGGCCCGGCTCGGCCACCGCGCGACGCTGGCGCTGCGGCAGCCGTCGATGGGTCCGACCTTCGGGATCAAGGGTGGCGCAGCGGGGGCGGGCTACAGCCAGTTGTTGCCGATGGAGACGCTCAATCTGCACCTCACCGGCGACTTCCACGCGGTGACCGCGGCGCACAACCTGTTGTCCGCCATGGTCGACAACCACCTGCACCACGGCAACGACCTCGGCCTCGACCCGCGCTCGATCTCGTGGCGCCGGGTGCTCGATGTCAACGACCGAGCGCTGCGCAATGTCGTGGTCGGGCTCGGCGCGCGAGTCGACGGCGTGCCGCGGCAAGGCGGCTTCGACATCACCGCCGCCAGCGAGGTCATGGTCATCCTGTCGCTGGCGACCTCGCTCGCCGACCTGCGGGCGCGGCTCGGGCGCATCGTCGTGGGAGCCACGTATGCCGGGCGGCCGGTCACCGCGGAAGACCTCCAGGCCGCGGGCGCCATGGCGGTCATCCTCAAGGACGCCCTCAAACCCAACCTGCTGCAGACCCTGGAGGGCACGCCAGCGCTGGTGCACACCGGGCCGTTCGGCAATATCGCCACCGGCAACTCGTCTGTCGTTGCTGACCAATTAGGTTCTGTCACAGGCGATTACCTCATCACCGAGGCTGGCTTCGGCGCCGACATGGGCCTAGAGCGACTGGTCAACCTCAAGAGCCGGGTGTCAGGTCTGGTCCCCGCCGTGGCGGTCGTCGTCGTCACCGTGCGGGCGCTGAAGGCGCACTCTGGACGGTTCACCATCAAAGCCGGCGCCGCCCTGCCCGAGGAGATGCTCGCCGAAGACCCCGATGCGGTGTTCGCCGGCGCCGACAACCTGCGCCGCCACCTGCAGATCGTCGCGGGCTTCGGCCTCCACCCGGTGGTCGCGATCAACGCCTTCCCCACCGACCACGCCAGCGAGCACGCCGTCATCACGCGGATCGCCGCCGAGGCCGGCGTGTCCAGTGCTGTCTCCACGCATGTCGCCGACGGCGGCGCGGGGGCCCTCGCGCTGGCCGAGGCGGTCACCCGAATGGCCGACGTTCCCACCGAAGTGCGCTTCAGCTACGACCTCGCCGACCCGCTCACGGCCAAGATCGAGGCGGTCGCCCGCAGCGTCTATGGCGCCGACGGCGTCGACTACCTTCCCGAGGCTCAGCGGGCGCTGCGGCGCTATGAATCGCTGGGCTTCGGTGGCCTTCCAGTCGTCATCGCCAAGACCCACCTGTCGATTTCGTCCGACCCCGCGCTGCGCGGCGCCCCGACCGGGTGGCGACTCCCGGTGCGGGAGGCACGCCTGGCTGCGGGCGCCGGCTATGTGTATGCCGTGTGCGGCGAGATGCGCACCATGCCCGGGCTGTCGCGGCACCCGGCCGCCGAACGCATCGACCTCGACGCCGACGGCCAGATCGTCGGGCTCTCCTAGCCGGGGGTGTCAACCGGACGCCGGCCGACGGGGTCGGTCGTTCGTTCGACCTAGGTGTCGCGGTCCTGCCCGCCGACCCCGCGCAGCCGTCGAGCCTGCTCCCCAGGGAGGGTCAGCGGGGAGCGGGTGGCGCGTTCGGGGTCGGAGCCGCCAGGCCACGGTATGCCGTCCACGCCCGCGCGAGGTGTCGCTCCCCCTGGCCCCGGGATGGAATCTCCTTGCGCTGCAGCATCGCCCAGCCCAGAGGGAGCCGAACCAGCGTGTCCTGGACCGGCCGGTCCCGACTCATTCGCGGGCCCCGTGAGATTGGCGTCGGGTGGCGTAGCCGAGGTGTCCTGACGGGCTGCGCCTTGGGTCCGCCCGGCCCACCAAGCGCGAAAGCCTCGACCGCCCAGCAGCAGCGCCATGGCCAGCCCGGCCCACCACAGGGCCGTCGCCGCGGTGTCTTGCAAGGCCGCTCCGGCAAAGAAGTGCACGAACCCCGCGAAGCCGAACACACCGCATACGAGGATGAACGCCACCCACCACAAGCCCATCGCCTCGCGGTAGGAGGGTGACCCGAACGAGGTCGACCGGTCGGCGCGGGCCGACGGCCGTGCGGCGGAGGGTGTGGGAGGCGCAGCCAAACCCGGCACCGCGGCCCCGACGCCAGCCGCAGACGAGCCGGCGGAGGAGCCGACGGGCGATGGCGCAGCGGATGCCGGAGAGGCAGCGTCCGGCGCGGGAGCCGAGCCCGGTCGACTCGCCAGGTGATCGGCCGCCGGATCGGCAGCCGCGGTCGCGGCGGTCTTCGGCGCCTCAGCTCCGGATGCGGCCGCCGTCGTCGCTGACCCAGCGCCCGGGTCTGTCAGGGGAGCCACGACCACGAGATCGGCCTTGGCCGCCTCTTCGCTGGGATCTGGTCGCGCATGAGCGCTCTTGCCAGCCGAGATCCGGGGCGGTCGCACTCCGACGATCCGGTCGGCATATGGCGTCAATCCGCCGTCGTGGGTCGTCACGAGCACTGCCGAGCCCGCCGACCGCAGGGATTCGAGGATCCCGGTGACGGCCGCCCAGCCATGTCGATCCTGCTCGATGGTCGGCTGGTCGGCTAGGAGCAGGGCCGGCTGGTGGATGACGGCACCGGCGAGCGACAGTCGTCGCAGCTCGCCACTGGACAGCGTGCGCGGGTCGGCGGTGGCCAGCCGGGTCAACCCCAAGGCGTCCAACAGCACGTCGGCGCGGCGGGCCGCAATCTCGGGTGCGAGTCCGGCAGCGAGAGCAGTCGTCAGCAGGTCGTCGCGCACGGTCGCCCCGAGCACGGTCGTCGCGGGATCCTGCGGCATCCAACCCAAGGCTCGGACCAGGTCGCGGGAGGTGAGCTGATGGGGCAGGACCGAGGGGAGGGACGGCATACCGGCCTGTGGATCGTCGGCGTCGACCGCACTCGCCGCCGCTGCCGACGGCGATGGCAACTGCTCGGGCGGCCGCCCGCCGCGCTCGGCGTTGTCGACATGCATCGCCGCGCCGGACCACGAGATGGTGCCGTCGTCGGCGGCGACGATGCCGGCGAGCGCGGACAGCCACGACGAGCCACCCGCCCCGGTCGGGCCGACCAGCGCGACGCATTGCCCCGAGAGCAGGTCGAGATCGCCGTCGCGGATCGCCGTGACCTCGCGGCGCAAGCCCGGCAGGCCCTCGGCCACCAGGGCAGCGTCGTTGTGCCGCACGGTCACCGATTCAGCGCGCGCGATGACCGCCCGGCGCTGCACGACGGGGGCGTCCCAGGCAATCCCGATCGGGGCGGGAGTGGGGTCGGTGCGGCCGGGCACCCAGATGCCGGCGGCCAGCAGAGCCTGGGTATGCCGGTGCAGCACCTCCGCGGTCGGTCCGTCGGCGATGATCCGGCCAGCGGCGTCCATGACGACGATCCGGTCGACGTGTGAAAGCCACGGGGTGAGCCGATGGGCGGCGACCACGAGGGTCGCGCCGGTGCGTGCTGTCGCCGCCGCGATCGCCGAGGTGGCGGTGGCGACGGCTCCCGGGTCGAGCATGGATACCGGCTCATCGAACACCAATAGCGATGGGGCAGAGGCCAATTGGCGCGCGATGCGCACCAGTTGCCCCTGTCCGCCGGAGACTCGCTCGTCGATGACCGACGGGTCCAGGCCGCGCAACCCGACGGCCGCGAAGGCGGCCTTGAGGGCCTTCTTGGTGACCTTGGCCGGCTTGACAGGGGGACTAGCTGCGGGAGTGACCGACGCGGCCGGGTCGTCCGCAGAGGCGGGCTCGGCGCTCGTCGGGTCGGCCGATGAAAGCTGTGCAACGGTCGGCTCGGTGATGGCGATGGTGCCGCGCCAGGCACCGGCCGCGGGATCCGGGAGGGTCCCCTGGATGGCATTGAGCAGGACGGTCTTTCCACACCCATTGGGACCGGTGAGCAACACCCGTTGCCCCGGCTCGATATGGAGAGTGAGTTCGGCGAAGACCGGGGTGACGCGCGTCCGGGGCCACCAGGTGGCTGCGTCAACGGTGACCCGACGTGGCAGTGCACCAGCACCGACCTTTCCGCTCACGCTCCCCCTCCTTCCCCTAGAACCACGACATCGGAGCGCTCCACCTGGAGCGCAACCGGATCGCCCACCCGAGTGGCGACATCGACGGTGGCAATCGCGGGGAGCCTGCCGATCCCCGGAACCAGGACCTCCAGGTGCCACCCGTCGCGCGCTGCGCTGACCCGTTCGACCGTACCCACCAAACCTTGACGATAGTCCCGCTCGGCGATGGGTGCAGCCCGCAGCGCTTCCCGGCGCAACGCGACGGCTTGCCCGCGCACCGGCTCGGAGAGGTATGCCGTGAGCCGCTCCGCCGCTTCCGGGTCGAGCACCGTTGGGTAGCCGAGGAATTGCGCGGTCTGGGCATCCGCGGGCCGCCGGAAGACCTCGGGCACCGTGCCGTGTTGGATGAGACGTCCGGCTCGCATGACGGCCAGGTCGTCGGCGATGGCGAAGGCCTCGTCGTGGTCATGGGTGACGAGGATGGCCGTCGTGTGGGTCGTTGTGAGGGCGTGCCGGACGTCGGCGGCCAACCGTTCACGCAGGGATCGGTCCAGCGCTGACAGCGGCTCGTCCAGCAGCAGCAAGCGCGGCCTCGCGGCCAGGGCTCGGGCCAGGGCCACGCGCTGTTGTTCACCCCCGGACAGCGTGGCCGGGCGGCGCACGGCATACCCCTGCAGGTCGACCAGGGAGAGCAGCCGCGAGACTTCCTCGTCACGTGCGGAGCCGCGAATTCCTTTGAGCGACAGGGGGTATCCGATGTTCCCGGCCACGTCGAGGTGCTGGAAGAGCTGGCCGTCCTGGAACATCATGGCGAACCCACGCCGGTGCGTCGGCACCCCCGCGAGGTCCTGACCGGCGAAGTGGATCGAGCCGCCGGCGAGTTCTTCGAGCCCGGCCACCGCGCGTAACAGGGTCGACTTGCCGCAGCCGGACGGCCCGAGCACCGCCAGCACTCGCCCCGGCTGCAGGGCCAGTGAGACGTCGTCGACGGCGGTCGTCGGGCCGAAGCGCACCGTGACCGAGCGGACATCGAGCCCCGCTGGGGGCTCGGACGACCCCGGCAACTGAGCGCCCTGAGAGGCGGCGCCCGCCATGTCAGAACGACCCGACTGAGTCGACACGCAGCCGTTCCACAGCCGCCATGACGACCCCGGTGAGCACGCTGAGCACGACGGAGGCGGCCAGCGCCATGCCGAAGTTCTCCGCGCCGGGGCGCCCGACCAGCTGGTAGATCACGACGGGCAGCGTAGGTCGGTCGGGTCGGCTGAGGAAGCTCGTCGCGCCGAACTCCCCCAGCGACACCGCGAGCGCGAAGCCGATCGCCGCGAGGAGGGGACGCCGCACGACGGCCAGGTCCACGACCCGCAGCACCTGCCATGGGCTCGCTCCCAGGGTGGCCGCGGCCTGGCGTTGCCGATCGTCAATGGCCCGTAGCGCCGGGGCGATAGTGCGCACAACGAGGGGCAGCGCGACCATGGCCTGGGCGATGGGGATGAGGGCCACCGACGAGCGCAGGTCCAGCGGCGGCCGGTCGAGGGTGATGAGGAAGCCGAAGCCGACCGTCACCGCCGAGATGCCCAGCGGCAACATGAAGACCGCGTCCAGCACCCGCAGCGTCGCCCGGCCGCGCCGAGAGGCCGGGCGCCTCGACACGACGATCGAGACAAGCAGACCGAGGGCGACGGCCAGCAGCGCCGCGGCCAGCGCGATGCGTGCCGACATGGCCAGCGCGTCCCATACTGTCGTCGTCAGCGCATTGCTCCGGGTGACCGTGCCGAGCGCCGCGTAGTTGGCGACCGTCCACTCCCCGTCGCGACGCAACGATCCGACGACGAGCGAGACGATCGGGCCGAGCAAGAACGCGATCGCGAGCCCCGCCACCGCCAGCGGCACCGCCGCGGACCGGGTCACCTTCCGGGGTTGCGGGGACATCGTTGCGCCAGAACGCGATTGGGTCACCTCTGCGCGTTCTCGCAGGTATGCCGTGACCGCCAGCATCGCGGCCACCGCGGCGAACTGCACCACCGACAGGACCGCCGCCGCGCGCAGGTCGAGCAGGGTCGTGGTCAGCAGGTAGATCTCAGTCTCGACCGTGCCGTAGCGCAAGCCACCAAGGGTGAGGACCACCCCGAACGCGGTCGAGCAGAACAGGAAGACCACGCTTGCGGCCGAGAGGGTGGTGGGAGCCAGGGCAGGCCAGGTCACCGTGCGCCACACCGTCCACGGCGAGGCACCCAAGGTCGCCGCGGCATCCTCGGCGCGCCGGTCGAGGTGCTCCCAGGTCGCCCCGACGGTGCGAGTGACGACGGCAAGGTTGAAGAAGACAAAGGCAGCGAGGATCGCGGCCCAATGACCGTCCAGGCCCAGCCACCCGAGCGGCCCGCCCGGAGCGAGCAGCGACCGGAACATCACCCCGACGACGACCGTCGGCATGACGAAGGGGATCGCGACGACCGCCCGCAGGGCCCGGCGCCCGGGCAGCGCCAGCCGATAGAGCACATAGGCCAGCGGCAGCCCGACCGCAGTCGTCACGAGGGTGGCCACTGTCGAGGTCCACAGCGTGAACCACAGCACCCGGCCGGTGCGCGCCCGCCCGAAGACGTCGGCGAACCCCCCAAGGTCGACGCCGCCCCCCTCCGCAGCAAATCCGCGGGTGAGCATCCCCGTCACGGGCAGCACGAAGAAGATTGCGAGAAAGGCCAGCGGCAGCGCGGCAGCCGCGGCCAGCAGCCAGGGGGAGGTCCCCCGGGTCGCCCGCCGCCGCGTCGCCGTCGCCGTCGTCGTCGTCACCGCATCGCCATCGTCATCGCATTCGCCATCGTCATCGCATCGCCGTTGTCATCTCAGCTCAGCCCCAGCTCAGTTCCAGCTCAGCAGAGATCGGGTATGCCGGGTCAGCGGGCGGCCAGGTCGGTCCAGTCGCGCAGCCAGGCGTCGCGATTCGCGTCGATCTGCTCGGGCGCCACGGTGAACGGCTTGGGCGCGACCTTGGCCCACTGCGCCCACAGCGCCGGCAGCGCCGCGTCGCTCGACACCGGGAACATGTACATCCCGTCCGGGATCGACTCCTGCACCGGCTTGGTCAGCAGGTAGGACACCAGCGCCTTGGCGCCCTCGGGGTTCTTGGCACCCGCGAGCACACCGGCATACTCGATCTGCCGGAAGCAGGTGTCCAGCAGCGCCGCGGTCGTGGGCGCCGAGCCGCCCTTGGGGATGGTGAACGGCGGCGACGAGGCGTAGGACAGCACGATCGGGCGCGAGCCCTTGCCGCCGGCAGTGAAGTCGACCTCATAGGCGTCGGTCCAGCCTGAGGTGATCTTGGCGCCATTGCCCATCAGGGCCTTCCAGTAGTCCTTCCACCCGTCGCCCTTGGCGCCGATCGTGGCCAGCAGGAAGGCAAATCCGGGGCTCGACGTGCTCGCACCCGGGGTGACGAACATGCCCTTGTATGCCGGTTTGACCAGGTCGTCGAGGGTGGCCGGCGGGGTCACCTGGTGGCTGGTGAACCACGCCGTGTCGACGTTGACGCACACGTCGCCGAAGTCGATGGGGGTGAGCGCGTTGCCGCCGGCGCCGACCAGGGCGTGGGCGTCGGCGCCCTTGGGCAGCACCGGCCGGTAGGGCGCGAGGATGCCGGCCTTGACCGCCCGGCCGGCGAAGGCGTTGTCGATGCCGAAGACGACATCGCCGAGCGGGGAGTTCTTGGTGAGGACCAGCTTGTTGGTCAGCTCGCCGGCGTCGCCGCTCTTGACGACGGTGACCTTGCAGCCGGTCGCCGCGGTGAAGGCGGCGAGCAGCTCGTCGCTCAGCGCGAAGGAGTCGTGGGTCAGCAGGGTGACGGCGGTGTTCGAGGTGCATCTGTATGCCGTGGGGTCGGCTGCCGCGCTCGACGCCGGCGCGGGGGCGCTGCCGTTCGCGGTGCTCGACGAGCTGCTCGTGACCGACGTGGCTGTGCAGCCCGCCAGCGCCGCGACGGTCAGCGCGAGAGCGGCCGCCCCGGCGGTGAGGCGGGCTGCGGGGCGGGCTGGGAGGCGCGCCGGCCCGTGGGCTGGGAGGTGGGCGGACGGCATACCGGCCTGGTCTGGTGGCGTGGCGGTGGAGCGGGTCGTGCGGGACATGCGTGTCCTCCTATGGGTGAAGGAGGGGCCTGCTGCCGGTCTGCGTCGGCTGGCTTGTCGCGCACCGGCGAGGCCGACAGTGGGCGAGAGTTCGACTTCCTTCGCCGGTGCTAACCGGAGCAGGTTCGAGGGTCTGCGGCGAACCGCACTCTCAGCGCTCGGGGCGCTCCCCTGTCGTGACGCGACGACTCTACCTCGCGGGCGCGGGCGAGGGTGTGCGAGAGTCGTCCTGTCCGGTGCGCAGGCGGGGTCGCAAGGAGGAATGTCATGGGTTCGATGGTGTGGAGGGTGCTCGGCACCGGGTCGGCCGTCATCGCGGCTGCGGTCGCCCAGAAGCTCGTGAGCAAGGGCTGGGAGATCTCGACCGGCAAGCCCGCGCCAGACGACCCGACCCACCCCGAGGACACCACCTGGAAGGAAGCGGTGCTCTTCGCCGCCCTCACCGGGTTGGCCGTGAGCGCCGCGCGAGTTGCCGCCCAGCGCAAGGCCGCTCAGTACTACGCCCAGTCGGCGGGGCACCTGCCCGCCGCGCTGCAGAAGGCCACCGACTGACGCTAGTGGTGGTCCGTCGCTAGTGGTGGGTGCGGATGCCCGATGACTGCAGCGGCTGACCCCGGAAGGCCAGCAGCGCCCGGCGCATGAGCTGGCCAGGGTTGCCGAGCGCGTGATGGCCGTCTCGGACGATGACGCGGCCGTTGACGACGACGGTGCCGATGTCGCTGGATGTGGCCGTGTAGACCAGCTCGCCGGACTTGCTGCCGACCGTGCGGGCCGATGACGAGTCGATGGTGACGAAATCGGCGACCCGGCCGGGGGCGATCATGCCGCCGCCGTACCACCCCAGGCTCTGATAACCCGCGAGCGTGCCGCAGTTGACCAGCTCGGTGTTGGTCAGTCGGCCACGCTCGCCGGAGTCGACCCGCTCGTGGTACTCCAACTCGCGCAGCTCGACGAAGGGGTCGATGCAGGTGTGACTGTCCGAGCCGATGCCCACCGGCACCCCGGCGTCGAGCAGCTTGCGGATGGGGCCAAGCGGCTCGGCCATATCGCGTTCGGCGGTCGGGCAGACGACGACCTGACACTCGGTGTCGCCGAGCAGGGCAATGTCGTTCTCCGACAAGTGCGCTGCATGAACCGCCGTCAATTCCGTTCCGAGAGCGCCGATTTCGGCCAGCAGCTCGGTGGGAGTGCGGCCGTAATACATCTGACAGGCGAGGTTTTCGGCGTGCTGCTCGGAGACGTAGACGTGCAGCGGCTGCTCGGTGGCCACCTGGGCGATGAGCGCGGCGTCCTCGCGCGGCACGGTCTTGATCGAGTGGATCGCGGCACCACGGCGCAGCATCTCGTTCTGCTCGATGCGCTCCATGCGCTGCAGCCAGGCGTTGACCGACCCGTCGGAGAAGCGTTCCTGCACCTGATTGAGCGGCAGGTGGCCGTCGGAGGTGAGCCCGCCTTGGCGGTAGTAGGTGTCCAGCAGGGTGAGCCGGATGCCGACATCCTGTGCGGCCTGAATCACCGCATGACCCATGGCATTGGGGTCGGCATAGGGCCGGCCGCCGGGAGCGTGGTGCAGGTAGTGGTACTCCCCCACCAGCGTGAACCCGGCCAGCACCATCTCCAGGAAGGTCGCCCGCGCGAGGTCGAGATAGAGGTCGGGGTTCATCCGGTCGGCGGCGGCGAACATCCGCGCCCACCAGGCCGGTCCGTGCCCGGCGACCGAATGGGTGCGACCCCGCAGGCTGCGTTGGAAGACGTGGCTGTGGGCATTGGCGAAGCCGGGGTAAGCGACGCCCGGCAGCCGCTCGTCCTCGGGCCGACACGGGGTGCGGGTCTCGATGCTGACGAAGCGACCGTCGCCGACAACCAGGCGGACGCCGCCACGCGCCAGGCCGGTTGGCAGCCAGGCGTGTTCGACCCAGAACGACCCCACGAAACTCCTATGTCGACGGTGACAGCGAGGTCATCCTGACACCCCGACCGGCTGATTTGGTGACGTAATCGTTTGCAGCAACTGTGAATCCGTGTCGTGGCGCCCGCAGATGGGTGTCCGTCCTCGCGGGCGGGAGGTGAGCGGACGGCATACCCTGGCGCGGTGAGCGACGGAGAGGCACGCGCGCTGGCGGCACTTGATGCCCTCGGAGTCGCGTATGCCGTGACCCGCCACGGGCGGGTCGGCTCGCTCGCCGAGGCTGCGGCGCTGCGCGGGGTCGAGCCGGGTGACATCGTCAAGACCCTCGTCGTGCGGAGGGCGGAGGACGACTACCTCTTCGTGCTCGTGCCGGGGGACCGCGAGTTCTCGTGGCCGAAGCTGCGCGCGCTGCTCGGGACCTCGCGGCTGTCGATGCCCGACGCTGCCGGCGCGTATGCCGTGACCGGTTACGAGCGCGGGACGATCACCCCGTTCGGTGCGCGAGTGGCCTGGCCAGTGGTCGTCGACGCGTCGCTGGTCGCCGTGCCGGGGCGGCGGGTGTCGATGGGCTCGGGGGCACATGGCGTCGCGGTCACGCTGTCGGCCGCCGATCTGGTCGCGGCGCTGAACGCCCAGGTATCCGATGTGGCCGACGCTCCTGAGTTGGCCTGACCTGGCATGGCTCGATACGCCCTGGCTTGCTCGGGCACGGCCCGGCCTGACCTGGCCTGATCGGTAGGCCGGTGGGTCGGCTGTGCGTCGGCGGCTCAGAGATCGTCGATAGGGGTGGGCGTTCCGGGGTCGCGGGCGAGCAGGTCGGCGTGGTCGGAGGCTGATTGCAGGATGCAGAAGAGGTTGCCCTCGGGGTCGGCCAGGACGACCCAGCCCTCGTCACCGGCTTGGCCGATGTCGGCCGGCCGGGCTCCGAGCTCGATAGCGCGGGCGACCGCACGGTGCTGGTCGTCCGGCCGCAGATCGAGATGGATACGTTCGACAGGATCGGGGTCGCCGGTGTTGGCGCGCTGCCGAGTCGGCTGGATGAGGATGGTCGGCCCGCTGCCCACGGGATCTTCCAGGCGGGCCGAGTCTGAGTGGTTGGGGGCCACGACGTAGCCGAGCAGGTCCCGCCAGAACCTTGCCAGTCGCGGGGCGTCGTGGGCTTTGATGGTGATCGTCGCGACGGCCACGTGGGGACGCGTCGAGGTCACCGGGATCGCAGCTCGGTCATGAGGGTGTCGAGGATGACCTGGGCCTGCGCGACGGGCTTTGGCACGGTGTTCGGAGGCGTGGTGGGACCGGCGAGCGTGATGGTCTTGTCCCCGATAACGATGGCGAAGGTCGTGCGGTCCAGGCCCTGCTTGTGACCGTATTCCGTTTTCGCAGAAGCGAATTCCTTGCTGTTTATGAGCCGGGTAAGGTCGGTCAGCTGAGCCTTGGTGGCCTGACCGCCGACCGTTGATCCGGGTCGCAGGTCGAGTTCGGTGCGGCCGTCGGCGTAGACGGTGAGGGTGTCCCGGACCCCGGCGAACCCACCCTCCGCCCGGTAGATCACCAGGACCGGGCTTGCCTTCACGTCCGCGACCTTCGCCGAGCTGGTCGCCTGGCTTCCAGTGGGGTTGCGAGTCGGAGTCTGGCTCGACGTGGGAGTCGATGCCGCCCTTGGCTTCGCGTGGGGTGAATCCGCGGTCGGTTTGCTCGTCATGCCGGGCCTCACAGTGCGGTCGACGGGTCCTGGGTCAGCGTTGTGAGCTGGGCGCAGCCGGCCAGCACGCCACGGCGGCGAGCACCCTCCCACCTGCGCATCATCGCGTGTCTCCTGCGTCGCCCGCACCCGGAAACCTCACCTCGGTCAGCGGACGGCATACCGGAATGTGGCAGGTCCCCCGCCGCGCAAGGCGACAGGGGACCTGGCTGTTCCGAGTGGAAGGCGTCAGCTGCGGATGGTGTCGCGATGCTGACGGTTGTTCATTGACTCGCGGCGCTCGGCCGACTCGGTGATCTGGGCGACCATCTTGGCACTGACGTCGTTGAGCGCGGCGCGCACGTCCTGCAGGCTGGAGGTCGCCACGAGGCGCGGGAGCCCGTGGATCCAGACTTCGAGGGTCGTCTTGATGTCCGAGGAACCCCGGTCCTTGATGCTGATCTCCGCCTCGATCGGGGCGTCGATGCGGGCCAGCCGGTTGACCACCTGGCGGAGCGTGCTGTCCAGCAGCCGGCGGTCACTCTCGGGCAGGCCACCGGCGATGGCGATGTCTGCCACCGTGAAGCGCTTGGTCTCGGTCGTCGGTGCAAGCGTCTCGGCGGCGGGGGTCTGGGTCGGCTCGTGCGTCATCGTCTGGCTCATGCAGTGACCTCCATCGCGAGTGCGGGGTGAACGTGGTCGGGGATGTCCGGAGTGGCGTGGTCGAACCCGGGCGACTGCTCCGCCGGCACGGCCGAGCGAGCGGGATCGCGGTCGTCCAAGCCGATCTCGGCGGGGTTGGGCATCTGGTCGGTCTCGCTGAGCTGGCCGTAGCCGCTGCGGTTGAGACGGGAATCCACTGGGCGCGTCATCGAGGTCCTCTCGGTGGCG
>Ga0116180_1001311_pt1 | contig 21290 bp, 24 predicted proteins | sample AD_UKC073_MetaG_FD_89804 | JGI IMG/M metagenome (GOLD analysis project Ga0116180, IMG submission 89804) | Active sludge microbial communities of municipal wastewater-treating anaerobic digesters from USA - AD_UKC073_MetaG | ecosystem: Engineered > Bioreactor > Anaerobic > Digestate | place: USA...
CCGGACAGAGTCTTAAGTATTTGCCCGATGATCAGCGTGCTAAGATTATTAAGGGCTTGCCGCCGAAGGTTTTCCTGAAACGTGCTTACGCTGCGGCTGCGTGCGATGCCGTTTTGGCACAAGGTTATCCGTCTGAGGAACGTAAACTTAGGCAATTTGTAGATGACTTTCGCAGCGTTTATAAAGAAGCGTGCGAGCAGGGCGCGTTCGACGATCCCAAGGTGAATGAATATAAACTTCGGCATCCTAGTAGGAAGCCGAGGATTATAGTGCCGGGTGAAACTAATTCTTTATTTGGTAAATCTTCGAAAGATTTACTCCTAAATGGTACAGAGGTTACTGACCGATGACCTACAGAAAGCGTATTCCCGACGAAGAAATAAAGACAGCCGGTATAGGCGCCCTCCTTTCAAATCCATTTACGATAATGAGTACTATATTTGCTGCGCTTGCGGTATATACTTATACGTCTTGGTCTGCGGCGCAAAGCCTCGGTAAAGCGACTGTCGGTACGATGAGCTATCTTGATAAGCCAAACCTTGACGCTGGAACTTTGCGAAATATGGTGTTCCAGGATAAGTTAATCCGCGAACGTGGTAAATTACAAAAGGAGAAGGAGCGATTACTGGCGCAGCATATTCGTGGCGTGTTGGATAAGGAGTATGGATTGAATGTCTGAACTCAGGTATGTTAGCGCAGCTCGACTTAAGAAGTATTTTGGCGAGCAATCGGAATGGCATGATGGAGAGCTCGTTTGGCCCGGTTATAATGGAGTTCCGGCGTTAAAAGCGGAGTCCGAAGGGCCTTTTACACAGTACACAATTTATTCATTTTTCCATTCCAAATTATTTGATTTGTCTGATCCGAAGGATCACGAATATTACTGCTGGGTTCGTGACAGGATTGCAAATAACTGGTTTCTTGGGCATCGTTTGGAATTGAAATGGGAAAACGATAAACTTTTGGCTTATTTAGAGTGGACGCAATGCTACGTTATGCCTGTAAATTATGAGATGTAAAAACCGATGAATACTGACAGAGCTTCCCATCCTTCGGCTGGGACGCAGCCGTTGGGCGCTAACCTCTGCGGCGGCGGGGGTTGCCCAAGAAGCCGCAGGGCTTTAGCCCTAGCGGAGCGTCACCAAGACCCGTTTGTTAAAGAGGGAATTGATACCTTTTGGAAGATTATCATTTCCGCCTTTGCGGCGGGTAGTGCCATTGCATCGATTAATACTGCTTACCACTGGCTTACTCGCGTTCGCAAACTTCCTATTCCATCTGAAGAGAAATACAAATATTACAATCCTTTCGATATTGATTTAAAAAGATACATTCGAAAAGATTTAGGTCCGGTTCCTGTTTCTCCGGTACATAGTGAACTTCTCCAAAAGCTCAAGTTAGAATCTGAGCGTGATGCTGTTCGCATGGAGACTTCGTTACTTGAGAAAGCTGATCCTATTTCCAAGGTTACTTCTTCTAAAGGAGAAGATGAAGACGAAGATTCCGAAGCTTTGCCTAATATGCCAAATGTCGGTGTAAAACGAGGTTTTTTTGATTTCAATCCTAAATTTAGCTTATTGGATTCTCTGACGGGCAATTATTTTAGCAACGTTTTACGCCTCGGCTTCGGTCTTGGTGCGCTTGTCCTGGGTGTTAGTACTGTATCCAAAGTCCAGAAAAAGTTTCTTGATAAATATACTGAAAAATATACACGCGCATATACACAGGCCGCTGCTGATGCATTTTATAAAGATTATGCTGACTTGCTGTTGCTGAATAAGAAATTACGAGAAGGCGCTTTCGACATCAATACCATTAACAAGTTGCCTGTTGGCACTAAACGGAGAATTAGAGATTTGCTGTTTGATTATACCGGTTTGGATTATAGCGTATATCTTGGTGTTCAGCCTATAGCTCCTGAATTGAGACCGCTAACTAAGGCAGAGCTGGCTGCAATTAACGAAGCCGAACAAGAAGGCGCAACGAAACTCCCTGAAATTTCTTTACCTGAAGCTACATCCGAAGTTGTGTCAGAACCAGAAATTAGTCCTGAACCTACTTCTCCAAGACCTATATCATCTATGCCACGCAAGACCAATCGTTCTAAGAGTGAAAAATCGGCTAGTTTTTTTCGTGGGCTTACGCTTCCGTTTGCCGCGCTCCCCGCTATATCCGCCGTATCTAGTATTGTAAATACAATGCCGAAACTAAGGAAAGCGGATCCAATTTCCGTTGCTGAGCGTAGTTTTAGGAAACACATAGATTACGAAGCGGATATTAGTCGCATATCTCAGAAGATACAAAATCTCGTGGAGCTCAATGCTCGAAGAAGCACTAACATAAGATTGCTTCAGGAATTATTGGAACCTGATGCTAAGAAGGAAGAGAAGAAGGAGAAAAAACCTAAAGATGAAGATAAAGAAGAAAAAGGAAAAGACAAGGGTCAAAAAGATAAACAAGATACGGAAGAAAAAATTGAAAATCCTCCAGTTGACGTTACCGATACCGGTTCCATGACTAGAGTATTACCGGGGGATGTCAGGAAAATCACCCCGGCACATTTAAGGTTGTATGCTAGGTTGTTGGAGTAAAGGAGTTTCCGATGGGAGATTTATGGACAGACGGCGTGCAATGGGAAGAGCAGAGTCAGGACGCCCTTACGGAATCTACAGAGAAGCTTACGGTATTCAATACAGGGGCGGTTCGATGTAGTGATGCCGATTCAGAGCGTTACGATCTTATTACTCCAGTTGGTCTTAGACGATTGGCTATGGTTTATGCGAAGGGGGCAGAGCGGTATGGTGCTAGGAATTGGGAGAAAGGCATTCCTGCCTCTAACCTTTTGAATCATGCTATACGCCATATAGTTTTATACATGCTCGGCGATAAATCAGAGGATCATCTTGTACATGCTGCTTGGAACCTATTGGCTATTGCGCATTTTGAAGAAGTTAACCCAGAGCTGATAGATATTCCAGCGCGTAAAACAGAACGGCTACAACCACAGTAATTATTTATGACATCGAGCTTATATTCCTTTGATGAAATTCCGCGAGTTCGGTCTCTGATTTATGACCGAGTCAAAGATACTATTGCATCATCCTTTCCGATTGAGGATGATAACTTCCGCCTCGAAGTTGCAGACCTCAAATACGAAGGTGATGACAATATAGATCCAAAATTAGAAAAAGAATTTGTGGTTTCTGGATATACACTCGCTAAACCGTTACGCGGTGTCATCAGGCTTATCGATAAGAAAACGGGTAAGGTTGTTTCCGAGGCAAAGAAACGACTTGCTGCGGTTCCGTACCTTACTAACCGCGGAACTTTTATTATTAACGGCGTAGAATACGGACTAATTAACCAAGCTCGCCTTCGCCCTGGTGTCTATACGCGCTTGGCTATCACCGGTGAATATGAGGCCCTGGTTAACGTTGCTGGTGGTTATGGTCACAGGTATGTTCTAGATCCAAAAACAGGTGTCTTCTATGTAACTCGTGGTCAGGCGCGAATTCCGCTGCTGCCCCTTTTAGAGGCGCTTGGCGTTCCTTCTGATACATTAATTAAGTACTGGGGCAAGGAAATTTACACAATTAATAAGCAAAATACCGATTCCCGTGTCATGGAGCGGCTTTATACCACGTTTGCCGGTAAGTCTCCTGACGCTGGTACTGATATTGCTAAAGAACTTCAGAAAATTTTTAGTGAATTTAAATTCGATCCGTCTGTTACACGTATCACTTTAGGGAAGGAGGTATCGCAGTTTACTCCCGAAGTTCCGCTTCTTGCCACAGCTAAATTACTAGCTGCAGCTCAAGGGAAGGGAACCACGGATGATATTAACCATACCGCTTTCTTGCGTGTTTATGGCCCCGAAGAATATTTTGCCTCTGCGGTCAAGAAAGGACTTGCGCGATTAAGGAAAAGGTATTTATCTGCCAGGGCAAAGCGCGATGTTAATGCCATTGATTCAGGAATTTTTGATGAAAACCTGGTTGAAGCAGTTCATGGTTCTGGACTAGGTACAGCTCTGGAAGAAGTCAATCCTTTAGAGATTTTAGACAATCGGTATCGGGTTACCCGTTTAGGTGAAGGTGGAATCGGGGACATTAATGCTGTTGCTGAAAGTATTCGTTATTTACACCCGTCCCATTTAGGTTATATTGATCCGGTTTTTACTCCTGAAGGTGAAAACGTCGGTGTAGATAATCGTTTCACCTTCTACACGAAACGTGATGATAATGGAAATGTATATACCCCATTTATTGACGCTAAAACCAAGAAACAGGTATATCTTCGCCCTATAGATATCTTTAATAAAGTTGTTACATTTCCTGGAGAATTGGAATCCGGTAGAAAGTTTGTTCGGGCGATTTTTAACAACCAGCACATTCTTGTACGCCCGAATATGGTGGATTATGTCCTGCCATACTCGGATGCTGTTTACTCTCCTCTGACTAATTTAATCCCTATGAAACAAAATGCATACGGGCAGCGTGTTTCTATGGGTGCTCGTATGCTTGCGCAGGCAGTGCCCTTGGTTGAAGCCGAGGCCCCGTTGGTTAGAAATGCTCATAGCTCCGGAAAGTCTTATGATGAAATCTTTGGAGAATATTTCCGTGGCACTATAGCTCCTGTAAGCGGAGAAGTTCGGAAAGTCGAAGGCGGCAAGATTACTATCCGAGGAGACGACGGAAAGTTATATCGAGTTTCTTATTACGAATATTTTCCATATAACAGGAAAACATTTTACTCCGAGATACCGATCGTTCAGCCCGGAATGCGTGTGAAGTCCGGACAGCCCCTTACGAAGAGTAATTATGTTGATGAATCTGGTACCCTCTCTTTAGGGCTCAATCTCAAGACGGCTTACATGGCTTTCGAGGGCTTTAATTTTGAAGACGCTGCTATTCTGTCGGAATCTGCTGCTAAGAAACTTGCATCCGAGCATGCATACCAATTTTGGCACGACAGATCTAATGAATATGTCTATGATAGAAATAAATTCCAGTCCATCTTCCCCGGCAAATATAAACGAGAATTTTACGAGAATTATGATTCCGATGGTGTAATTAAACCTGGAACTGTTGTTACCAAAAATACACCGCTAGCGCTTTTGGCCAAAGCGAATACGCTTTATGGGCGGCGCCTCTATTCCGACGACAGCATCCTTTGGGAACATGAAGACGAGGGTGTTGTTACTGATGTTATTAAAGGTCCGAAATCAATTAACGTAGTCGTCCGCTCTGTTCAGAAATTTAAGGTTGGCGATAAAATTGCAGGTCGATATGGCGATAAGCATATCGTAGGCGCAATTCTTCCTGACGACCAGATGCCCAAGGATGAGAACGGTGAACCATTCGAACTAATCCTTAATCCTTTGGGCGTTCAAGGTCGTGCTAATCCGGCTCAAATCTGGGAAGCCATTTTGTCGAAGGTTGCTAGGAAGACCGGAAAGCCCATTTTGATCCCGGACCATGCTATTAATATGGTTGAATTTGTTGACAATTTACTCAAGGAGCATGGGATAAAGGATAAAGAGGAAGTATATGTAGATAAATATAATACAAAATTTCCTGTTCTTACAGGCTATCGCTATATGATGAAGCTTCATCATATGGCCGAAAGTAAACTTTCTGGGCGCGGTACTGGTGGGTATTCAATGGAGGAAACGCCCGTTAAAGGTGGTTTTGAGGGCGCCAAGCGAATCGGTCTTCTTGAGATGCTTGGGTTGCTCGCGCATGGGGCCTACAATGTGGCCAGGGATGCGCGGGTTATACGCGGGCAGGCTAATCCGCTTTTCTGGGACAGAATCTCTCTTGGTTATGATATTCCTAGTAATCCGGACGTTCCATTCGTTTATGATAAATTTCTTAATCATCTAATTGCTGCTGGCTTACATCCTGTTGAGCGTGGAACTAAACTTAGGATTTATGCTCTAACGAATTCCGCTATCAAAGAACTTACTAAGGATCGGTATTTGGAAAACGGGGAAGCGATTACCGTTCGCGGTGACGGTATTACCCCTATAAAGGGTGGGTTGTTTGACCCAGAAAAGACCGGAGGACTTTCGGGTACGCTTTGGTCTGCTATTAAACTACCAGAGCCTATCCTTAATCCGCTCCTGGAATCACCGATTGCTAATCTGCTTGGTTTAAGTATTAACGAACTTCGTAACATCCTTTTTGGTAGAAAGGATTACGGCGAGTTTGGTACCGGCCCGCAGGCCATTCGGGAGGCATTATCCAGGATTAACATCGACCAAACATTGAATAATTTAACCAGGGAAATCGGCGAAGCTGCTCCTTCGAAGCGCGATGCACTTATTAGGAAATATAGATTTTTATCTGCGCTTAAGGAAAACAAGATTTCGCCTGGTGACCTTTTTTGGGAGTCTGTTCCCGTACTGCCTCCCGTTTTTCGTGCCGTTGGGTTTATGGCCGCCTCAAAGCTTCCGCTCATCTCTGACGCAAATTATCTATATAAAACCGTCTTTGATATAAGCAGAGCTAATGCGCAGCTTAAGGCCCATAACGCTTTAGATCCTAAAGATAGAGAACTCCTTTATAATGCAGTCAAAGCTTTAGTCGGACTGACTGAGCCGGTTGATCCTAAACAGCGCTCCCAGAATATTAAAGGAATTATTCCGCAGATTATCGGCCCTTCCCCGAAGCTTGGTGTTGTACAGAAGAAGCTTTTAGGTGCTACGGTTGATCTTGTTGGTCGCGCTACAATCATTCCTAATCCTAATCTTGGCATCGATGAAGTTGCAATTCCTGAGCGATCGGCCTGGGAAATTTATAAGCCATTTGTTATTCGGAGGCTAGTGAAGGCCGGTTATAGTAGAATAGACGCGGTTAACAAATTCCTCAATCGAGATCCAGTTGCTAAAGAGGCACTTCTGAAGGAAATGCAAACGCGCCCGGTTCTAATTTCACGGGCACCGGTTTTGCATAAGCATGGCATTATGGCTGCTTGGCCTCGTCTGACGCAAAATAACGTTATGGAAATTCCTCCATTTTTGGTTTCAGCGTTCGGGGCCGATTTTGATGGTGATGCTATGCAATTCCACGTTCCGGCTGATCATGCCGCTGTGAAAGAAGCTGTTGAGAAGCTTCTCCCTTCGAAGAATCTATTCACTCTTCAGAACTTCCAGGTGCATATTGCTCCGACGATGGAATATCTGGGCGGCCTCTATTATCTGAGCTCGCAGCGCGGAAAAGGCGCACCTGTTCACTTTGCTACTAAAGAAGAATTTTTCAACGCGCTTCGCACAGGTAAAATTCGTCCGGACCAAAACGTCATCATTATGTCCGAATGATTCCGCCTTTCCTGGATCACTTAGGTTTATGCTTTGGAGCAAAGCATGAGGGTCCTTGTCTTCCAATTGCCCAAGCCGTTTAATATATTTAGTGCTATTCACGAACTTGCTGATTCTTCTTCTGAAGTCGTTCAAATCCTCGCTTTAGTTACGTTTGTACCTGATACTCTTACCAGCGCTATACAACCGGATTGGTATTCTCCCAACCGCCGCATTACGATATGCCCGATAACTTATCCTGGAGACGATAAACTCTATCTTGCACGCCTTGCTCATGTTACTAGTGAGAAAGAGTTTGTCGATTCGCGTACTGTATATTTCAATCCTGCGCGTTCGGAGGTGATTATAGGTTTTCCAGAGGGAACCTGTGTTGGCGGCCTACCGCTGGTTCCTCAGAGCGGTTTAACATATTTCTGGTCTGTTTCTGCCGAGGAATGCGTTTCTTATGAGAACGATATAAAGAATCACGTTCTTCTTCGTTTATTGGTTGTAATGGATTATCCAAAACGGTATGATGGCAAAATCAAAGCTTTAGTACACGACGAGCTGGCTGATTGCCAGGACAACAAACTGTTTCTTTGGAGTCTTGGTATTTACGCAGACAATATTGAGCTGTACTTTGTTGGGGAGAAGAGAGAATGAAGGTCGCAGTGATTCCGTCACGGCTTTTATACCAGCCACGAATTCTCAGTTTCGCAGCGTGCTGGCGGACTATGGATCATACATTAGCCGATAATTCTGCAGAGATTGCGCAATTAATGCTAGCTTTATGCTTCTCGGATGGAGATTATCCTATTATCGATTCCCTGAAGGTTGTCTATCCTATAGCATTTAAAGGCAATCCAAACTTATATGCTTTTCATTTAGTACATGTAACCCTTCTGGAAGAGTATCTATCGCCAGGTTTTGCTTTCTTCGATCCTAAATTGGCAACGTTCTATATCAAATTTCCTCCAGGTACTAAAATTGGTTACACCCCAATACCAGATGTTCTTAGCATCGATCTAGATATCTTTCACTCACAGTTTTGTATTAGCTACAACAATACCCTTCGGAATCATATCGTATTTCCTGGTTTTGTATCTCTTCCTGACTTTGAGCAGCGGAAGGCCCTTCACACGCATACTAGGGTATTTGAGACCGCTTTTAGAAATGATGCTTTAGAGAATCGCCTTTTCAAGCATTGGTATGCAAGTTCATCCGGTCCAGCGGTGTTTGGAGTCAGCAATGTCTGAGTTCATCCAGGGTAGATACTATGTTCCCACATTTAATCAACCACTATATTACGATCTTAAGCGGGGACATTTCGTTCTTGAGAATTACTCGCCGGATACAATCCAGGTTATGTTCTTTCCTATAATCGAGTACTACGACATTCTGGTTGTTTTCTCTGATAAGTATTTACCGTACGCCCCGTTTCTTCCTATCAGTATTTATGATGTGTATTATGAATTCGTTAATACATTGGAACTGAACTGGGGGACGGACAATTTTACTCATTACCTACGGAGCATGATTCCTAGTTCGATTTGTAGCGATGAATTTCCGATTGTGCGCGTTACTAGTAACCTGCTTCGCTCGCTGTTCCACCGTTTGAAGCACGTTCTTGGCTTATTTCAGGAGCAAAATTCTGAAATCTGCGATCATCACCTGCATAAGGTTTTTAACAAATTTAATCCCAAGGTTTTTAACAGATTTAATCCCAAGTTTTTATACAGAGCTGGCTGCACTTTTCTCCGCGATTTTATTGCTTATCGGAATGATCGCCCAATCTATTGCTATTGTCTTGTTTACAAAGTAATTCCAAATTTTCGTCGTAGGACTTACAGTATCGATGAGCTTGTTGCGTTGTCGCTGGAATATATGCCGTCGCTTTTCCACATGACTAAAATGAGCGAGATCCACCAACTTTACATCAACAACTATTTACCCGTCGGCGATCCTTGGTATTCTTTCTATACCAGCTATCACTGCGCGCAGATGATCGATGTCTTTCCGTATCTATATACTGACGGGAAAATCCTTTGTGGAGCGTGATCTATGCTCAAGCCGGATCCTACGATACCTCTATACTACAATTGGAAGACTAAGCGGTTTACGAAGAGTATAACTAACGATCTAACTTTTCCTGTTGTACTATTTCCAATCTTTCATTTTCGCAAAGGTTTTATTCTACTTTCTGAAAAGTTAACGGAACATTCGCCGTTTATACCTGTCCGCTTAGTTGATCTTTACTATTATTATCTGTTTAGTAATAGACGCGAACTGGTCTTTCATGCGGGTTTTGACGATTATCTTAGAAACCTGGTTTATTCTCCTAAAACGGGTCATTTCTTTATAACGAATTTGTTCTTTCAAGCTTTGGTTTTTAAATATCTAGCGAAAGTATATAAACAGTTGGAATGTTTTGAGCATTCTTCGCAAGGATTATCTAAATTTCAATACAGAGAACTGAAGAAATTGATTTTTCATCTGAGATATAGTTTTAATCCTCTTAATGTCTCCCTTGATGCTTGGCCGTTGGTCAGGGTCCGCGACGATACAGGTCGCCTCGTAACATGTCAAATATTTTGTAGCTTTGTTGATCGTTCCCTAGAATCCTCTTCTTATGGTTTATCTAGATTTTTACTCCTTGCCGTTGAATGCTTTCCCGAATGCTTTCGAATTTACGATAAGCGCCTATTCCTTGCAGAAATTTCAAAGCAAATACTATCTGAGGAAGATTACCGTATGCAGATTTACAAATCTCTTTTCTTTCGCGGAGGACGCCCCGGTGTTGAATTTGAGGATTTCCGTTTACATCGAAAATATAGGAGGAACGCGAAGATTACAGAGGAAAAACCATGACGGCTCAACCTTTGGATGTCGAGCAGTTTTTCAGTAATCCAATCTATTATGACCTTAAACACTACAACTACACGTTCAAGAAAGATGCGCCTTATATAGTTCCGGTCGTCTCGATTCCGTGCATTTTGTACCCTAACGATACGCTGATCTTATTCTCGCGGAAAGTTCTACCATCTTCTCCGTATTTATACATAACCGTTGAAGATACTTACAACGCAAGTTTTTATCCTGATCTCCCCGCTTCAAGCTCTAGTTTTAGGTATGTCTTAAATCGTGCAAGGTCTTCTGCAGGTCTTGGCATTGATGCTGATGATGTAAACTTGCATGTTTTAATCGAGCTACTAGGCAAAGTTGTATATAGGATGCGCAAGTTATATAGACTAGGTTTATTTGGGAAATCGGATGAAATTAACGAATTTCTTTCGTATCCGTCCCGCGAGTGTTTCCTAGCGTTTCAGTTTTCGAAATACAGCTATATTACGCACTCCGAAGAATTAGGTGACTGCTTGTATCAGTATAACTATCTAAATACTGCTAGGCAGGTAACATATGATAGTGATTTTCGTTTGGCGCATAAGTATTTGAACTGCTTTTTGACCTACTGCCCTGATTGCTTTATCATCTTGCCCCGATCTTATCTAAATATGCTGATGCACACCCGGGATACTAGTTCTCTTGCACCCTATATGAAAGGAGCTTACATACTTTTATCTAAGTTAAGCGATACGGCTGGAGTTGGATCTAGCTTCTGTTCGATCGTCCATTCGGAATAATCAGCAGCTCCGGGTTTGGAATGGGGGTCTCGCCCATGAAGATTGAAGTGTCCGCGGAAAACTTGATATTTGATCCTTATCTTTTGCATTATGATGTTGCGCAGCAAGATTACGTTTTTTCAAGTGATGTAATAGAGGATCCCAATGTTTTGCCGGTTTTTGGAGGCGTACTCTTTTCCGGTCATAAATACCTTCTGCTATTCTCTGACAAGTTCTTCGGGCGTTCCGGCGACGATTGGTATCCGGGTGTTGTGTTCCCTTTAACTATGACGGATGTTTATACCTTCTTTTGGGGAAGAGCTTCTTGGCTAGATAACTTTTCGGGTTATATCAAATTCTTTCCGAATGATTCTTTTTTCTGCGATTACTTGTTAAATAAGTTTTACTGGTTCTTAGCGAATTTTGAGCGAAAGGTCTTTCAGATTGATATATCTCTTGGGCGTGCATTTAAACGCTTAAAGCATTATATTGATCGCAGTCTCGTTTCAAAGAATCTTAGGAACCACGTATTATTGGTTAAGTATCATAATAAGAACGTATTATGCTTATTCCTGCGTTGTCCGTTTTATAACTCATACTTTGAGGATTCTGCACGGAATCTCTATCAATTACGTGATTACATCTTCTTTGCTCCTGTTTCTCTAATCGATCTTTCCTATATTTACGGGCAGGATATAGCCAATGTGGTTATGCCTCTTTATCAGCCCGGGACGATGATTTACACTGTCGATGGTAATTCCTACATTAGTCTTTCGATGGATACCAAGGTTTCGGTAACCTGGAGCGAAAAGAGATGACAAAGGTGCTAGTTTTCCCGGTGACTGGTCGATACGATTGGGCGGATGGTGCGTGCTATCCGTATTCGCATTTCGTTATGGATCATTATCTTGCTGATATCAGTATAGATGTTGTCCAGCCTGCGTTTCTGACAATATTCACTCCTTTAAGTATCGAACCGTTTCGTGGACGCAACGAAAAATTAAAAGATGCGCCTATCTGCGTATTTCAGGAGAAGCCCCTTGTTGCTTCTCTTCTATTGCATTTCACTCTTTCTGGAGTGGAGGTTGAGCCTGGACTTAACTGCATAGAGCTTAAGGACACTCTTGGAACTCCGAAGACTAGATTCTTTCAGCCGGTAGCTTTACATTTGGATAAGGCGCTTTTTCCTGGCGTTAACGAGGATTCTGTTGATATCTTTGGTCCTTATGTTGAGAAGTTTGTCTTGGGTTCCGATTCCGCTCTTCCATATAAGAACCATTTATGCTCTTTGATGATTGTTTCTGTGCCGGGATATTCTGGAAAAGTTATGTCAATCGCGGAATGTTTACGGTCCGAGCACGCAGAAGTCAATGATGCTTTTAGGTACCTCCTCTATGGAAGACTCTCTTACTAAGCAAGAGTATGGAGTTCTTGATTTAGAGTGCGATGACCTCTCGCAGGTTATATGCGTTGCGCAGGATGTTCCGGGATTTCCGCGCCTTTATAACAGACACTATAGCGAGCTGACTTGTACAGATCGTATCCTTGTTGGCGGTCTTGGGTTCTTCTATAATGACTGTATTTTAGTTTTCTCTGACCTCTTTTTCCGAAAAAGTGATGAGCCGGTAGCACTTGCTCTTTTCAGGGTTTCAGCGCGCGATATGATAAATATCCCGAATTGTAAGGTTGATTCTAGTTTTGCCCCGCAGATCCCCTATGCTAGAGGGGAAAGTGTACAGGTGGATGCCGTCTTACGGGCAAAAACTATTCAGTTCGCAACAAAGCTTAATCAATTATTCAAAACGCGAACAGGTTCTAAAGATGGTTTACCAGTTCTCGAAAAGATTATCTCCGTTTTCTCTAATAATCCTTTGGTTTCTAGGATTTCTCGCATTGTACTATTAGGCGATTTTTACGGGCAACCAGCTTATTATTCTATTCAGCTCCTTTCTCTTACCAGATTCGCCGGACAACACAAGACCGATAAATTTCTAAGGCAATGGTTAAAGTATTTTCCAGGAACCGTTACTCTTTATCCTATTTCCCGTATCTTATATACCAACGCCTACGATCATCCTACTCGTGATGTCTTGGAGTACATTTCGGTAACTATGAACAAATGGATAAAGTTCCAAACCATTATTTGCTCTCCGTTGTTTCCCAACTTTCTAGAAGAAATTTTTGATTTACCGAACGTTAAACGGTTTGGGACAACCATTCCCTGGTGGAGGTGCAATGTTGAATTCTCGACAATTTGCAGAACTCGGCAAGCGGGTAACAGCTAATCAACTAGTATTAAGAGAAACTACGTCGCTTGATATCGACGACGACTATTGCCCTCAAGTTATATGTATTGACGATCATATTTACTCCGGATCCAAGTCCTGTTACTTCAAGGATGAAAAGGAGTTATCTCCTGATGAGTTTGTTGTCGTAGGCGGTCTGGCTCTTTATTTGGAAAAGTACTTCTTACTCTTCTCTCCTAGCCTTTTCAATAATCCAGCGAATGCTGGGTGTACAATCACTTTCCGTGTGCGTTCGTCGGATTGTTATGCTATTTATAGATATAAATCTGACTTTTCTTATCATTACGAAAAGGGGCAATATCGTTTTATATTAGACCCGCATGTGTTGGATGCGATTATACATCTTAAGCTATTTAAATTCTTCGTTAAAGTACGGTCTTTGTTTTACTATAGGAGCGGCTTCTGTACTGACGTTCTAAACGACTTTGTTAGGTACGCTCGTGAAATTTCTTCTGATAGGACGTACTGGTCTCCTGCCATTTCGTTTTTGGGTACGCATCAAGGGAATAAGGCACTCTATTTTGTGCGGCCAATCCCACTGGAAGATCTTATTGGTTCGCGTGTTGTTCGATCTTTTGTGAAGTCCTGGGTAGAGTACTTCCCAGGAACTATTGCCTTTCAGAAACCGCGTGATATTTTATACGAGTATTTACACGACCAGCGAGGAGATGACGCTCTGGCCAGTTTTTCATCGTACTGTATAGCAAACGGCATCTTCGATTATAGGTATGGGAAGGTATTCTTTTGCGATTACGAACCCAGTGAATTCCGCGTACACGTTCGTTGGACGTAATGGAGGATTACGGTGCCAAATGTTATCGTTTTTCCAACGGTGAAGACTGGTCATTCGCATTTCTTTACGCTAGATCATGATCAGGCGGACAATAATCCTAATGTCATCCAGCCTGTCTTTCTTACCTTATTTACGCCATCACCTACTATAGCTTCGGATGGAATTGCTAATATCAGGTCGATGCCGTTTTTCGTTTTACAAGAGAATCCCGTTAAAATTGCTGAGTTATTGCATTTCGTTCAGGAAGGTGAGCCTATTAAAGCGGATTTTAATTGCTTGGAGGTTGTCAGCTATCCATTAGAATGCAAGGATGAACTTGAGCGCTTCGCATTTAAACGTTTTCGACTAAACAAGGATATTTTCTCTGGAACTTATCGTAAGAATAATATTCCGGTCTATAGAGTGAGTGAGGTTTATACTATGCTCTATGGACCGGATCTCCCTTATAGAAACCACCTGGCTTCCATATTACTCGTTGTTTTGCGTGCGTGTACTAAGAGGGTGATGTCCCTCGATGAGTTTTTAGATGTTCATGCTGGAGAGGACTCGATTACGTATGGGCTTAAACAATTCTTCTCCTACCTCTAAAGTTATACCTGCGCGGTATTCCTTGAACCTCGAATGTCAAAAAGATTCAAGTTTTCTATGCATGAATCCTATTTATTCTACGTCACACGTATATGTTAGGACTGCTCAAGATTTAAAGCCTGAAGATCATGTTGTCGTAGGGAGTATTGCGCTCTGCTATGATGACGTTGTATTAGCCTTCGCTCCAGAGCTTTGCGGTGCGGACAATTCTCTAGTCTCCCCGTTTTTATCGTTTTATATTCGCCCCTTTGATGCCTATACTCTACGGCATCCGCATTCTGCTAAATCAAAGAGTGCCGACTCTATCAAGCCAGGACCTTTATATTACTCTCTGTTTGAGCAGATTTTAGACATGAAGTGTGCCAATCTTTTTGATAAACTTTTTCAGCTGATTCTCAGTTTACCCCGTTCGAAAGCATCCGTTGGCGTCTTGGACTGCCTCAGCAACCTTCGCTATGCGCATATGTACGATGAGTGTTTACGTGGTAAGAATATGTTATTTGTATATGTAGGTAAATACAAAGGACATACAGCCACATTTATTACAAGGATATTTCCCCTCCACGACCTGTTTGGTCTGCGGAATGGGAAGCGTTTTATAAGCCTCTTGGAGGTTTTGTATTCCAATGCTGTAAGTTGCGTTCCTTTTGTAGCATTTATTCATGGTTATACGCACGGCGCTTATGACGACTCTATTCTTTCCCTTTTTCTATATCGCGCTTATAGGGATCGGTTTGGTTGTCGAGCACATCTACCAAACCTTTCTTGGCTTTTCTTCCCGTTACGGTATTATAACCATATGGAATTCGCTTGGTCGGGAGACGACTGATGAAGGTTGCAGCTGTTCCTTGGAACGCCTTTTTTGGGTATTCTTTTCCTTCTCATCTCGCTCAGCGTAATGACTTAATTGAACGCGATACGTTCTATCTAGATCACTATGAACACGACGAAATTGAGCATTCCAGCTCTTTATTTCAATTGTTGATATTTGTCACATTTAATGCATATAGTGGCAAGCTAACAATACGTGATGATCGGTATTTGTTTACATTGCCAAACGGAAAATATGCGATAGGATTACCTTTTCACGTGAATCTCTTTGAACCTGCCCCTGGAATGGCTTATTGTAGCCTTAAACGAAGTTTGCCGTTTTCCGGCGTGTATATAAGCTGTTATTGTAATAAAGTGATTATACCAAAAGAATTGAATCCTTATCTAGATTTCCTGTTTTACCAAGCTCCTATGGTTAATGGATATTATGAGTTAACTATTAATAAGAAAATCAATTTCATCTCCTTCCTCTGGAACTCTCATCTTGTTGGGAAAGTTGGTTATCGAATCCCATATTCAGATACAGATAGCCATCGTATTGCATCTTCTTGGCAGTTTTTGGAACTTCCGGAAAGAGATGAATTGAGCGATTTGTATATAAGGTCGGAGGAGTCATGGTACTTAGCGCTAGTTTAGTTCGATATCGAGTTGAAAACGATCGCTTTAAGGTCGCTCATTTTACCGACAGCTTATCAAATACTTATTCGGTTCGTGTAGAAATTTTCTTTGCAATTCAGGAGGGGCTATTAGCTTTTTCTGATTCCCTTTTGGGTTTTGGAACTAATGAATGGTATTTCAAATTATCGCATGGATTAAGTTATGGTGATATTTATATATTAAGTGAAATCCTAAACCCAAACGATATCCCGCTTACGCATAACGGAGATTACCCACCTTGGGATGCTTTATGGTCTGTAGTAAGTTGTCCCCTTTCGAACGAGGAGCTTTGTAATCTTGTCTCTGCTGAATGTTCATCCCTTACTTGTTTACGTATCTATATTCATAATTGCTTTGCGTTATTATTACGCCATCTCCCTTCCAGACTTCGAAGTTGCGTAGATGCTAAATATTACATCCAACACACCGTAAATTTACACGGCATCATGAATCACATCAGAGAATTTTTCTATGTTGATCGCAATAACTGCGCTGTTTGGGGATTTCTTATACCTTCTCGTTTAACTTATGAATTTTTACCCGAATATCTCCTTGCAGACGGCTCAAGCTATGTTAAACCTGTCCCTCTTGAACAATTGCTCCTCTTCGCTAAGTCCGATCTTAGCTTGAATTTCTGTATAGCTAACAAATTCCTTCCGGTTTTCTTCTAGGAAAGCAGAGGTTTTGATTTGTGCGAGTGAGGTGAAGGCTGCATGAGAGTTCTTGCGTTTCCCAGGAATGTATTGCTCGATCCGGAAGCTCTTAAAAGCTACGTTATAGATCACGCTACTGTATATTTTTCGATCAAGCTCGAATATTACGACCACGACGAGATTGAAACTTCTACTTGGTTGGTTCAGCCTCTATTATTCCTGATTTTCTATCCTCCTGATAACAGCAAATATATTTATACCTTTTCTTCAGAAGACGGCAAGAAAAGCTGCGGTATATCGTTGCATGTTTCCGAATCGCCGAGATCTACCACCAATTCTATTTTTCTCAATTATTGCTATAATTATTGCTATATCGGCTCGAATATTTATCCTTCTACCTTCTATTTCAGATTAGCTAAGAAATGGCGAAAGCTTATGGAACTTGATAAAGCGAGCCCGGCTCATCAAACCTTTCATGTCGATAGAACGGCTGATCTCGCTATTTCAAATTATTTCTTCTTTTGGGGGCCATACAATAACCATGCAGTTTATATTCTCCCTCTATCCTTTTCGGAAGCCATTATAAATGAAGAACCGGCGATGCTTGGGAAATTCACGCATCCTTTAGAGTTTCTTGAGGGGGAAAACCTGGATCCGTTAAGTGAGTTGGTTATACGGAGGGTTTACAGTTGGATTTCCGATCTTTCGTAATCTCGTACTTTCGCTACGAGGAAAAGAAGAGGACTAAACCATTCCCTTCTCACCCTCAATTAGCTTTCAAGCTTCCTAGGATTTCGGATACTGTAGCAAGTACATGCTACTATCCTTATATCGAATTCTTCTTTATTATTCGGAACGGGTTTCTTGCGCTTACGGAAGAAGCCTTAAGACTCTCAGAGAAAGACTTTTACATAAAGCTCTCATTTCCTATTACATACGGGGATTATGCTGCTGCCATGTGCTTACGGCGGAAGAATAGCTTCTTCCACGAAAGTGACATCAATGCCGAGTTGCCTCCACCGGATAAGCTTTGGTTGTCGGTTCCTGAAATAGCCAATAATTCGTCTGACATGGATATCCTATGTTACATATTGAATACTGAGGATCACTTGTCTTCCTATGCATCTTGTTCTCTTTATTTCCTTAAGCATCTCTATCTTCGCTTTTGCCGTATTACTGAGCACCCTTATAAAGTTCAGACCCTAATGACGATTCAAAATAACGAAATCTTTGGTCCCAATTCTCAATATACGTTTACGTATGTGGACAAGCCTTTCAAGCTTTGCTATGTTAATGTATTACCGGCAAAGTTAACCGATGAACTATTTCCATTGGACTTTCGGGAAGCACACCCTAGGTATTTTCTGGAGATACCGATTTCCGGTGCTCAATTCCTTAGTGATGACGATTTTGGTCTGCGTTACTGCATTGGTAGCAAGTACTTTACCTTGCAACTCCAGGCATCGGGTTGAGCGATGAAAGTCCTTGCACTTCCCAGGCATGTCTTTTTTTCCTATAAAAACTGGAAGGATTACCTTAATATCAAAGCTGCTCGTTCGTCTGAGTCGAATCTTGTGCTAGATTATTACCCGCATAAAGAGGTTGATCAAAGTCCTGAATTGATTCAACCATTACTGTTTACTGTCTTCGCTTTATTTGACCCAGTTAGACTATATACTTTTCCATCACCTTTTGGTGGTACGAGCTGCGGGGTTCCGATTCATATTTTGGCTCCTGAATGTACTTCCTGCTTGGAGCACCCAGCTAAATTTCAACTGTGCGGTGATGATGACGTTCTTTGCTTAAAAGGTGCGGTTTTCCGCTTTCCGGAGGCTTATTACTATCCGCTCTGTAAATATCAAAATCTTTTACCCATCAAATGCATAACCCTTAAACGCCACGACATTCACATACGCGAATATGACTTCTTCTGGGGTTCTGAATTTCCTAACCATGTTGTCTATGCCAGATGGTTTGACATGACTAAGGTGGATTGCTCGTCTGTACGTGGTAAATTTTTGCCAACTATCGAACTTTTACAGATTCCGGATTTAGATCCAATAAGCGCATTAGTAGTGCGCAGCTTACTACGGCTTTGAACGCGACGGATTCTGGATTCGCAGCTGGAAACAGATATGGATATACGCCACGTTCCGGTTTGCTGGTCGGCTAAAGAAGAAAAGCCGATCCTGAAGACAGAGGCGCAGCAAGCTCCTCCTCCTGTTTATGATATGATGGCTGAACTTATATTCTTCATGCCCGATGGCCTTCTTGTGTTTATGGATGAAGCCGTTCAATTGGGCGCCAAGCCTCATTATACCCAGTTAAGATTTCCCATTAATGCTGGCGACTTGGCAGCCTCTAATTATATTAAGAGTTACGACTTTTGCACACCAAAATCAATTGAAGATGCCCCTCTTTTGCCCGTAGATGAATTTTGGAGTGGCTATTATCGGAAAATTACAGAGTATGGCGCTCAATTAGAACTTCAGACACCTGCAATGAGACTTGCTGTATATAATCGGCGCTTCGCCCCATATTTTCTCATGAATATTTACGTTCGAATATGCAAACTCACAGGCTGCCCATTTTCACGCGTATATCTTACTTATTTCTGTGATTATCAATATAGTTATGGAGGCGATCTTTATTCGGCGGTTTATGTTACGCCTGATAACCACATAGTTTTCTCGCGTGTTATAACACCTAACCGGACTGCTGCTTTATTTAAGGAAGAATTTATACGCGAGCATCCAGAATACTTCTTTTTGATTCCTACGGAAGATGTTCTTTTGTACGATCCAAAGAATCTGGGTTTGACTTACGGCTTGCCCTGGCTTATGCACAAGCAATTATGCGTATCTTAGCTTTTCCTAGAAACCAGCTACCCCGTAAAAAATTTATACAGTATTGCCTACAGAATAAGCATTTTGAGAAAAAGTATGCTTATTATATCTATCATTACGAACACGATATGATAGAGCATTCGTATGCCCTATTTCAAGCTGTTTTATTCGTGGCTTTCGTTAGGGAGGTTGATCAATACCATCCAACGATGTTGCCGGAATATTATGCTTTCCAGTTTCCGAGTGGAAGGTGGAGTATAGGTTTACCTTTTCATCTAACCTTGCATCGTACTGATGAGCCGGGGCTTGCCTATTGCATTATTGATTTGGAGGTTCAATGGGGCAGGCCCTGGCCTTCTTGCTTTTGCCATTATGTTGTTATACCTAATGAGTATCTTAGTAATTTGAAATTTTTATACCGTAATCCTAGATTTGATCCGGATTCCAATCGGCTCTACATCTCCTTCGAAATTGAACCTTTCGAACTTCTTTGGGGAAATCATATGGTTTGTACGACAACCTTCCCAACTTACGAGTACCACCCTTTTAATGACGGGGGACAATATCTATATCTATGGAAATTCTTGAATCTTGCCAATAAAGATGAACTTAGTGAACTTTATGCCAGGAGGATACAGCCTTGGTTTCGGTCAGTACGCTAGCCGGATCTGAGCTTAGGTATTATTTGGAAGGTTCACACTTATTTCGTGCAGATTTCGATAAGGATTACTCTCAAACCTTTTCTATCGCTCTGGAATTCTTTTTTAGATTAGATAGCGGTTTTCTTGCCATTTCGGATAAGTTACTCAAGATCGGTTCCCATCCTTGGCATGTCAAAATAGCTCATACTTTATCTTATGGAGATGTGTACGTTGCAAGGCGTAAGATTCTAGACGGCATCCCTGTAAATCACGAACTTTTCTTAGAGTACGGAGCACCTCCTTCTTGGACTGCTCTTTGGCGTCCGTGTCTTGATCTATTCACAATTCATGAAGCTAGTTTGCTATCGGTGGTCAATCCTGAACTTGTTACAAATCGCGTAGAAACAGCATGCTTGTATTGTGCAGTTTACCTGCTCTACCACATTTACACCAGGTTGCATTATTTTTCAGGTGATTACGATGCTTTAAAGGATTATCCAAATCTGATTAAGAATTTAATTTCTACTTATCCGCAGTTTGAGTATATTGCGCCAGACAACCGTTTAGTTATTGGGCTTATCTTTTCAGATCAAATATTAAGCTTGCTAAAAATCGAAGAGTTAATAAAAAAGTGTCCTAAGTACTTCAAGCCGGTCTCGTTTCAGGAGTTGATGGTCCTTAAGGACTTTGATTTGGGCTTGTACTATGGAGTTTGCCGTGAATTCCTCCCGTCGTTCGTTGCTTCATTTTAGTCATTGGAGCGCAAGAGTATTAGCTTTTCCTAGGTCTGCCTTTTTGGGCTTTCACAGTTTAAATAAATTCCTTGATAAATTTCAGTCGTTGTACGATCCTCGCCTTTATATTCAGCATTCTTTCCTTGAAGAATGTCCTAATATGATTCAACCAGTGATATTTCTAATGTTTCCCTGCCCGAAATACAGACTTCGATTTTATACATTCATCCATGATGACGGAACGAAAAGTTTAGGGATTCCTTTTCATCTCTCCTTTAATTCAAATCCTCCGCCAGGCACCGCGTACCCGTTTTATACTCA
>Ga0116180_1001312_pt1 | contig 21270 bp, 22 predicted proteins | sample AD_UKC073_MetaG_FD_89804 | JGI IMG/M metagenome (GOLD analysis project Ga0116180, IMG submission 89804) | Active sludge microbial communities of municipal wastewater-treating anaerobic digesters from USA - AD_UKC073_MetaG | ecosystem: Engineered > Bioreactor > Anaerobic > Digestate | place: USA...
CGCTCGAAGTACGACGGGCCAACGGGAACGTCGAAGTCGCGCTGCGCCACGAGGAAGCCCTGAGCGTCGACCTTGATCGGCAGCTGGGGCAGCGACCGGGCCGCGGGGCCGAAGACGACAACCCCGGAGTTGCCCAGGTCGAAGGTCGACTGGTGGCACGGGCAGAGCAGGTGGTGGGTCTGCTGCTCCCACAGCGAGATCGGGCAGCCGACGTGGGTGCAGATCTTCGAGTAGCAGAGGATCCCGCCGACGTGCCAGTCCGTACGCGACTTCGGCACCTTGATCCGGTTGGGATCCATCTTCACGATGATGATCGACGCCTTGGCCTTCTCCCGCTGGAACTGGATCGGGTCGTCGTGGGCCATCTCCTTGAGCACCTCGGGCTGCGCGTTGATCAGCTGCCCGATCTCCATCTCGGCGGCCTTGATCCGGTTGTACGTGACATCGGTGACCAGGTGGACGCCCTCGGCCCAGACCGTCCTCTCGATCGTGGCGCGACGCATGCCCGGACCGGGCCAGGGGCCCATGTCGGCGAACATCACCAAGGCCGGTACGGCGAGAATGCCGAGCGCGCCAGCAAGCGACGTGCCGATCATCTTGCGGCGACCGATGCCCGAGTCCTCGACGCCCGCGCTGAACTGGGCGACGGCCTCCTTGCGGGTGTCGTCCGACGACGCGATGTCGTGACGCTCCTCGACCTGCTCGTGGTCGTTCATCAACAGACGAGCCCACTGCACAGCACCGACGCCGACGAGCAGGATCGCCATGCCGGCAGCCAGGCCCATCAGGGTGTGCTGCGCGGGGGCGTGTAGACCAGCGAAGTCGACGGTGGCGGAGCGGTCGATCGCGAAGTAGAAGACGACGAACGCGATGCACAGCAGCGGCACCATGCCGAACATGAACGTGATCTGGCGAGTCACCCGGTTGGCGGCCGCCTCATCGACGTCGGTCCAGCGTTCGACGTGGTGCTCGACACCAGGATCCGCGACAGGGTGGATGCGTTCCACCTCGCGGGGCTCGGACGTGGTCATCGTGCGCGGGCTCCCCTCGAAGCAATCCACAAGGCGAAGCCGGAGAGGCCGCCGATTCCCAGCACCCAGGTCCAGAAACCCTCGCTCACGGGGCCGAGGCCACCGAGGGTGAAGCCGCCATTCGGTACCTCATGCAGTTCGGAGAGGTAGGCGATGATCTGGCGCACCTCGGTGTCGCTGAGTGCGCCCTTGCTGAACACGGGCATCTGCTGCGGCCCCGTGCGGAGCGCTTCGTAGATGTCCTTGCCGCTGACGCCGACGAGGCTGGGGGCGTACTTGCCGTTGGGCAGTGCACCGCCGTGGCCAGCGAAGTTGTGGCAGGCGGAGCAGTTCGTGCGGAAGAGCTCGCCACCCTGGGCGATCTCCTCCTCGGAGAGGCCGGTCGGGTCGTACTGCTCAGGCTTGGGGATCTCGGGGCCCGGGCCGAGCGACTGCACGTAGGCAGCCATCGCCCTGATCTCCTCAGCGGAGTACGTGTTCGTCCGGCGGGGCGCCTGGGCGCCCGGGATGGCCATCGGCATGCGGCCGGTGGAGACCTGGAAGTCGACTGCTGCGGCGCCCACCCCAACCAGAGAGGGGCCTTGGCTGGTGCCTTCGCCGTTAAGTCCGTGGCACGACGAGCAGTTCGTGGTGAACATGGCTTTGCCTGATGCGATCTCGGCAGGGACACCACCATCGGCCTGGACGCTCGTGGGGGCGACGGCGGCATAGGCCGCGCCGAGGACGAACATCCAGGCACCGATCAGCACCAGCCGTGCTGGGCGTCGACGCTTTCTAGCTGGGGTAGCCATGTGTGCAGGACCTCAGATCACTTGAGCAGGTAGATGACGGCGAACAGGATGATCCAGATGATGTCGACGAAGTGCCAGTAGTACGACACGACGACAGAGTTCACCATCTGCTCTCGAGTGAACGTACGAGCCAGGTAGGTGCGACCGATCAGGAACAGGAACGCGATCAGACCGCCGGTCACGTGCAGGCCATGGAAGCCCGTGGCCAGGAAGAACAGGGAGCCATAGACGTCGGACGAGATGGTCAGGCCGTGGTGGAACAGCTCGAAGTACTCGTACACCTGGCCGCCGATGAAGATCGACCCCATCACGAAGGTCAGCGTGTACCACTCGCGCATGCCCCAGCTGAACACGTTGAGGAGGCTGCCCGTACGAGCGACCTGGCCATGCTCGGCGCGGTGCACACCCATCTGGCAGGTGACCGAGCTCAGCACCAGGATGATGGTGTTGATCGTCGCGAAGACCCAGTTCAGCTTGGCCGTCTGGGCCTGCCACAGGGTGGTGCCGTCAGCGGCGGGCAGCCCGTTGGTGACGTTGCGGATCGTGAAGTACGCGGCGAACAGCGCGGCGAAGAACATCAGCTCGCTTGCGAGCCAGACGACCGTCCCGACGCTCACCGGGTCAGGACGACCCTTGATCCCGTACATGCGCGGGCGCGCGATCGGATGGAGCGCGCCCGTTGGCAGCGCTACCGACGACGACTTGGATGTGGCCACGGCACATTATGAACATAGAAAGCCCTGGTGCGGCCACCTCGCGCCTGAAGTGTCCCGCGTTTCAGACGATCCAGGCAGTGGGGTTCAGGTCGTGCCGTGCGGACCAACAGGTGTACGGGCCTCAGCCCCAAGCGGTGGTCGGGCGCTACGATGCCCACAACTGCCGCGAGAAGAGGGATTTCACCATGAGCGACCAGGTCACCGTGCTGGTGTACTCCGACGACCGCACCGTCCGTGAGCAGGTACGGCTCGCCCTCGGTACTCGGATCGCCGCCGACATCCCGCCGCTGACGATCGTCGAGTGCGCAACCCAGCCCGCAGTGCTGAAGGCCCTCGATGCCGGTGGTATCCAGCTGGCCATCTTCGACGGCGAGGCTGTTCCGTCGGGTGGCATTGGGCTGTGCCATCAGGTCAAGGACGAGATCCGCGACTGCCCACCCGTGCTGCTGCTCGCTGCGCGTGCGGCCGACTCGTGGCTGGCGACCTGGTCGCGCGCGGACGCGGTCAGCGGCTACCCGATCGACCCGGTTCGGCTGCCAGCGACTGTGGCTGCCGTCCTGCGACGCACCCTGACGCCCATCGCATGAGGTGGGGCGACGTCCTGACCGACCTGGTCAAGGGCACCGAGCTCACCTCCGACCAGGTCGCTTGGGCGATGGGGCAGATCCTCGCCGGAGACGCGACCCCGGTTCAGATCGCTGGCTTCGCCGTTGCTCTGCGCGCCAAGGGTGAGACCGTCGGCGAGCTGACGGGTCTGGCTGACGGAATGCTCGCCAAGGCGACACCGATCACCCTCGACGGCGAAGCTGTCGACGTGGTCGGTACGGGTGGCGACCGGGCCAACACCGTGAACGTCTCGACGATGGCGGCCATCGTGGCGGCGGCATGCGGCGCGAAGGTGGCCAAGCACGGCAACCGGGCTGCCTCGTCGGCGTGTGGCACAGCCGACGTGCTCCAAGCGTTGGGGGTGGCGCTGGACGTGCCCCCCGACCGCCAGCCAGAGGTGCTCGCCGAGGCTGGGATCGTCTTTCTGTTCGCGCCGCTCTACCACCCGTCGCTGCGGCACGCGTCCAGCGCTCGTGGGGAGCTCGGCATCCAGACCAGCTTCAACCTGCTCGGTCCGTTGGCCAACCCCGCCCGCCCGCTGGCGCAGGCCGTCGGGGTGGCCGATCCGCGGGCGGCTGGGCTCGTGGCCGGGGTGCTGGCTGGGCGCGGGTGCCGCGGCCTGGTCTACCACGGCTCTGACGGGCTCGACGAGCTGACCACCACCACTACCTCACGGGTGTGGATCTTCCGTGACGGGCAGGTCAAGCAGGACCTGCTCGACCCCGCGACGCTCGGGCTCGTCCCGGCCACGCGCGACGACCTCGTCGGCGGCGACCCGGCTCACAACGCCGCCGTGGTGACGAGCGTGCTCGGCGGCGAGCTCGGCCCGGTGCACGACATCGTTGCCCTCAACGCGGCGGCCGCACTGCTGGCCTACGAGGGGCCAGATGTCGCTCTCCCGGTCGGTGAGCAGCTGTCGCTGAGGCTGGCTCGGACGAGGACAGCCCTGACTGACGGCTCGGCGGCCGCCACGCTGGCCACCTGGGTGGCTGCCTCCCAGGCCCGGCGACCCGGCGCTGTCTGAGCTTCAGCGCACCACCGCGTTGGCGAGCACCGCCAGGTAGGGGCCGAACAGCAGGCTTGGCCCGTAGGGGAACGGCGTCCCTCGACCGTGCTGCCAGCTGTGGACCAGACCCCAGCCAGCACCGACCACGCTGCCGAGGAACAGGGCGGCCAGCAACGTGTCCCAGGAGATCCAGGCCGCGATCGCCCCGGTCAGGAGGCCGAGCCGCGCGTCAGACAGCCCGAACCCAGCCCAGAGGTGGGCCGCGAGCAGGAGCACTCCGGTGATCAGCGCGCCTACTGCCGCGCGGACCACTGCGCTCCACGCTGAGGCAGACCAGGCAGTGTAGAGCACAAGAGCGAGCGGGGTCAGCAGCCAGCCCACGTGGAGGATACGGCGGGGGAGCCACGTGGTGGCCGCGTCGATGATGCACCCCACCGACCCCACGAGGGCCACGACCAGGAAGGGAGCCCACTTGTTCGCAGGGAGTGAGGTGACCGTGGCGAGGGCGAGTGCTGCTGCCCACGCCGCTGCACCCCAGGCCAGCGGTGGTGGAGGCAGGTCGGTGTACAGCGGCTTGTGCTCCCCGGTCGCCAGCTCCGGCTCGGGCAGCCTGCGGAGGGTGGGCGGAGTGACCAGTCCGGCCGCTGTTGCGGTGAGCACCACGGCGGCAAGCCCAGCGGTCAGCACCCAGGGCAGTTTCACGGTCGGATCCTAGCTGCGCGTCACGCGGCCATGAGGGTGTCGAGATAGGCCCCCTCACGATCGTTGGGGCACCTCGCATCGCAGGCCGCGCGGGCCAGCAGCGTGGTGTAGGCGTCGGACGTGGTCGCCTTGCCTGAGGTGACAGCCCGCACCTGTTCGGGGGTCAGCCGGAGCTGGTGACCGACCTCGTCGGTGGTGAACCCGTGTCGGTGCAACCGGTCGATCAACCGACGGAGGCGCTGGGCTGAGACCACCCGGCTGCGCAGCGCGGTCAGGTCGTCGACGGTGACGGACATCAGGTTCGTGGCGGCGACCCGATGGATCTTGGTCCGCGGTCTGCCATCGCGTCCCAGCAGCAGCGAGCGCACCAGGGCTGGCGGAACGCTGGCGGCCAGGGCCACCGCTCGCCAGGGCAGTCCCGACGCGGTCATCAGGTGGGTGACATGGCTCCGGAAGGGGGCGGCGGGGAGCCACAGTGGTGCGGAGTGGTGCATGACCTTGTTCCTCTCGAACGTCGCAAGGTGGCGACGCAGTCATAGGAGAAGGCCTTCTCGGAAGGAGGTTTGTGAGGTCCGGCACGGACTTTCTTTCTGCACCTTGGGGCGAGACAGCCACGAGCCCCCGAACAGGTGTCCGGAGGCTCGTGGTCTTGGTCGTGTGCAGCCCGAGGGCCGGCGGTCACTCGGAGACGGTCACCGACTCGATCACGACGGGCTGAGCCGGACGATCGTTGCGGTCGACCTTGGTGGTCGCGATGGCGTCGACGACCTGGCGGCTGGCCGGGTCCTTGACCTCGCCGAAGATGGTGTGGCGACGGTTCAGGTGCGGCGTGCGGCCGACGGTGATGAAGAACTGCGACCCGTTGGTGGCGGGACCGGCGTTTGCCATGGCCAGCAGGTAGGGCCGGTCGAACGACAGCTCGGGGTGGAACTCGTCGGCGAAGGTGTAGCCGGGCCCCCCGCGGCCGTCGCCACGCGGGCAGCCACCCTGGATCATGAAGCCGTCGATGACCCGGTGGAAGGTGAGGCCGTCGTAGTAGTGGCCGGTCTTCTTCTGGCCGGTCTTGGGATCGGTGTACTCCTTGGTGCCGGTCGCGAGGCCGACGAAATTGGCGACGGTCTTGGGTGCCTGGTCATCGAACAGCTCGATGGCGATGTCGCCGTGGTTGGTGTGCAGTGTCGCTGTAGCCACTGAGTGCCTTTCGGTCGGTGTAGTGGTGCCCATTGTGCCGTACACCCTCACGGGGCGGTCAGTCGTACGGTGCTCGCCGGGTGCACCCAAGCCTCGGGTACGTTGGCTTCAGCTCCTGAACACAGGAGCACACCCGATGGTTCGGAGGAATCATGAAGCAGACGTTGCGCGAAGCTGCCGCAGAGACCACTCAGACGGCCGCAGAGCGAGGAGCAGCAGCACTGGAGCTGGCGATCGAGCGCCTGATGCCTCTGCTGGAGCAGGCCGCTGAGCGGCTCGCCCCGTACGCAGAGGACGCCAAGGTTGCCGCTGTCGACGCGAAGAAGCGGACGGCGCGGTTCGCGGCTGACACCGTGGAGCAGTTCCAGCCCCAGATCAACGACGCCCTCGACAAGGTGTCGCCAGCGGTGGAGAAGGCCCAGAAGGCGGTGCAGGACGACCTGCTGCCGAAGCTGGTCGACCTGCTCCACGAGGCGGCCGAGATCCCGGCTCTGCAGCCGGTCGTCCAGGGCGCCCAGGACATCGCCGGTGAGGTGGAGTCCCGTGGTGGGGCCGCTGTGGCCGCGCTCAAGGGCGAGCTTGAGCTGCCGAAGAAGACCAGCGCTGGCAAGCGCGTCGCGCAGGTCGCGGCCGCGGGCGCACTGATCGCCGCCGTGGCCGTGGCTGTGAAGGCGTTCCTGGGGTCGAAGGACTCCGGCTGGGCTGCTCACGAGCCGAGCCCCGCCTACACCTACACGAGCGCCAAGAGTGAGGACGAGACGTTCGCCGAGGCGACGCTCGCTGACGATGGCGCTCCGGTCGCTGAGGTGGTCGCCGAGGAGCCCGCCGCCGATCTCACTGAGACCCTGGAGGAGACCGTCGTCGACGAGATTCCGTCTGATGACCCGGCGACCAGCGCTCCGAGCGAGGGCTATGGAACGGGTTCGTACATGGGTGAGAACCCGCCGGAGGGCTTCACGATCAAGGGCAACGAGCGTTCGATGAAGTACCACACCACGGAGTCGGGCGGTTACGACCGCACGATCGCCGATGTGTGGTTCGAGAACGAGGACGCCGCCAAGGCTGCCGGTTTCGTTCGCGCGCAGCGTTGATGCACCTGTAGCCACGACACACGCAGAGCAGCCGCCGACACTGTCGGCGGCTGTTCTGCGTCTTCGGCTGGGTGCAGTTGCGGGTCAGGTCGCCTGGACGGTGGGCACGGGGACCGGCGCCAGCGGGGGCTGGCTCACCATCAGGGCCACGAGGGCGATGGCGGCAACCAGGAGGACGGCACCGACCAGGACCGCGACGACGAGGTTGCGGGTCGGGTCTGTTGGGTCGGGCGCCTGACCTGGGTGGTGGCCGCTCACTGGCCGCCCAGGGAGAAGGCAGCGTCGAGGTCGTGTCGGGAGTAGGCCCGGAAGGCGATGTGGGTCTCCGTCTCGAGCACCCCTGGCACCTTGTTGAGCCGATCTGCGATCACCTCGGCCACCTCGTCGGTCGACCTGACCCGCACCATCACGATCAAGTCGATGGCTCCGGTCACCGAGTAGACCTCGGTAACCCCGTCGAGGCCGGCGATCTGGTCGGCCACCTCGGGGATGCGAGCCACGTCGGCCTTGACGAACACAATGGCGGTGATCATGACGTCATCGTATGCCCGAGGGTCAGGCCGGGATGTCGAGGCGCTCGAGCCGATGACCGACGTGGATGGGCCATGACCAGGTGCCCTCGATCTCCATCAGTCGCACCCCGGGACTTTCCAACCACGCCGCGATCCGTTCGGTCTCCTCAATGGTCGCGGCTGGCTGGGGAAGTGGTGGTGGCGTGACGGTCTCCGCGGTGGCGACGGCTGCGGCTGCCACGGCCAGGGGTGGCTCGCCAGGGCGGGCCACAGCGGCGCCGACCAGCCGGCCGTGACGGATGACGTGGATCTCCCACCCGCAGTCCACCGCCTTGGCTGCGACGATCTGAGGGCATGCGGCCAGGCTGGAGGTGCGGTGCAGCCGTACGGCAGTGCGCTGGAAGACCTCTAGGCGGGCCCGGACGCTCTCCGCCTCCTCGTAGCGAAGCTCGTCGGCCAGCCGCAGCAGCCTGCGCTCGGCAGCCCCCACCACCGGGCGGGTGTCACCGGCCAGGACCGAGTCGGTCAGGGCGACGACGTCGGCGTACGACTCTGACCTTGGCCCCAGCTCGCAGGGGGCGGTGCAGCGCCCCAGGCCCGCCAACGCGCAGGCGGTTCGAGGGCGGCGCCGGGGCAGCTTCTCGGTGCACTGCCGCACCGGCATGGCGTCATAGATGGCCATCAGGGCGTCGTCGGCGGCTGACCGGCCGCGGAAGGGCCCGAAGTAGCGACAGCCGTCGTCAGCGACCGTTCGCACGACCGAGAGCCGAGGGAAGGCTTCCCGGGTGAGCTTGACCCAGTGTTGTCGTTCGGGGAACTTGGAGCGTCGGTTGTAGCGCGGAGCGTGAGCGGCGATCAGCCTCAGCTCCAGCACCTCGGCCTCGAGCGGCGTGCGACACACTGTCGCCTCCACGCCCGTGGCGATCCGCACCATCTCGTCCATGCGGGACCGCGACTCGGACGCCGTGAAGTAGGTGCGAACCCGGCGTCGGATGTTGGTCGACGTGCCGACGTACAGGAACTGCCGGTTCTGCGGCTCGGCGTCGCAGACGAAGATGTAGACCCCTGGCGCCTCAGGCAGGCTCTGGGCCCAGGTGCGCTTGGCCCGACGCTGCGGGGAGACCTTCCGGCTCACGTCGACCAGGTCCTCGAGGGTGTGGACGCCCAGGTTGCCCACGCGCTCCAGTAGCCCGTGCAGGACGTCGACGGTAGCTCTGGCGTCTGCCAGCGCGCGATGGTTGGGCGTCGTGGTTGACCGGAAGTGGCGAGCCAACGTCGCCAGCTTGTGGTTGGGCACCTCGTCGCGAAGCATCACCGACCGGGCAACGCCGACGGTGTCGATCACCGGGGGGTTGGGCCATGGGTAGCCCAGCCGTTGACACGCCCGCTTGAGGAACCCGGCGTCGAACCGAGCATTGTGGGCAACCAGCACGCACCCCGAGGCGAACTCGAGAAACGCGGGCAGCACTTCACCCAGTCGCGGTGCAGCGGCCACCATCGAGTCGGTAATGCCGGTCAGCACCGCGATCATGGCTGGGATGTGCGCGGCTGGGTTCACCAGGGTCTGAAACTCCCCGGTCACGACGCCGCCTCGCACTCGAACTGCCCCCACCTCGGTGATCTCGCTGTCCTCAGCACCGCCGGTGGTCTCCAGATCGACGACGCAGAAGCTCACCTCGGACAGGGGCGTGCCAAGCCCGGTGAAGAGGTCAGGCTGCGAGGTGCTGGGCATGGAGAAGACGGTAGAGACGACCGCCGACAGTTTTTCGCACGAACGTTCGATCGGCGTGTCCTTCAGTCTGCGTCGTCGGGCACGGCAATTCGGCAGTGAGAGCAGTAACGTCGGAGTGATCGCAGGGGAAGCGCGTCCCGAAGGGCAAGTCAGAGCGCCAGGGGGTCTGGGGGTGAAGCCCCCAGTCAAGAAACTGTCGGAGGTGCCTGTTTGCCTTGTTCCATGGGAAAAGTTGATGTCGACTGTGACGCGTGCACCATGCGTGGTCTGTTCTGTGGTGACTGTGTGATGTCGGTGCTGTTGGGGGCTCCCGATGGTGCCGTCGTGCTCGACGACGTCGAGCGGGATGCCCTGGGTGCGCTGTCGGCAGGCGGCCTGCTGCCGCCGCTGCGGTTGGTGCCCTCACTGCGCCGTCCACCCGAGCGGCGGTACGGAACCTGACGCGGCTAGGGGGAACGCCGTTCCTGAGACGGTGGACTTGGCATTCCCACACCTTTCACTTAGTGTTTTCTCAGGTGTGGCGGGCCTCCAGTCCTCCACGTACCGAAGGGAAACTCGATTGAGCCTGCTGAACCGACGGGTCCGTCTGGGCCTCACCGCCGCTGGCACCGTCGCAGTGGTGGCACTGTCGAGCACCCTCGCCTACGCGGAGCCCACGACGATCGAGCAGGCCAAGGCTGAGCTCCAGCGCCTTGAGCAGGAGGCTGGCGAGATCGACCAGCAGTACGCCGCTGTTCAGGTGAAGGTCGAGGCGAGCACCGCCGCCCTGGCCACCGCTCGCAAGGACGCTGACGCGCAGGCCGCGAAGGTGCAAGCGCTCCGTTCGCAGGTCGGTCAGATGGCGCTGCAGCAGTTCCAGACCCGTGGCGTCGACACCACCACGGTGCTGCTCACGACTGAGGATGCGAAGTCGTTCCTGAGCCAGATCTCCACGGTGCAGAAGGTCAACGCCAACGCGAACAGCCTGCTGCAGGACTTCCAGACTGAGCAGGCGAACCTCGCTGACATCCAGCGCTCGGCCGATGCCCAGCTCACCACCATTACGGCTGACCAGAAGAAGCTCTCAGAGCTGAACGCCCAGTCCGACGCCAAGGTGAAGGCGGCCGAGGCAGTTCTCAACCGGCTCACCGAGGAGCAGCGCAAGAAGCTTGCTGAGCAGCAGGCCGCCGAGGCTGCCCGCGCTGCCGAGGCTGCTCGCGCCGCGACCGCGTCGCGCAGCGCTGCTCAGCGTCCCGCTGTCACTGAAGCCGCCCCTGAGCCGGAGCCGGTTGCAGCTGCCCCGGCGAGCGGTCGCGCTGGTGCCGCGTTGGCGTTCGCGATGGCGCAGGTTGGCAAGGGTTACCGTACGGCTGGTAACGGCCCCAGTTACTACGACTGCTCCGGTCTGACGTCGGCCGCCTACCGCTCGGTGGGCATCTCGCTGCCGCGCACGTCGCAGGGTCAGTACGGGGTTGGCCAGCGGGTCAGCCTGTCTGAGCTCCAGCCCGGCGACCTGGTGTTCTACTACTCCGGGATCAGCCACGTCGGCATGTACATCGGCAACGGCCAGATCGTCGATGCTGCCAACGTCCGGGTGGGTGTGCGCATCGCCAGCGTGACCTCGATGCCCTTCATGGGCGGTCGTCGCGTCGCCTGAGCCTGCTCGGTCACCCAGTGGCCAGCCTCACGACGCTCGTCGTCACGAACGACTTTCCTCCGCGGATCGGCGGGATTGAAGGGTTCGTCGCTGCTGCCTGTGAGGCGCTGGGCGGGGATGTGGTCGTCCTGACCCGCCGCGAGGCTGATGCCAGGGCCACCGAGGCTGCAGACGCCAGGCTCCCGTACGAGGTCGTCCGTCTGCCAGGACCGCTCCTCCCTACCCGGTCCGTGGCTCGCGCCGCCTCGACGATCATGCGTGAACGAGGCATCTCCCGAGTCCTGTACGGAGCCGCCGCTCCACTCGGGCTCCTGGCTCCCGCTCTGAGGCGCGCCGGGGCAGTCGCTCAGTTGGGGCTCACCCACGGCCACGAGGTGTGGTGGGCAACGCTGCCCGGAGCCCGTGGAGCGCTCCGCCGGATCGTTGACGGCCTGGACCATGTCGGGGTGATCTCGGGCTACACGGAGGGGCGGATCGCGGCCCGCATCCCGTACGCCGCCCGGGCCAAGCTGGTTCGGATCCCACCGCCTGTCGACCTCGGTCGCTTCCGGCCGGTGACTATCACCGCCTTGGCTCAGCCGGTCGTCGTCGCGGCAGGCCGCTTGGTGGCGCAGAAGGGGGTTGACCGGCTGCTCGACGTCTGGCCGCTGGTGCGGGCGGCCGTCCCAGGCGCCGAGCTTCGCATCGTCGGAGAGGGACCGCAGGAGCGTCGCCTCGCTGAGCGGACCAGCCATCTGTGCGGTGTGTCGATGCTCGGTCCTGTCCCGTACGACGAGATGCCCCAGATCCTGCAGACGGCGAGGGTGTTCGCCTTGCCCGTACGGACGCGGTGGGCCGGCCTCAACCCCGAGGGCCTGGGGCGGGCGTTCCTCGAAGCGGCGGCTTCCGGTCTGCCGGTGGTGGTGGGGCGAAGCGGCGGGGCTCCGGAGACGGTTCTCGACGGGCTGACGGGATCCGTCGTCGACGACAAGGACCCCGCCGCGCTCGTCTCGGCGTTGGTCCGCTGGCTCGGTGACCCTGAGGGTGCCGCTGAGGCCGGCGAGGCGGGTCGGCGGTATGTCGCAGCCCACTTCGGCGCCGCGTCCGTGGGGCGGCTGATCCGTCAGTGTCTTGACCTGGAGACCACTGAGAGCCAAGGTCTCAGCCAGTAGGCTGCCGCACGAGACGGAAGGGGTCCGGAGTGCTCGGTATCGGAGTCGACATCGGCGGCACCAAGGTACGCGCGGGCGTCGTGTCCCCTGACGGGCACGTGCTGGAGCGAATCCAGAAGCCAACCCCGTCCTCGAGTCCGATCGCCGTCGAGAACGTGATCGTCGACTGTGTCGCCGACCTGCGTCGCCGCTGGTCCGTAGGTGCGGTCGGGATCGGGGCAGCCGGCTGGGTCGACACCGAGCAGGCGACCGTACGGTTCTCGCCTCACCTGGCCTGGCGCAACGAGCCGCTGCGCGATCGCCTGGTCGAGCGGATCGACCTGCCGGTGATCGTCGACAACGACGCGAACGCCGCGGCCTGGGCGGAGTACCGGTTCGGCGCCGGGCGAGGCTCGGGGGTGATGGTCTGCATCACGTTGGGTACGGGGATCGGCGGCGCCCTCGTGATCGACGGGCGCGTCTTCCGGGGCCAGTTCGGCATGGCCGGCGAGTGGGGCCACATGCAGGTCGTCCCTGACGGACACTGGTGCGCGTGCGGCAACCGCGGCTGCTGGGAGCAGTACGCCTCCGGCAACGCGCTGGTCCGGGATGCGAACGCCCTGGTGCAGTCCGGGTCGCCGCTGGCCGAGGCACTGAGTGCGGCGAAACGCTCCGACAAGCTGACCGGGCCCGATGTGACGGCGGTAGCGCTCCAGGGGGACCAGACCGCTGCCGAGCTGATCGGTGATGTCGGCACCTGGCTGGGTCGGGGTATCGCGAACCTGGCTGCCGCCCTCGATCCTGAGCTGTTCGTGGTCGGCGGCGGGGTCAGTGAGGCTGGTGGGCTGCTGCTGCGGCCGGCCATCGCCGCGTTCGAACGCAGCCTGACTGGGCGCGGCTACCGCCCGACGGCGCGGCTGGCTCTGGCGCACTTCCGTAACGACGCCGGGTTGATCGGCGCTGCCGACCTGGCTCGCCACTCGATCTCGGAGCCACCGGGCTTCCTGTTCTGGCCGCGACGCCGGTCTCCGAGAGGTCAGCGGCTGCGCAAGCTGCGCGACGCCTTCCTACCCGAGTAGTCCGTTCCTAGCCGGAGTAGTCCAGGTCAGACCCCGACGCTTCAGACGACAGCGCCGTTGTCGGAGTCGGGCGGCCGGTCGTTCGGCAGCCGGCTGAATGCCAGCCCCAGGCTCACGACGAAGCAGACCAGACCAGCCCACGGCGCCCACCAGGGCAGGACGACCCGAGCGAGAGCCGCAACGCCGATCACGACGGCCACGCCGAACAGCACCAGTGACAGCAGGGCGGGAGTGCTGAGTGGCCCCATCGGCGCAACCGGCGGCGGCGTGAACGGCTCGTCATCCTCGTCCGGCGGCGTCCACGAGCGTGGGGTGGGCAGCTCGTTGACCGGGACGATGCCGGGCTCCGGCAGCTCTGGAACGTCAGGCTGCACGGAGGTCTTGCCGACGGGCTCGCCTCCGTACTCCGCCTCGATCAGTGCACGGAACCGCGCATCAGTGTCGTCCGGGTCAGCCATCACGTGTGCCGGCGAATGAACGCCTCGGTCAGCGTGGCGATCTCGTCGGCGTCGTGGTCGAGCGTGGCGACGTGGTAGCTGCGCTGGAGGAGATGCTCCGTACGCTCGGCCGACGAGACCGACCGGAGGATCGTCACCGCGGATGACGGGTCGACCACATGGTCGGTCACGGACCGGAACAGCAGCACTGGCGCCGTCACCTGTCGCAGGTTGGCCGTCACGTCGCGCCACAACGCCATCAGCGATACGGCAGCGCGCAGCGGTGTGCGGTCGTACGCGTGCTCGCTCACGCCAGGCTTGGCGATGTCGTCGCCGATCGCGGGCAGCGAGGGGACGATCCGGGACAGAACGGGCAGCAGCTTCATCTTCGGGTCCCGGCTGCCCACCGACGGGTTGACCAGGACGACTCCGGCGACGTCGTGCCGCTCCGCGAGCCGCAGCGCGAGGCTGCCTCCCATCGACAGGCCGACGACCACCACGGCGCGGCAGGTGGCGGCGAGAGCGACGTACGCCCGCTCTGCCTCCCCGTACCACTGCGGCCAGGTGGTCCGGGCCATGTCCTGCCATGTCGTGCCGTGCCCGGGGAGCAGGGGGATGTCGACCCGGAAGCCGGTGGCCGCCAGGTGCTCGCCCAACGGGAGCAATGAGGCTGGGTTGCCGGTGAAGCCATGCACCAGCAGCACGCCCACGTCGGCGTCGGCAGGTCCGCCCTGCCACGGGTCGGTCGGACGGTTCGTCACTCCTGCATGGTAGGTCAGCGGCACGGTCGCTACCCAGAGCCGTCGCGGACGAGGGCCGCGACTGTCACCGGTCGACACTAAGGTGCATTGACGGAAGGAGGAGGACGTGTACTACACCCTGTTCAAATACCTGCTGTTCAGGCCGGTCTGTCGGCTCTTCTTCCGTCCATGGATCCGCGGTGAGGAGAACATCCCTGACTCCGGCGGGGCCGTCCTAGCTGGCAACCACCTCTCATCCGGGGAGACCTTTCTGCTGCCGGCTCTGATCCGTCGGCCGATGACCTTCCCTGCCAAGGCCGAGCTGTTCAAGGGCGATAAGGGTTGGCAGTCGAGGGTGGTGGCCTGGTTCCTCACCGTGGTCGGCCAGGTGCCGATGGACAGGTCTGGCGGTGCAGTCAGTGCTCAGGCGCTGCAGCCCGTCCTTGAGGTACTGAACCGCGGCGGCCTGGTGGGGATCTTCCCGGAAGGCACACGATCTCGCGACGGTCGCCTCTACAAGGGCCGTACGGGTGTGGCCCGGCTCGCCCTCACCGCTCACGTGCCTGTCATCCCGGTCGGCTTCTTCAACACCCAGATGCGACCAGGACCGCTGGGGATTCCCTGGATGACCCGCCCCGGCATTGTGATCGGCGAGCCATTGAGCTTCGAGGGTCGCCTCACCCCGGGCGCCGACGAGCATGACGTCTACCGAGCCGTGACCGACGAGGTGATGGAGGCGATCCAGGCTCTGACCGGGCAGGAGTACGTCGCTGAGTACGCACCTCGCAGCGGCACCGAGATCCCGAGTGAAGGTCCCCGTTGAACAGCATCGCCCGTCTGGTCAGCATGGGTCCTCGGCGCGACAGTCCAGGGTCTCGGGCGCTCCTGCAGCAGGTTCTGCGGGTGATCAGCCTGCTCCGCGTCGGGCTGGCGACGCACGCGGTCGTGGTGAACGCCCAGCGAGGAGCCCAGGCCGCGCACCCAGGCGTCCTGGTGGCCGCGATGATCGTGCTGGTCGCCTGGACCGGGCTCGCCAACCTCGTCTACGCCCGACCGCGAGGTCGCAGCACCCTCTGGCTGCTCACCGATGTCGCGGTGACGAGTCTGCTGGCGGCCGTCTCGCCATGGATCCTGGGCGCCACCCTGTATGAGCGCGACTTCCTCCCGGTGCCGGTCTTCTGGTCGGTGTCGGCGTCGGTATCCCTTGCCGCAGTGCGCTCCGTCAAGTGGGGGGTAGCGGCGGCGCTCGCGATCGCGACAGCGCGGTTCGCCGTTCATCCCGGCGCGGAGCCCGCGCTATGGAGCACCTATATCATCATGATCTTCGTGGCCGGCGGCGTCGGCATCATGGTCGACTTCCTGCTCGCCAGCTTGTCCGAGCGGGACCGCGCCTTCGCCCAGTCAGCCGCGCTGGCCGAACGTGAACGCCTCAACAGGATCGTCCACGACGGCGTCCTGCAGGTGCTGGCGCTCGTGGAGCGTGAAGGGCCTGGGCTTGGGCCTCGAGGCGTACGGCTGGCGCAGCTCGCCCAGGAACAGGAGGTGAGCCTCCGCGTCCTGCTTCAGGACCGTGAGGTGCAGCTGAGCCGGCGAAAGGACGAGCAGCGGCGAGACTTGACCTCGGTCCTCGACCGGCACTCGTCGAGCGGGGTGACGGTCTCGATGATGGCCGATGAGGTGCTGGTCGATCCTGACGTGGCGGACGAGGTGGATGCGGTGGTCACCGAGATCCTGGCCAACGTCCGCAAGCACGCCGGGGAGAACGCCCAAGCCTGGTTGCTGCTGGAGAGCGAAGGCAACGAGGTCATCGTGTCCGTACGGGACAACGGCGTGGGCACCACCCGCGCCCATCTCGACAAGGCTGCCGAGGGTGGCCATCTGGGCGTCAAGGCGTCCATCGTCGGCCGTGTCCGTGACCTTGGTGGGCAGGCGCACGTACGCACGTCACCCGGCCGCGGGGTTGAATGGGAGCTGAGGATCCCCGTCTCATGAATCGAGGAGCACAGATGAACCCCGCCACCCAGGGGGAGCCGCGCCGAGGCACCCGCGTGATGCTGGTCGACGACCACCCGATGTGGATCGATGCCCTCGGCGGCGACCTCGTCGATCACGGCTTCGAGATCGTCGCGACCGCGGCGAACGGTCAGGAAGCCCTGCGACGGGCCCGGGCTACGCGCCCTGACGTGCTGGTGATGGACCTCCAGATCCCTGAGCCGGACGGCGCGACCTGTACGGAGATCCTGCTCAAGGAGTTCCCGTCGATGCACGTGCTGGTGATCTCGGCGTCGGGGGAGCGGCAGGACGTGCTGCGTGCGATCAAGGCGGGCGCGAAGGGCTACCTGGTGAAGTCGGCCTCGCCCGAGGAGTTGCTCGACGGTGTCCGTCGTACGGCCGACGGTGACGCGGTCTTCACCCCTGGCCTGGCGGGCCTGGTGCTGGGCGAGTTCCGCCGCATGGTGACCGACGCCGCGCGGCACAACGACGAGGGCCCCGTCCTGACCACGCGCGAGACCGAGGTGCTGCGGCGCGTGGCCAAGGGGATGGCCTACCGAGAGATCGCCGAAGAGCTCTTCGTGTCACACCGGACGGTGCAGAACCACGTACAGAACGTGCTGCGCAAACTGCAACTGCACAACCGGGTCGAGCTCACCCTGTACGCCATCGAGCAGGGCTACTCAGACCCCGAACCCGAGGTCCGATACTGACGAGGGCGTGAGCCTCGGTCACCAGCCGAACAATGGGCTGGCCGGCTAGGTCGGCGCCGGTAAAGTTGCGCGAGTGTCTGACCTGATCCCGTCGCTCGATGCCCTGCACGCCATCACCCCGGTGCAGCAGCCGACGTACGCCGATGCCGCCAAGCTGGCGGATGTCGTGTCGCAGCTGCGGCGCTACCCACCCTTGGTGTTCGCCGGCGAGTGCGACGATCTGAAGGACCGGATCGCGGCCGCGGCCAACGGGCAGGCGTTCATTCTGCAGGGCGGCGACTACGCGGAAACCTTCGACGGTGTCAACGCCAACTCGATCCGCGGCCGGCTGCGGGTGCTGCTGTCGATGGCTGTCGTGATGACGTACGCGGCCCAGGTGCCCGTGGTGAAGATCGGTCGGATCGCTGGCCAGTTCGCCAAGCCCCGCTCGTCCGACTCCGAGACCCGGGACGGCGTCACGTTGCCCGCCTACCGCGGTGACGCGGTGAACGGCTTCGAGTTCACCCCCGAGGCACGCGAGCCTGACCCAGCCCGGCTGCTCGGTGTCTACAACGCGTCTGCGGCGACCCTCAACCTGGTGCGGGCCTTCGTCAAGGGTGGCTTCGCCGACCTCCGGTCGATGCATTCGTGGAACGCCGACTTCGTCCGCAACAACAACGTCGCCAACCAGTACGAGCGGCTCACCTCGGAGATCGACCGGGCACTCGCCTTCATGGTGGCCTGCGGGGTGGATGACCACTCGTTCCGTACGGTCGACTTCTACGCCAGCCACGAGGCCCTGCTGCTCGACTACGAGCACGCCCTGACCCGGATCGACTCCCGTACGGGCACTCCGTACGACGTCGGCGGCCACTTCATCTGGGTCGGCGAGCGCACCCGGCAGCTGGACGGCGCCCACATGGAGCTGGTCAGCCGGCTGCGCAACCCGATCGGGGTCAAGCTCGGTCCGTCGGTCTCCCCAGCCGATGCGGTCGCGATCGCCGACAAGCTCGACCCGGACCACGAGCCCGGGCGGCTGACCATGATCACGCGGATGGGTGCAGCGAAGGTACGGGATCTGCTGCCGCCGATCATCGAGGCTGTCGAGGCGACCGGCCGCAAGGTGGCCTGGGTGTGCGACCCGATGCACGGCAACACCTACTCCTCGTCGACCGGCTACAAGACGCGGTCGTTCACCGACGTGGCCGAGGAGCTGCAGGGCTTCTTCGACGTGCACGACGAGCTCGACACGTGGCCAGGTGGGGTCCATATCGAGCTCACCGGGGACGATGTGACCGAGTGCGTCGGAGGTGCGGTGGACGTCAGCGAGGCGCAGCTGGCCGACCGGTACGAGACCCTCTGCGACCCGCGGCTCAACCGGCAGCAGTCGTTGGAGCTCGCCTTCCTGATCGCCGAGCGACTCACCGACGGGTCCATCAAGCGCTCCAACGGCGTGCAGGAGTTCACGCCGAAGGACTTCTGAGTCACCACCATGATCGACCTGAGATCTGACACCGTCACCCGGCCGACGCCGGCGATGCGCGAGGCCATGCTGCGCGCGGAGGTCGGCGACGACGTGTACGGGGAGGATCCCACCGTCGCTGAGCTCGAACGTCGCGCCGCACAGCTGCTCGGCCATGAGGCCGGTCTGTTCTGTGCGACCGGGTCGCTGGCCAACCTGCTGGGCATCTGGCTGCTGGCCAAACCCGGCGAGGAGGTGCTCTGCGACGCTCAGGCGCACATCGTGCGGGCTGAGCTGGGCGCCCACGCTGCGCTGCACGGGGTGACCACCCGTACGTTCCCGTCGGTGGGCGGCGTGGCGGATCCCGACGTTGTCGCGTCGATGCTCTCGATCGGCACGAAGCCGTACATCGTCGAGACCGGTGTGGTCGCACTGGAGAACACCCACAACTTCGGCGGCGGCGCGATCCAGCCGTACGAGTCCATCCGAGCGATCTCGGAGCGCTGCCGCGAGGCGGGCATCACCCTGCATCTCGACGGGGCCCGGCTTGGCAACGCCCATGTCGCCACCGGAGTGCCGATGCGGTCGTACGGGACGCTGTTCGACACCGTCTCCCTGTGCCTGTCGAAGGGGCTGGGTGCGCCCATCGGCTCGGTGCTGGTCTCGACATCGGACAACATCGCCCGCGCCCGGGTTCAGCGCAAGCGGCTCGGTGGCGGCTGGCGGCAGGCCGGGATCCTCGCCGCCGCGGGGTTGTACGCGCTCGACCACCACCTTGAGCGGCTCAGGGACGACCACGCGGCAGCCAGAGCCTTCGCTGAAGCGGTGGCTGCTCACACTGGCACCCTCGTTGATCCTGCGACCAACATCGTGGTGCTCGACACAGGCGCCCGTACGCCTGCTCAGGTCGTCTCGGCCGCCAAGGATCAGGGCGTCGCGGTCTCAGCGGTCGGCCCGCGGCTCATCCGCGCTGTGACACACCTGGGCGTCAGCCTGGACGAGAGCCGCGAGGCGGGCAGTGTGGTCGGCAGCCTGCTCGTCTGAGTCGGGAGTGGGGCGCGGCCCCAGCACGATCACCGTCGACCCCGCCGGGATGACTGACTCGCCGTGCGCCACGTCCGTGGACCCGCCGTGATGGATGAACAGCGCCACGTCGTCGGGATGGGCGGTGTGGAAGGCTGCCGCGGTCGTGGCGAGGGGCACCTTCTCGGCCCGCACCACCGAACCGGAGCGCAGCGAACGGTCCAGCTCCTCTGACGTTTTCGGCGGGCAGAAGGCGTTCCTCGCCACCAGAGAGGGAGCGCGGCCCTGATGCGGGTCGGCAGCAGCCTCGGCGCGGCGCATCTGGAAGACGTTGGCCCGGCCGAGCTGGCGACCGTACGTCTTGCAGGCGACCGTGTTGGTGTCGTCGTCCCGCGACGTGGCGACCAGCGACCTGATCCCGGTGAGGTCCATGTCCTCCACGGCGTACTCGCTGAGGATGTCCGCCGGCTCCGTACGGATGCCGGCACGCTGGGCCCGATGGAGGTCGAACCCTGGGCGGGTGGCGACCAGGGTGGGCACGTGCAGCTTGTGCAGCTCCTGGGCGGCGGAGACCACCCACAACGGCGAGCTGGAGAACAGCACACCGCGGGGATCAACGGCGGCGAGCCCGAGTCGCTCGGCGAGGCGGCCGATGCCGAGTCCGTACACCGCAACCGTGGCGACGATGACGAGGAAGACGAGCGGGACGACCCGGTCGACCTGGTCGGCCAGCCCGTCCAGACGGACGGCGAAGTCGATCAGCTCCTTCGCACGCTCAGGGTTGGTCTCCGCCACCGCGCGCTCCCGGACGTTGGTGCCGGCATGACGGAACTCGAGGGCGAAGACGCTGGTCACGGCGGCCGCGACGATACCGCGCGGTGCCATCAGCGACATCAGCAGCCGTTCGCGTCGGGTGGCCTGGGTGCCGAGCAGGCCCAGCTGGATGCTGACCGGCCGGACCACCACGATCAGACCCAGCACGAACACCGCGGCCACAGGGGCGATCGCCATCACCTGGCCAGGGGTGATGCGCCCCGCGAGCATGATGAACAGAGCGCCGACGAACAGCGTCTGCAGGTTCTCCATGAACTCGGTGACCGGCTCCAGCAGGCCTTCCGCCCGGTTGGCCAACACGATGCCGAGTACGGTCACGGTCAGCAGCCCAGACTCCTTGACCAGGACGTTGCTCAGCACGAGCGAGCCGACCGCCGCTGCCAGCAGCACGACGCCATGGAGGAAGTCGGGGATGGTGTGCCGACGCAGCAGGTAGGCGAGCGCGAACCCGAGTGGCACCGCGATGAGGGCGGCAATCCCCACCGCCGATGCCACGGCCAGTGCCCCGTTGACCACGCCAGCCGTACGGTCGACCGTCGTCACCGCGGTGTAGACCAGCAGTGCGAGCACCGCGCCCAGGGGGTCGACGACGATGCCCTCCCAGAGCAGCAGCTGGCTGACCCGCCGGGTCGGCCGCAGCGTACGGAGGATCGGCCCGATCACGGTCGGCCCGGTCACGACCAGCAGCGCCCCGAGCAGCAGGGCCACCCTCAGGTCGAAGCCCAACAGCATGCCCAGCACGGTGATCAGGCCCCACGCGATCGCCACTGTCAGGGTGCAGAGCATCAGGATCGGGCGACCGAGATCGCGGATCCGCCGTAGTCGCAGCGTCAAGGCTCCCTCGAACAGGATCAACCCGACGCTGAG
>Ga0116180_1001313_pt1 | contig 21256 bp, 18 predicted proteins | sample AD_UKC073_MetaG_FD_89804 | JGI IMG/M metagenome (GOLD analysis project Ga0116180, IMG submission 89804) | Active sludge microbial communities of municipal wastewater-treating anaerobic digesters from USA - AD_UKC073_MetaG | ecosystem: Engineered > Bioreactor > Anaerobic > Digestate | place: USA...
CCACCGGTCCCGGCATTACCGCCCTGTCCACCCGCACCACCAGCACCACCGGCAAACCCCGACGCCCCAGCCGACGCGACTCCTACTGCGCCTTCAGCACCCGCACCGCCGCGGCCACCCGTACCGCCCGTCCCACCAGCACCGAGACCGCCCGAGGACCCTCCCGTGCCCGCACCACCGCCGGCAGCACCTCCGACACCGGCGTCACCGCCGACACCACCGGTGCCACCGGCAAAACCCGAACCACTACTCAAGCCCGCCGCACCACCGCGACCACCGATGCCGCCGGCGCCGCCCTGACCACCGCTACCCCGCACACCACCGGTTCCGGCGTTGCCGCCCTGGCCACCGGCGCCTCCGGTACCACCGGCATAGCCCGACGCCCCAGCCGACGCGACTCCTACTGCGCCTTCAGCACCCGCACCGCCGAGGCCACCCGTGCCGCCGGTCCCACCAGCACCGAGACCGCCCGAGGACCCTCCGGTGCCCGCACCGCCACCGACCGCACCACCGGCACCGGCGTCACCACCGAGACCACCGGTCCCGCCGACGAAGCCGACGCCAGCGCTCAGGCCTGCGCCACCACCCCGGCCACCAACACCACCATCACCACCCTGACCGCCGTCGCCGCGAACGCCACCGGCCCCGGCGGTACCGCCCTGACCGCCCGCACCGCCGGTGCCACCGGCATGACCCGACGCACCCGCCGACGAGACACCCGCCGAACCGTCAGCACCCGCACCGCCCGTGCCGCCCGTGCCACCGGTTCCGCCAGTACCGGCGTCACCCACCGAACCACCGGTGCCAACTCCGCCACCGACCGCGCCTCCGGCACCGGCATCACCACCGGCACCACCGGTCCCGCCGACGACCCCGACACCACTGCTCGGGGCCGCCTCGCCACCCCGGCCTCCGAACCCTCCTACGCCACCCTGACCGCCATCGCCCCGCACGCCACCGGCCCCGGCGGCACCGCCCTGACCACCGGCGCCACCAGTGCCACCCGCGTATCCCGACGCACCTGCCGACGCATCGGCCCCTGATCCACCATCGCCACCGGTTCCGCCGGTCCCACCGATACCGGCATCACCCACCAGGCCACCGGTGCCCGCACCGCCACCCGCGGCACCACCAGCACCGGCATCACCACCGGCACCTCCGGTGCCGCCGGCAAAGCCGATACCGACGGACGTCAGCGCCGCATCGCCACCACGCCCACCGACACCACCGGTACCACCCTGACCGCCATCACCCCGAACCCCACCGGTTCCGGCGGCACCGCCCTGACCACCCGCACCACCCGCACCACCGGCAAACCCCGATGCACCCGGCGAACTGATACCCGCCGAACCATCGGCCCCTGATCCGCCGGTGCCACCGGTTCCGCCCGTCCCACCTGCACCGGCGTAGCCGACGGCGCCTCCCGTCCCGGCGCCGCCACCGACCGCACCACCAGCGCCGGCGTCGCCCCCGATGCCTCCTGTGCCGCCGGCAAACCCGACGCCGACCGAGATCAGCGCGGCATCGCCACCACGCCCACCAAAACCACCGGTACCACCATGGCCGCCATCACCCCGAACCCCACCGGTTCCCGCATTGCCGCCCTGACCACCTGCACCACCAGCACCACCGGCAAACCCCGATGCACCCGCCGACGCGATACCCGCAACACCCTCGCCACCCGAACCACCGGTACCACCCGTGCCACCGGTCCCACCCACACCGGCATTACCGACCGAACCACCAGTGCCCGCACCGCCACCGACCGCACCACCCCCACCAGCGTCACCGCCCACACCGCCGGTACCGCCGGCAAACCCGACACCGACCGAGGTCAGCGCCGCATCGCCACCCCGCCCACCGACACCACCGGCACCACCCCGGCCACCATCACCCCGAACACCACCGGTCCCCGCATTACCGCCCTGACCACCAGCACCCCCAGCACCACCGGCAAACCCCGACGCACCCGCCGACGCAACACCCGCCGAACCATCGGCACCCGAACCACCGGAACCACCGGTTCCACCCGTCCCGCCGACACCGGCGTTACCGACCGAACCACCGATCCCAGCTCCGCTGCCCGCCGCACCACCGGAACCGGCGTCACCGCCCACACCGCCAGTGCCGCCGGCAAACCCGACACCGGCCGATGTCAGCGCCGCATCGCCACCCCGCCCACCAAACCCACCGGCACCACCCCGGCCACCATCACCCCGAACACCGCCGGTCCCAGCATTACCGCCCTGACCACCAGCACCCCCGGCACCACCGGCGAACCCCGACGCACCCGCCGATCCGACCCCCGAAGCACCCTCGGCACCCGTCCCACCGTTGCCGCCTGTTCCGCCGGTCCCGCCGACACCGGCGTCACCGGTGATTCCGCTGCCGCCCGCAGCGCCGCCGTCACCGGCATCACCCCCGTCACCGCCCTGGCCCCCGGTGCCGCCGGGAGCCACGGCGTCCCCGCCCCCGCCGCCTCGGCCACCAGCACCGCCGGTGCCGCCGACTCCCGAGATGGCTCCTCCACGACCGCCGGTGCCGCCGATGCCACCGGTACCGCCGCCGATGGCCAGCCCGTCTCCGCTGGCTCCGGCCCCGCCGGAGCCGCCGATTCCGCCGTCGCCGACGGCTCCGCCTGCGCCTCCGGCCCCGCCGGCACCGCCGTCTGTTCCGGTTGCCGCGGTGGGGTCGGTCGCCGCGTTGTAGCCGGCACCTCCGGCGCCACCATTACCTCCGCTGCTGGCTGCTACGCCGCTGGCGCCGGATGGTGCTACGGAGCCAGTTCCGCCGGCCCCTGCCGCACCTCCGACCCCGCCCTTGCCCGCCCGGCCCGGATCACCGCCGGTGCCGCCGGTCCCGCCGCTGCGGCTGAGGGCATTGCCGGAGGCACCCGTTCCGCCATCGCCGGCGACGCCCGCATCTCCGCCGGCACCGCCGGCGCCACCCGCGCCGACCTGGCCTGCCGATGCACCCCGTCCCTCCGGAAAGCCACTGCCCCCGGCGGCGCCCGCCGCGCCGCCCCGACCGCCTGCCCCGCCGTCGCCGGCGTCACCCCCGTCGCCACCACTGCCGCCCGCTGCGGAGGCCGCCGCTCCGGATGCTCCGACGATTCCGTCACCGCCGTCACCGCCGCGCCCGCCGGCGCCACCGAGCCCGCCATCTCCGCCGTCACCATCCGCCCCGGCTGCGGCTCCCGTGCCGCCTGAAACACCGCCGGAACCACCTCTGCCCCCGGCGCCGCCCGATCCGCCTGCACCGCCCGTGCCCCCGGGAGTGCCCGAATCGCCCGCCGCGGTGCCGTCGCTGCCTGCCAGTCCGGCGCCGCCCGCACCCCCCGATCCGCCGTTGCCGCCGAGACCGCCCGAACCGCCGGCGCCCGCGTGCCCCGCCGATCCGGAACCGCGGGCCTGTCCACCGGAACCACCGCTGCCGCCGATGCCACCGTGACCGCCGTCACCGCCTCCACCGCCGTCGACGCCGTCGGGGTTCAGCGCACTGCCCGCGGCGCCGGTATTGCCGGCACCTCCGTTTCCTCCGGTGCCCCCGGCACCACCGCGACCCCCGGCACCGCCGTCACCGGCGATCGTGCCGCCGAGGCCGCCGTCGCCACCGCGGCCGCCGGCAGCGCCGTCGGAACCGCTGCCGGCACCATCGGCCGCGGAGATGCCGTCGCTGCCGGATCCGCCGGCGCCGCCGGCACCGCCGTCGCCGTAGGCCCCACCGTCACCGCCGTCGCCGCCCTGGACGCCGGCGATCGTCGAGTTCCAGCCGTGACCGCCGCTGCCGCCGTGACCGCCGCCGGTGACACCACCGCCGGTGCCGGCGCTGCCGTCGATTCCGCCCGATCCGGAGCCGGCCCGGCCACCTTCGCCGCCGGCGCCCCCGGTGCCGGACTCGCCGCCGTCACCACCGTCGCCGCCCCGACCGTTGTTGACGCCGTAGCCGCCGGCAGCGCCGTTGCCGCCGTTTCCGCCGGCCCCACCGGACCCGCCGGAACCCCCGGCGCCGCCGTTGCCGGCCCTTCCCAGTTCCTGGAAGAACAGCAGGTATCGACCGGTGCCGGCGTCACCGCCCGCGCCACCGTTACCACCCTTGGCTCCGTCGCCCCCGTCCCCGCCGTCGCCGCCGTCGGCCCCGGGACCCGCACCATCTGATCCCGCGACGCCGGAAGCGCCGGACTGCCCGTCACCGCCCCGACCGCCCACTCCGCCGGCTCCGGCACCGCCGAACAGCAGGCTGCCGTCGCCACCGTTCCCGCCGTGGCCGCCGTCGGCCCCCACGCCACCGACCCCGCCGGCACCACCAGCACCGCCGTCACCCACCAGCAGCGCGCCACGACCACCGCCACCGCCGGTACCACCGCCGTTGCCACCGAACCCACCAGCACCGCCGGAACCGCCACTGGCCCACGGACTGAGGACACCGGCATGACCACCCGCCCCGCCGGCCCCGCCCATCCCCGCACCGGTGCCGCCGCTACCGCCGGTTCCGCCCGCGCTGAACACCGCCAGTGCACCGGCATCGCCGCCCGCACCGCCGGAACCACCGGCACTGAGCGGAGATGTCGAGGCGCCGCCCGCACCCCCGGCACCGCCGAACCCGTAGATCAACCCGCCCCGACCGCCGTTGCCGCCGGCTCCGCCGATCAACCCGGCAACACCAGCGCCTCCGGAGCCGCCATTGCCGAACAATCCGGCCGAGCCGCCGTCACCGCCGTTGAACCCAGCTCCGCCGGAGCCGAGCAGCAGACCACCGTTACCCCCCGTGCAGGAGTCGCCGCCGGTGCAGGTGGCGGCATTCCAGGAGTAGCCGTTACCGATCAGCAGTCCGGCGTCGGGATGCTCGGCGGTGCCGTCACCGATGAAAATGCCGATGAAGTCCGCGATCGGGTTCGAACCGACGGCTGTCGGCATGGCCAGCCCGGTGGGAGTCGTTGCCGCAGGCCCGATGGACGCGGCCGCCGGTGCCGGTCGAACGGTGCCGCCGAAATCGCGCCGGGTGAACGCCGCAACGGTCCAGACCATCGGCGCGGCCGCCGGTTGGCCGCCGCTGTCACCGCCCAGCCAGGACAGAACCCCGGCACCCGCCCTGATAGATCCAGCGGGCGACGCGGTGAGGGCAGGAACGGTCTGGGCCGTTGCCGGGACGACGACCTCTGGTCCGGTATCGGCAGGGCCGGAAGCCGGTCTCGATACCCCATCGGCGCCCAGGCCGGACGGGTCCGTCGCAACCCCCGCCGGAACGTCGCCACCACCCGGATCCGTTGCCACGACAGCCACCGACTGTCGGCGCTGCGCCGGGTTCCCGGACGGCGACGCATCGGCCGCCTCACCTGGAAGCCCCACTGTCGCAGAGCGTCTCCCGGGCGGGTCGGCATCGATGTCACCGGAGCGGCGGACGGATTGATCTGCATCCGCGAGAGTTCCCAAAACAGCTGTGCGACCGCCCTTTTCCGCTGGACGGCCACCGGACGACGGGGCGGTCCCGGCACGCCGTCCGGTGGAACGCGACGTCTCCGGTGCCGAGCCGTCGGCTGCTGAGGGGCTGTCCGACGACGTTCTCGACGAACCGCCCGAGCCGGTCGTGTCGGCGATCGCGATGGCGGGCATCGTCACCACCGCGGCGCCGATCCCCAGGGCGACCGCGAGAGCACCGACCCGGCCGATCGTCCGGTCGAGACCGGAGGCCATGGGACCAGCGGGGCTTACAATTTGCTGGGGTGTTCCTGGATCAGAACCGGTGGCGGACTGGGCGTGGCGCGCACTGCACATGGCCAACCCCTCGATCTAGGCGGTGGCCGCGAAAACGTACATTCAGTCGAGTCTTCCATAGCAGGGACCGCAGCGCAGCGCAGATGACCGAGTGCCGCCGGTATCTTTGCTGGATGCGGACGTCGTGTGCGGTGGCGGTGCTGGTGGTGGCGGGTTCAGTCGCGGCGGGGTGCGGCGAGGCCGCTGCGGCGGAGCCGCTGACCGGCACCTCCTGGCAACTGGTGAGCATCGAGTCGATGGCCCCGGAGGAGCAGCCCAGCACCACCATCGACGACCCGGAAAAGTTCACCGTGGAGTTCGGCGACGACGGCCGGGCGACATTCACCGTCGACTGCAACCGCGGCAGCGCCACCTGGCAGGCCGAACCCGCCGCCACCGACCCCGCCGCCGACGAATCCGGCGGCCTGACATTCGGCCCCCTGGCGCTGACCCGGATGTTCTGCCCGCAGCCTTCGGCGGACACCCAGGTCGCGGCCGCCCTGGGACGAGTCCGCAGCTACCTGCTCTCCGACGGCCAACTGCACCTCTCGATGGAGGCTGACAGCGGCATCATGCATTGGAAGCCCGCCGGATAGCGCTCAGAAAGCCGGCCACGGGAGCGGGTTGCGGCCGCCCGGCACCGGCATCGTCGGGGCGGCGAGCAGATCGCGCACACGCTGCCGCAGCGCGGACACCTCAGCGGCGGTGATGTGATCGCGCAGTCGCGTGGCCAGCGGCCCGCCGAGTTGACCGTCGAGCTCGCGCAGGTCGGTCAGCGTCTGCTCGTCGATGCGGGTGCCGGCCCACCCCCACAACACGGTCCGAAGCTTGTCGTGGACGTGCAGGCAGACGCCGTGATCGACGCCGTAGACCCCGCCGTCGACCCCGGCGAGGATGTGCCCGCCCTTGCGGTCGGCGTTGTTGACGATGACGTCGAACACCGCGATCCGCCGCAACTGCGGATGGTCGGCGTGCACCAACACCACTTCGCCGCCCGAGTAGTCATAGGCGGTCAATATCGAAAAGTATTCCGCGGGAACAGAATCCGGCTGGCACAGGCCGACCAGACCCGGATCGGAGGGCTCATCCGGCTGCTCCACCCAGAGCTGGACCATGCCGGGCCCGGCAGGCCCGGAGCGGATGATGGTGTGCGGCACGACATCCCACCCCAAGGCCGCCGAGATGAGATGTGACGCCACCTCCCGGCCGGCGAGTGTGCCGTCCGGGAAGTCCCACAGCGGCTGTTCGCCGGCGATCGGCTTGTATACGCACTGAACGGATTCCCCGTCGGGATCCCCATCCGGCACGGCCTGGCACAGGAAGGTGGCATTGCTGGCCGAGCGGATTCGACCGACCAGCCTCAGGTCACCGTGGCGCAGCGTCTCAAGCCGCGGGTCGGCATCGGTCACGAGCCGCCGTCGTCAGAGTCGGGGCCGGAGTCGTCGTCCACCGAACCGCTGAGCCCGCCGCGGCGGTAGCCGTTGGTGCGCACGCACAAATGGCCCCCGGCGTCCAGCGGTTCGTCGCACAGCGGGCACGGTGGCCGGCCGGCCGACACCACACTGCGGGACCGCAGCGCGAACTGACGGGCCGATTCCGGGGTGAGGAACACCCGAACCGCGTCCGGCCCGTCCTCGGCGTCGTCGAGGATCACCGAGGTGTCGACAGCCTCCTCGGTGACCGCCAGCAGTTCCACCACGACGCTCTGCGCCTCGGCATCCCAGCCCAGGCCCATGGTGCCGACCCGGAACTCGGCGTCGACGGGCATCACCAGCGGCCCGGAGTCGGCGACCGCGGTCTCCGTTGGCAGCGGCGTGCCGAAGCGCCGATTCACCTCGACCAGCAGCGCACCGACCCGCTCGGCCAGCATCGCCACCTGCTGCTTCTCGCAGAGCACCGACACCACCCGCTTGTCCTGGACGGCCTGCAGGTAGAAGGTCCGGTTGCCGGGCTGGCCGACGGTCCCGGCGATGAACCGGTCCGGCGTGCGGAAGATGTGGATTGCGCGGGGCATGGTCTGTCCCAAAATACCGGCAGTCGGCGGTCAGTCCGTCGACCCGCCGACCGTCGCCTCCCCTGCGGGCTCTCCGCCTCCGCCATCCACAACCGGCGCGACGGACAGCGCGGTCGCCAGTTGCGGCCCGGTGTGGTTGACGTGGACCACGAACGGACGCAGCGGGGTGTACCGGATCACACTCATCGACGCGGGATCGGCGGTGATCCGCTGGAAGCTGTCGAGGTGGGCGCCCAGTGCGTCGGCGACCACTGCCTTGATGACATCGCCGTGGGTGCAGGCAACCCACAGCGTGTCGCCGCCGAATTCCGCCGCCAACCGGCGGTCGTGTTCGCGCACGGCGGCGACCGCACGCGCCTGCACCTGCGCAAGCCCCTCCCCACCGGGGAACACCGCCGCACTCGGCTGCTGCTGGACCACTGTCCAGAGCGGCTCCTCGACCAGTTCACCCAGCTTGCGGCCGGTCCACTGGCCGTAGTCGACTTCGGCGAGGCGCTCGTCGACCAGCGGCTGCAATCCGAGAGCATCGGCCAGCGGCTCCAAGGTGAGCCGGCAACGCAGCAGCGGCGAACGGAGCAGCGCCCGGATCGGCAGTCCGTCGAGGCGGCCCACCAGGTCGGCGGCCTGGCGGGTGCCCTTCTCGTCGAGTTCGACGCCCTCGGTGCGGCCGGCCAGGGTGTGCGCGGTGTTGGCCACCGACCGGCCGTGGCGCAGCAGGATGACGGTCATACCCGCTCCCGACGATGCAGAGCGAAGCGATGAGGAGGAGGGGCGCAAATTGTCATGCAGCCAGAGCCCCCGTTGCCAGCAGCGCCATCAGGGTCAGCGAGAGCACCACCCGATAGCCGACGAACCAGTACATGGCATGGTTGGCCAGGAAGCGCAGCAGCCAGGAGATGGCCGCATAACCGACCACGAAGGTGATCAGCACGCTCACCAGCAACTGCAGGCCGGTGGCGCTCATCCCCGTCCCAGTCGGCTCGAAGGCGTCGGGCAGGGAGAACAGGCCCGAGGCGAACACCGCCGGGATGGCGAGCAGGAATCCGAACCTCGCCGCCAGCGGACGGTCCAGGCCGAGGAACAGCCCCGCGCTGATCGTGGCGCCCGAGCGCGACACCCCCGGCACCAGCGCCAGGCACTGGGCCAACCCGACCAGCAGACCGTCCCGCCAGGTCAGTTGGCCCACGTGACGATTCTGCCGCCCGAAGTACTCGGCGGCGGCGATCACCACGGAGAAGACCAGCATGGCGGTCGCGATCACCCACAGGTTCCGGACTTCGGTGCGGATGGCGTCCTTGAACAGGAAGCCCACCACCCCGATCGGGATGCTGCCGATGATGACGTACCAGCCGAGCCGATAGTCGACGTCGTCGCGGTGGGTCCTGTCGAAGACCCCGCGGAACCAGGCCCGCAGAATCCGGACGATGTCCCGGGCGAAGTAGACCAGGACGGCGGCCTCCGTCCCGAGTTGGGAGACGGCGGTGAATGATGCGCCGGCGTCGCCGGAGAAGAACAGCCGCGAGACGATCGCGAGGTGGCCCGACGAGGAGATCGGCAAGAACTCGGTGAGGCCCTGAACGACTGACAGCACGACCACCTGCAGCCAGGACATCGACGACGCATCCACGGCGCTGACCGTACATCGACCCAATCGCGGGCCGACCCTCAGCGTGCAGTGCGCCCCGACGGACCGAGTGCCGTGATCATGCCGCGCACCGCCGCGGCGAGGCTGCGGCGGCTGCCGGCATCCACGTCGGCCAGTGGCCGGCGGAGGGTGGCGATGACGTCTTCGGGCAGCGGCACCGGACCGATCCGGCGCGGCCGGTAGACCTCGACCACGAGTTCGGACCGGTGGACGTGGAAGGAGAAGCGGCGGCCATCGCCGAGATGACCGAACCCGCTCGCGAACAAACCGGTGCCGATGTCCTCGACGACGAATTCACCACAATCGGGGGCACCAGGCTCATCGAAGGCGACCAGCGTCATGTCGGATACCATAAACCTGGTTACGCCGTCGCGTGGTGAGGTTTGGCGAAGAGCCTAGAATCCGTGCTGATGGCCGCCCCGACGCCCCCCGCGACGCCCACCCGCCCGAGACGCCTTGCTGCTCTGACGGCGATCGCGGCAACCCTGGTGACGGGGTGCTCCTCGAAAATCCTCGACCCCACCCCGCCCACCATCCCGTCGGCGACCGCGGCGGTCTCCCCGCCGACGTCGGTCCCCCCGGCCGGCCGGGTGATCCCCCTGCCGGGCCGGCCCGGTGCCGTCCTGCACGACGCCAAGACGTCCCTGCTGGCAGTGCTGACCCCGGGACCGGAATCGACCCTGACGGTCCTGGCTCCCGGCCGCCCGCCCCGGGTGGTGCCGTTACCCACTGCCACGACCGCGATCACCGGGGACGGCACCGGGACGGTGTGGGCGGCGACCCGCGGGGGCGTCATCACGGTGGACCTGGCCTCGGCGACGGCGACTCCGATCGCCGTGGCGGGCGAGGCCGACACCGAATTCACCGCGATCGCCCGGCGCGCCGACGGCCGCCTGGTCCTGGGCAGTGCGACGGGCGCGTTCTACCTGTTGGACACCGACTTCACGGTCAGGCACCGGAAAGCCTCCTTCGCCCGCGTCGACGCCATCGTCACCCTCGGCGAGGTCTCTGTGGTCCTGGACCGCGGGCAGACCTCGGTGACGGCTCTCGATGCCGATGGAGAGACCATGCAGGCCCTGCGCGCCGGTATGGGGGCCACCTCGATCGCCGCCGATGCGGCGGACCGGGTGCTGGTGACCGACACCCGCGGCGGGCAGCTGCTGGTGTTCACGGTGGATCCGCTCATCGAACGTCAGGCGTACCCGGTTCCGGAGTCCCCGTACGGGGTGACGGGCTCACGAACGCTGGTCTGGGTCTCGCAGACCGCGTCGAACACCGTGGTTGGCTACGATCTGTCCACTGGGATCCCCGTGGAGAAGGTGCGTTACCCCACCGTGCAGCAACCGGACTCGCTGGCCTACGACGAGACGTCGGGCACCCTGTACGTGATGTCCGGCGCCGGGGCCGGGGTGCAGGCGATTCCCCGGGCCGACGGCCGCCGATGAGCGCCGCACGGGGGCGGATGCCGGCCGCGTGGCAGGCCGACCTGTCTGAGGAGTATGAGTGGATCCCGTTGCGGCTGCCCCCTGAGGTGACCCGGGTCACCGCCTCCACCCGGTTGGCGATCGAAGCCGAGTACCGCGGCTGGGAGCTGACCAGGGTCCGCCTCTACACCGACGGCAGCAGGAGGGTTCTGTTGCGGCGCAAGAAGATCCGCGCGGATGGGCTGCGCCTGACCGATCAGCCGGGCGCATGATCTACAACGGGGTGCGACGCGCCCTGTTCCTGGCTCCCCCGGAGCGGATCCACACCCTGGTGTTCGCCGGGCTGCGGGGCGCCACCGCACCGGGGCCGGCCCGTCGCGCGCTGCGCCGGGCACTGGCCCCCCGCGACCCGGTGCTGGCCAGCAGGGTGTTCGGGACGCACTTCCCCGGGCCGCTGGGCCTGGCGGCGGGGTTCGACAAAGACGGCCTGGGCCTGGCCACCTGGGGCGCACTGGGATTCGGCTACGCCGAGGTGGGAACCGTCACCGCGCTTCCGCAGCCCGGCAACCCCGAGCCGCGGCTGTTCCGGTTGCCCGAGGACCGGGCGCTGCTCAACCGGATGGGTTTCAACAACCACGGCGTGGGCCAACTGGCGCTGCGACTGGCCCGCCACCAACCGGATGTCCCGGTGGGCGTGAACATCGGGAAGTCCAAGGTCACCCCGCCGGAGCGGGCCGCCGAGGACTACGCGGCCAGCGCCCGACTGCTCGGCCCACTGGCGTCCTACCTGGTGGTCAACGTCAGCTCGCCGAACACCCCCGGGTTGCGGGATCTGCAGGCCACCGAGTCACTGCGCCCGATCCTGACCGCGGTCCTCGCCGAGACCGCGACACCCGTGCTGGTGAAGATCGCCCCGGACCTGGCCGACGCCGATGTCGACGCCGTCGCCGATCTCGCCGTCGAGCTGGGTCTGGCCGGCATCGTGGCCACCAACACCACGATCTCCCGGGCCGGGTTGCGAACGCCGGGTGTCGACGCGCTCGGCGCCGGCGGGATCTCCGGGCCGCCGGTGGCGCAGCGGGCGCTCGACGTGCTGCGCCGGCTGTACGCCCGGGTCGGGGACCGACTCGTGCTGATCGGCGTCGGGGGGATCGAGACGGCCGAGGACGCCTGGCAGCGGATCATCGCCGGGGCGTCGCTGCTGCAGGGTTACACCGGCTTCGTCTACGGCGGCGGCCTGTGGGCCAAGCAGATTCACGACGGCATCGCCGCCAGGCTGCACGCCGGCGGCTACCCCAGCCTCACGGCGGCGGTCGGCTCGGAACACCGGTGACGGGCGCCAGGTGAGTCGCCGGCCCCGGATCGTCGTGATCGGCGCGGGTGTGGCCGGTATCACCACCGCGTATGTGCTTCGCCGGTCGGGGTTCGACGACGTCACCGTGTTCGAGAAGGGATCGGACGTCGGTGGGGTCTGGCACTGGAACCGCTACCCGGGTCTGGCCTGCGACGTGCCCTCGCAGCTGTACCAGTTCGGCTTCGCCCCGAAACCCGACTGGACCCACATCTGGGCCAGCGGTGCTGACATCCAGCAGTACCACCGCGATGTCGTCGAACGGCTCGGGCTGAGACCCCTGATCAGGCTCAACACCGAAGTCACCGGGGCCCGGTGGGACGACGGCCGGCGGGAGTGGCGGCTGAGCACCGCGGACGGCGGCGGGCACACGGCCGACTTCGTGATCTGCGCGACCGGGGTGTTGCACCACCCGTTCGTCCCGGACATCCCGGGCCTCGGGGACTTCACCGGCACCGTCGTCCACACCGCCCGGTGGGACGACGGCCTCGACACCGGCGGCAAGCGGATCGCGGTCATCGGCACCGGGTCGACGGGCGTGCAAGTCGTCTCGGCCCTGCAGCCGACGGCGGAGGTGGTCCACCACTACGTGCGCAGCCCACAGTGGATCCTATGGGCGCCGATGTCGTTGCGGCAGCTTCCCGGACTGGCTGCTGTCCTGAAACACTTTCCGGCGCTGCATGATGCGATGTACCGCCTGCTGCTGCGCGGATCGGGGATCCTCGCCGACATCACCACGCGGCCGTCGTGGCGGCGCCGGGCGGTACAGGCCTACGCCCGGCTGTCACTGCGACTGCAGGTGCGCGACCCGGCGTTGCGCGCGCGTCTCACCCCCGACTACCAGCCGCTGTGCAAACGACAGGTGGTGTCGGGCAGCTACTACCGGGCGATTCAGGCCGGTAACGCCGAACTGGTCAGCGAGGCCATCGCCGAGGTGACGCCCACCGGCATCCGCACCACGGACGGCACGCACCGCGACGCCGATGTCATCGTGCTCGCCACCGGCTTTCACGCCCACCATTACATGCGGCCGATGCGACTCGTCGGACGTGACGGGATCACCCTCGACGACGCCTGGGCCGATGGGCCCCGCGCCTACCGGATGACCGCGATCCCCGGGTTCCCCAACCTCTTCACCGTGCTGGGACCCAACTCTCCGACCGGGTCGATCTCGCTGCAGTTCTCCGCCGAACTGACCGCACGCTATATCACCCAGTGGCTCAACCGGTTCCGGGACGGCACACTGCGCACCGTCGAGGTCACCGACGAGGCGACCACCCGATTCAACGACGACGTCCGGACGGCGATGACGCCCACGGTGTGGAACACCGGATGCAATTCCTGGTACCGCACCGACGGCGGCACCGTCGACCTGTGGCCCTATGACCGCGCCACTATGGTCGCGATGCTCGGCACCCCCGTGGAGGGCGACTTCCACGTCGGCTGAGCGGGCCTACCGTTGCTCGTAGGTGCCGTGGATGACCGCGCGGGCGATGGCGTGCATGAACACGTTGAAGCCCAGGTAGGCCGGGCTGGCGTCCGCGTCGAGGTCGAGCGCGGGGACGTCGAGGGCGTGCACCGCCACGAAGTAGCGGTGGGGGCCGTGCCCGGCCGGCGGGGCCGCCCCGACGTACCGACGCAGCCCCGCGTCATTGCGCAGGGTGAGGGCATCGCCGGGCAGCGGCGAACCGTCGCCCGCCCCGGCCGGGAGGTCGGTGACGGTGTCCGGCAGGTTGGCCACCGCCCAGTGCCAGAAACCCGACGCGGTGGGCGCGTCCGGGTCGAACACCGTCACCGCGAAGCTGCGGGTCTGCTCCGGGAAGCCCGACCAGCTGAGCTGCGGGGAGATGTCCCGGCCACCCGCTCCCATGAGTCCGCTGACCTGATCCGTCGTCAACGGCTGACCGTCGGTGATATCGGCGCTGGTCAGGGTGAACCCGGGCAGCTCGGGGAGGAGGTCGTAGGGGTTGTAGGCGGGGTTGGATGCGGGGTTGTCAGAGCTGGCCATCGGAAGTGCCTTTCGCGGATCAGCGGTGGGTCGGGGATCAGCAGTGGGTCAGGAAGTGTTCGAGCACCTGGGTGCCGAAGTGCAGCGCCTCGACCGGAACCCGCTCGTCGACGCCGTGGAACAGGGCGGAGAAGTCCAGATCCGGTGGGAGTCGCAGCGGCGCGAACCCGAAACACCGGATGCCGAGTTTGGCGAAGGCCTTCGCGTCGGTGCCCCCGGACAACATGTACGGGACCGTCCGGGCGCCCGGATCGACGGCGAGCACGGCGCTGCTCATGGCATCGACGAGGTCCCCGTCGAAAGTGGTTTCGTAGGAGGACAGTTCGGAGATCCACTCCCGGGTGATGTCCGGGCCGATGATCTCGTCGACCTCGCGTTCGAAGGCGGCCTGCCGCCCGGGCAGGACGCGGCAGTCGATGACCGCCTCCGCGCTCGCCGGGATGACATTGGCCTTGTAGCCGGCCTTCAGCATCGTCGGGTTGGCGGTGTCGCGCAGGGTGGCGCCGAGCATCCTGGCCATCGGGCCGAGTTTGGCCACCGAACCCTCGAGATCGTTGGTGTCGAAGCTCAGCCCGGTCTCCTCGGTCACCGCGGCGAGGAACTGTTCGACGGTGTCGGTCAGCACCATCGGGAACTCGTGGCGGCCCAGCCGGGCGACGGCATCGGCGAGGGCCGTGACGGCGTTGTCATCGTGCACCATCGAGCCGTGACCGGCCCGGCCGCGGGCGGTCAGCCGCATCCACAGCAGGCCCTTCTCGGCGGTTTCGATCAGGTAGAGCCGGCGTTCGCCCCCGTCCTTGCGGGGCACCGTGATCGAGAACCCGCCGACCTCGCCGATTGCTTCGGTGACGCCGTCGAACAGATCGGGGCGGTGTTCGACCAGCCAGTGCGCCCCGTACTCACCGCCGTGCTCCTCGTCGGCGACGAAGGCGAACACCAGGTCGCGCGGCGGGACGATCCCAGCGCGCTTGAAGTGGCGGGCGACGGCCAGCATCATCCCGCACATGTCCTTCATGTCGACCGCACCGCGGCCCCACACGTAACCGTCCGAGACGGCACCGGAGAACGGGTGCACGCTCCAGTCAGCGGCCTCGGCCGGCACGACGTCGAGGTGCCCGTGGATCAGCAGGGCGCCGCGCGGGCTTTCCCCGTGGTTCGGCGCCCGGCCCGGAAGCCGGACGAAGACGTTCCCGCGGCCCGGAGCCCCGGATTCGAGGTACTCCGGCTCGTAGCCGACCTCCCGCAACTTCTCGGCGACCCACCGGGCGCATTCGGCCTCACCCTTGGTGGTTGCCGGATCACCGGTGTTGGAGGTGTCGAACCGGATCAGGGTGCTGACGAGTTCGACCACCTCGTCGACGGGAACTGTCACGTACCTTTCCTACCATCGGACCCCGACGCCGCCCGCCGGGGCCGCCCGGCCGCGCGATCCCTTACCACATACTTATCTCAAACCTCATTTACAACACGCGTCTCATCGGGTTCTATTTAGCGGGTGATCAATCGGTTCCCCACGCTCGCCGTCGCGCTGTGTCTGGGCCTCACCGGCTGCTCGGCGACGACCACGGGCACCGCGACCCCGGCGGCACCGGTCCCGGCACCCACCGAGCAGACGCTGCCCACCCTGCTGCTGGCGGCCCCCGAGGTCGGCGCGGCCCTCGGGGACGACGAGGTGGTGGTGTCCCGGGAGGTCAGCGCACCGTGGGACGACAGCGCCCGCTTCAGGTCCGCTCCATCGGGACCGGATGGCACCGATCTGGGCTGCCTGGCCATCGCCGGCGCAGCCCAGCGTGCGGTCTACGCCGGAACCGGTTGGACGGCGCTGCGCGGCCAGGTGCTCCGCGAGCCGCCGACCGCACCGGACTGGTCCCATTTCGCCACCCAGGCCGTGGTGCTCTTCCCCGACGCGCAGGCGGCGAGCGACTTCTACCACCGCGCCGGCGACACCTGGGCCGGCTGCGCCAACCGGGAACTCGTCTATGCCCAGCAACTGGCCCCCGACCAGATCTGGGAGATCGGGCCGGTCAACAGCGGCCCGGACATGCTCACCGTGGCCCGGACCCAACGCAGCCCGATGCAGTGGTCCTGCCAACGCGCCCTCAGCGTCCGGGGCAATGTGGCCATCGATGTGGAGGCCTGCGACGCCGGTGGACCGACCGGAGCGGCGGCCGCCATCACCGCGGCGATCGGCGAACGGCTGCCGTCGACCTGAGCGGTTTGGGAACAGCCGGGGCGATCCGATAGCCTTAGCTGCCCGCCGCGGTTCGGTGGGCGCACTCCGGTCCGAGTGGCGGAATGGCAGACGCGCTAGCTTGAGGTGCTAGTGCCCTATTAACGGGCGTGGGGGTTCAAGTCCCCCCTCGGACACATTTGGCGACACGACTCAGGTCGGCAGTCGCCGTGACTCGCCGAAGATGCGGGTCGTAGTCGAGACGCAGGCCCAAGCTTGCGTACACCTCGGCGCGCTCAGCTCCGGTTGCCGCGCCGAGGATGACCGACAGTCCGCCTAACTCCTTAACTAACTCACTGATCTCGGCGGCACACATGGCGCGGGGCCGCTCCACTCGCTCAACGCGTGCCCTCAGCTCGTCGCGCTCGGCGGTACGTTGACGCAACGCAGCAGTTAGATCCTCAACGGCCACGCCAGACTCCACGGCGGTGATCAAGGCAGCCACTTTGGCATTCGCCTCGCTCAGCTGGCGCTGCAAGGCGGCGTAGCCAGGTCCGGCCGCCGGGTCCACGTCTTGCCCGCGTGCGAGGTCTTCTGGATCGGCCAGAGTGGCGATCCATTCGTCGAGTCGCGCTGTCACTGCGTCTTCGCGGAGATAGACGGTGCGCGGATGATCACTCAGGTCCACAGGTACAGAACGTGACTTGCCGAACTCACAACGGTAGAGGATCCGCGTTGTTTGCTTCCCCGGCCGGGCGGCGCCCTGCATTCGCCGTCCACATGCGGCGCAGAACAGCAGCCCACGCAGCGCATACGGCACTGTCGATTCTCTGCTGCACACGCGACCGGGACCACGCCGCGCCTGCATCCGGAGACGAACAGCCTGCGCCAGCTCATCAGGGATCAGCTCTTCGTGCGTGCGTCGATCGGGTGCGATCCAGTCGGCCCGATCGCGCCACCGCATGCGAGTCTCATATCCCGCGGCGACATCATCGGGGTTCAAAAGGACCTCATACTTCTCCTGCTTGCCCCAGACACGGATACCGCGGTACGCAGGGTTGTCGAGAATGGCGCGGATCGCCGAATGGGACCATCCACGTGGGTCACGATGCCGGTTCCGTGCCGGGTCGTATTGGCTCGGTGATGGCACTCCATCGTCGGTGAGCTGCTGTGCGATGAAGCGCAAGCCAGCACCATCGGCATACATGCGATAGATCCGCTCGACGGTCGGGGCGGTCTCGGGGTCAGGCTCCAGGCGGTGAAGACGCTGCCCAAGACTTGCCTTGGCGGGGTTTGGGTGCGGGCCGGCATCGACGAGTTGATAACCGTACGGTGGGCGACCGCCGAGGTATCTGGTTGTGTCCTGCGCGAGTGCCGACATCGCGGTACGCACGCGCATCTGGATTCGCGCACGTTCTCCCTTGCTCATTCCGCCAAAGAGCGTCATCACGAGGTCGTGTGCCTCGGATCCGGGATCAACCGCTCCGCCAACTTCAGGCACCCATAGGCCGACCCCGTAGTGCGTGAGCACCGGGAAGGTGAGCGCAAATTGCGGTCCGTAGAACGCGCGAGCAGGTTCCCCGATCACGACGGCATCGAAGCCACGGCCACGAGAAGTGACATCTGCGAGCAGACGTGAAGCCTCCGGCCTGCGTTTCCAGGGAAGCGACCGGCTCTGGCCTATATCGAAGTAGTCGGCGGCGAGGACGCCGCCATGCGGACTGATCAGATCGATGGCACGACGTTTCTGCCAGCTGCGGCTCGCCTCCGGATCTTGGGCGTCCTCGGTACTCACTCGGCCATAGAAGGCGAACCTGAGGCTCATGCCACTCCCCTCCCTGATCTAGGCGTCCGGTCCCGCATAGCCAGTATGACGTTTACCAGCGCGCGGTTGGCCTCGCGCGGGAGCCGATACCGGTTCGGCAGGTCAATTTCAACACCTCCCTCTGACATGTTCGGAGCATCGACTCGAACGTCACACTCGGAGCGAGCATGTGTCGTAGTCGGGCATCTTTCAGCCATCGCTTGCCCCTAGCGGATCCCATTGTTCGTTGTGGGCTTGGCGACGTGCTTCTACCAGTCCGATGAGGCGGGAGTGGATGCGTTGGAGGGCCGCGGAATAGACGAGACTGCGATCGCCGAGGCTGCCGAGGCCGGCACGTTCGAACTCCCACGCCACCAGATCATCGCGACCGGCGAAGTCACAGTTGGGATCGTATTGGTATGCAGTGCTTTTCAAGCGTTCTTCACGCGTCCAAATGGCGCGCTGTTCGCGCAGCACGGTCATGGTAGTGGAATAACGGCGGGATTTGCTGGTGATGTGGCCGCGGAATCCGAGGGTGTGCAACCACCGCCCGATGCCGGACAGTCCTTTGTCCGCGAGATCGCTGATGGTGGTCAGGATGGTCCGCACATGCTCTGACACGTCCAGGTCGGGTATGGCTTCCGTAGATAGGCGGCGCGCGCTGATTCCGAGGTCTACCAAGGATTTGGTGACATACTTGGCGAGATAGCGTGCCACCAGCCGGCCAGACATGGACCGTCCTGAGCCTGACCCTGGTTCTGGTTCTGGTTCTGGTGGAGCACTTTTCACTGGTTTTGCGGATGCGGCGAGGGGTTGGGTGTCGATCTGTGTGCCGAAACGCATCGTCCGCGCATCGGTATCAGCGGTCGGATCGTCGATGGTGAGCGTGACGGTGCGGGCGGCGTGTTGGATGATGGTGGCGAGTTCGACTGCACCGATGGGTGATTCCCAATCGGTCTGATCGGGGTCGTCTTGGGGGTCCAGGCGGATCAGGGCGTGGATGTGTGGGATGGCGCGGGCTTGCAGTTCGACGATTTTGATGAAGCTCACCCGCACCGCATCCGGATCCACACCGGTGGCTTTCAGTTCTTTGCGGAGGGTGCGCCGCATGGTGATGGTGAAGCGTCGCCACAGTTCGGGAAGATGCCAGGCGAACAGGACATGCCCGGCATAGTCGTAGCACTCCGGACAGAGCGGCTGACCGACCCGCTCGTCGCCATGATCATGGGACATGCTGCACCACAATTGTTTTCCATGCGGGCAGCGGCGGTAGCCGCCGATCCGGTGCTGGTCTCGGCATACCTGCGCTTTCTTGTCCCCCGACGTCGTGGCGGTGTGGACGGCCCCGAAGCTGGGGGCAGTCAGGGTGAGGAAAACTTGCGGATGATCGCCCACCGCGGTGGGCATGCCGTGGTGGCCTCCCGCAGCGCCGGCGTGCACGAGTTGCCAGGTGTCGCGGGCGTAGAGATCTGAACACGACGGGCAAATGTGGGCGCGACGGTTGTTGCACCGCGTCCACACCACCCGCTGACGCCCGTACTCATCGGTACCGATCAGCTGGATGGGGTGAGCGCAGAATCCGACGGATTCTGCTCGTCGCCACCAGGATTGGTATCCCATCGACGCGGCCCGGCGCACCATCTGCTCGACCACTCGGGTGGTATCAACTGTATCCGGAACACCCGGCAGGGCAAGCTGCGCCGATGTCATGGAGCTATTCACCGCTGCCCTCACCCACGGTGTGCCCGGTATCGGTGTTGTGTGGATGGTGGGTCTTGTTCGGTCGGCTCGGGGGTCGGCGGAACCGAGTGGCCAGCGCGGTGATGTCGTGGTCGGTGACGTGGAAGGCCCGCACCCGCTGGGCGTAGGCGGTGCCGTCAACCATCATGTAGCCAACACCCGGTGTCGCGTCGGGGATGCGGTCACATTCGGCGCCGGCATCGCGTGCTCCCTGTCCCAGGACCATAGTGGTTTGGGTGGCTTCAGTCAGGCGCAACCCGATCCGCACCGTGAACAGCTGCCTTAACGGCAGGGTGTCTTTGGCGGGGTCTTGCACCGCGGCGACGACGCTGATGCCGACTGCGCGGCCTTGCGAGAGCAGGAGGCCCAGGAGTTGTTCGATTTCGGTGCGGACCTTGCGGTCGGTCACATACGCACTCAGTGCTGCGATTTCATCGATCACTACCACGAACAACGGCTCCGACGTCGTGGGAGTGTGTAGTCGGGTGTGGCCGCGCAGACGATTCGCCCGGGCGTGCATCACCGTGACGAGCTGGCGTAGCAGCTCCAGGGTGGTGTCGGTGGCGTCGTGGGTGAACACGGTGAACAGGGGTGCTCCGGCACCGAGTTCCATGCCACCTTTGGGGTCGATGACACATAACCGCACCAGTCCGGTCTTCACCGCGGGGGCGATGCCGGCGATCAACGACCACAGCACTGAGCCTTTACCTGCGCCGGTTGCCCCGGCGATCAGCACATGGTGACCGAGCAGCGGCACTTGCCACCAATGCCGCGTTTCGGTGATCCCGACCCGCACCAGCGCCAGGTCCACCGGGGTTGCCGGGGCGGGCATGGGCAGGACGATCGGTTCAGCGAGCACGTCTGCCCGCATTAAAGTGATGCGCAGTTCGCCAGGCGAGGTGGCGGTGATGCTGATGCGGTCGGCGCGCCACGCGGCGGCCAGCGCGTCGGACTGTTTATGCCAATCTGCCACGGACTGGCCGGTGACGATGCGCACCGCCAGCACATCGGTGGTTTTACCGATTGTCACCGTGCGCAGGGTGGGAGTGAGGGTGCGGCCGCCGAGTGTGGCCGTCAGGCCGTGCAAGGTGCAGGTCGATTCCCAGGTGCGGGTGTAGCGCGACCACGTGAGCCAGCGCCGCCGTACCGGTTCGGTCACCCAGGCGCGAAATGACCCCGGTTGGAGCCAGGCCCAGCCCGCATACCCGGCACTGCACACGATCGCGCAGATCAGGCCCACGCGTGGGCCGTGGCTGATGGCAAGCACGAGGCTGGCGATGATGGGCACGTTGATCGCCGGGAACAGCACCGCCCACCAGAGCACATACCCGGCTGCGGTGAACAGCG
>Ga0116180_1001314_pt1 | contig 21245 bp, 22 predicted proteins | sample AD_UKC073_MetaG_FD_89804 | JGI IMG/M metagenome (GOLD analysis project Ga0116180, IMG submission 89804) | Active sludge microbial communities of municipal wastewater-treating anaerobic digesters from USA - AD_UKC073_MetaG | ecosystem: Engineered > Bioreactor > Anaerobic > Digestate | place: USA...
AACACCACCCCGACACCCCGAACACCACCGACCCCGCCGGACACCACCCGGCGGGGTCATTTCACACCCACACATCCCCACCATCAACGCCGCCATCATGCCCATCCTGAATGCCGGTCAACACTTTCAGCAGCGGGTCTGGGCGGCGGTGCGCTCGATTCCCTACGGTCAGACCCGCTCTTACGCGCAGATCGCCGAGCAGATCGGATCCCCGGGTGCGAGTCGCGCCGTCGGATCCGCCGTCGGCCGCAACCCGGTTCCGATCATCGTGCCGTGTCACCGGGTGATCGGATCATCGGGCGTCCTCACCGGTTACGTCGGCGGTGTCGACCGCAAGAAGACCCTGCTCGCCGGCGAGCGGGGATGGGCTTCCCGGGACCCTGGTGTCAGTCGGCGTCCCTCGTCGCCACCAGAATCCCGTCGCCCAGCGGCACCTGCACCGCACTGAGCCGTTCGTCCTCGGCGATCAGCCGGGCCGCCTCGCGCACCGCGGTGACCTCGTCGTCGTGGGCGGCCGGGTCGCCGGCCCGGCCGTCGAGGGCGGATCGGTGCACCACGATCACGCCGCCGGGCCGCAGCAACCGGACCGCCTCGCCGACGAAGTGCGGCTGGTCCACCGGCGCGGCGTCGATGAACACCAGGTCATAGGAGTCGTCGGCCAGCCGGGTCAGAACCTCCTGGGCCCGCCCCCCGATGAGCCGGGTGCGTCCCGGCCCGACACCGGCCTCGCTGAAGGCCTGCTTGGCCAGCCGCTGGTGCTCGGGTTCGGTGTCGATGGTGGTGAGCACGCCGTCGTCGCGCATCCCGGACAGCAGCCACAGCCCGCTGACGCCCGCTCCGGTTCCGACCTCCACGACCGCGCGGCCACCGGAAAGCCTGGCCAGCAGGCTCAGCAGGGCGCCGACGGCGGGTGTCACCGCGCCGGCCCCGGCGTCCACCGCCCGTTCGCGCGCAGCGGCGACGATCTCGTCCTCGGAGATGGAGCCCTCCGCGTGGGCGAGAAGCCGCTCCGCCCGGCCGGCAGCGTCCGATGGGTCAGTGGTGGCCATTCTGAGCAGCTTAGGTCACGTGGAGACGATCAACCGGCCTATCCCGCCCGGCGGCGTTCAACCGGCTGCCAACCGGCGCCGCGCCCCGGACAGCGAACTGAATAGTTCCTCTAAGGGATTGCTGAGAAATTACCGATTCATGACAAAAGCCCAGTTAAACAGCATGCCGATGATATCTTCACAGGCGACACACAGTTTGCTCACATTGCTTTGTCATAGCGATAGGGAACGGTAAGCCGCATGGAACGAGAAGCGCACCGGACGGGGAATACCCCGCAGCCGGGACGTGTTGCGGTGAGTGACGCGCGCGATGGGACGGGCCGACATGGCTCGGGCCGCACCGCGCACCCACACCAGGAGGCTCTGACGTCCACCATCCTGACGTCCACCACCCCGGCGGCCTTGGCCGATCGGGACGCTGCGATGTCTTCGATCTGCGCCGCTGAGGCGCATGCCGATATGACGGCCGCCGCCGACGAGTTGCGCGGAACCGCCGCCTTCGACGCCACCGGAGATCCGGCGGTCATGCCGTCCTGGGAGGAGTTGGTCCGGCAACACGCCGACCGGGTGTACCGCCTGGCCTACCGGCTGTCGGGCAATCAGCACGACGCCGAAGACCTCACCCAGGAGACCTTCATCCGGGTGTTCCGGTCGGTGCGCGACTACCAGCCCGGGACCTTCGAAGGCTGGTTGCACCGGATCACCACCAACCTGTTCCTCGACATGGTCCGGCGTCGTGCGCGTATCCGCATGGAGGCGCTGCCCGAGGATTACGACCGGGTGCCGGGCGATCAGCCCACCCCGGAGCAGATCTACCACGACGCCCGCCTCGGTCCCGACCTGCAGGCGGCACTGGACTCGCTGCCGCCGGAGTTCCGCGCAGCCGTCGTCCTCTGCGATATCGAGGGTTTGTCCTATGAGGAGATCGGCGCCACCCTGGGCGTCAAACTCGGGACTGTGCGGAGCCGTATCCACCGCGGCCGGCAGGCACTGCGCGATCACCTCGCCGCCAATGGCCGCACCGACGCCGGCCGCACCGACGCGATGCCGGCCTGACGCAGCACGCCCGAAGCCTCGCTGCCCTGTCTTTTCGTACCCGTCGCGCTAAATTTGACGGTGGGTTATGTGCACCGGGGTATCGATCTACCCGGTATGTGCACCGGAGAGGAGCGCAGGTCATGGTGGACCCCGGGCCGATGTTCCGTCGGGCTCTGTCGTGGTTGCCGTCCCACTTCGTGTCGGTCGATCAGGAAGCCCTCGGTGCTCCGCCGCGGTTCAGTTCAACCGACCACCTGGCCACCGAGGCGGTGGCCGCCTACGTCGACGGCGAACTGCCGATGAAAGCGCACCTGCGCGCAGCCAGCCACTTGTCCGTTTGCCCGCAGTGCGCCGCCGAGGTCGACGCCCAGAGTCAGGCCCGCACCGCCTTGCGGGAGTGCCGGCCGGTCAGCATTCCCAGCACCCTGATGGGATTGCTCTCGGCGATCCCGGAGTCCGCTCCGCCCGATCCGCCGGAACCGGCGCCGCCCTTCGGTCCGCCGCCCGGCGGGACCAAACGCGGCCGTCGCAAGCGCCGGTAGGCTGATGCCGTTACCGGCGATGCGAGCCGTGTCTGGGCGCTTCGGTGCCTGAGCTTCCCGAACCTGTGGATAGGGGTTGATGGTGAGTCCCGACAAGGACACCTCCGGCGGCGCGCGCCGGCTCGCCCCGCGCCCGGTGTCGCGTCCGCCGGTGGACCCGCAGTCCACCCGGACGTTCGGCCGGCCGCGCGGAGTCGATGGTTCATTCGTGGCCGAGGAGTTGCGCCCGGCCAAATTCCGCCGGTCCGACGAGTTCACCCCCGGTGCCAAGCCGGCGGATCCGATCCTGCAGGAGGCCTTCGGCCGGCCGTTTCCCGGCGTCGAATCGCTCCAGCGGCACCCGGCGGACGCCGGTGCCCTCGACGGGGAGCCGGAAGGTCCCGATGCGCCCGACGATCCGTGGCGCGACCCGGCGGCCGGGGTGGCGCTGGGCACCCCCGCCCTGCACCGGGAGACGGTGGTCGCCCACGCGGCGCCGCCCGGGAAACTCGGGGTGCGTGACGTTCTGTTCGGCGGCCGGGTCTCCTACACGGCACTGGCTGTGCTGGCCATCTCCGCGCTGCTGATCGGCCTGCTGGGCGGCTGGGTCGGCCGCAAGACCGCCGAGGTCGTCGAGGCGTTCACCACCTCGAAGGTCACCCTGTCGACCACCGGCGGCGGCGAGGTCCCGGCCGGCCGGTTCGCTGCGGTGGCCGCGTCCGTCGCCGACTCGGTGGTGACCATCGAGGCCAAGAGCGATGAGTCGGGTTCCCAGGGTTCCGGAGTGGTGGTCGACGGCCGCGGCTACATCGTGACCAACAACCACGTCATATCGGAGGCCGCGGCCACCCCGTCGAAGTTCGAGATGACGGTCGTCTTCAACGACGGCAAGGAAGTCCCCGCCAACCTGGTCGGCCGGGACCCCAAGACCGACCTGGCGGTGCTCAAGGTCGACAACGTCGACAACCTCACGGTGGCCCGGTTCGGAAATTCCAACACCGTGCGCGTGGGCGAGGAGGTGGTGGCCGCCGGCGCGCCCCTGGGCCTCCGCAGCACCGTCACCCACGGGATCATCAGCGCGCTCAACCGTCCGGTGCCCCTGTCCGGAGAGGGCTCGGACACCGACACGGTGATCGACGCGATCCAGACCGACGCCCCGATCAACCACGGCAACTCCGGCGGGCCGCTGATCAACATGAACTCCGAGGTCATCGGGATCAACACCGCCGGAAAGTCGCTGTCCGACAGCGCCAGCGGCCTCGGTTTCGCCATCCCGGTCAATGAGGTCAAGGCCACCGTCGAAACCCTGATCAGGGACGGCAAGATCGCCCACGCGACCCTGGGGCTGTCCGCCCGGTCGGTCAGCAATGACCTGGCTTCGGGCGCGCAGGTCGCCAACGTCAAGGCCGGCGGTCCCGCGGAGAAGGCGGGTATCAAGGAGAACGACGTCGTCATCAAGGTGGGCGACCGCAAGGTTGCCGACGCCGACGAGTTCGTGGTGGCCGTGCGTAACCTGGCCATCGGCAAGGATGCCCCGATCGAGGTCATGCGCGAGGGCCGCAAGGTCGTCCTGACGGTGAATCCAGCCCCGGACAACTGAGCCTGTGTTCGCCAATGTGGGCTGGGGCGAGATGTTCCTGCTGGTCGTGGTCGGCCTCGTCGTCCTCGGTCCGGAGCGGCTGCCGGGAGCGATCCGCTGGACGGCAGGGGTGATCCGCCAGGCCCGCGACTATCTCAGCGGTGCCACCAGCCAGCTGCGGGAGGAACTCGGCCCCGAGTTCGACGATCTCCGCCAGCCGATCAACGAGCTGCAGAAGCTGCGTGGCATGACGCCGCGGGCCGCGCTGACCAAACATCTTTTGGACGGCGACGAGTCATGGCTCACCGGCGATTTCGATGACAAGGCCGCCAAACCGCAGAGCGCTGTTCCCACACCACCACCTCCGGCCACGACCGCGAAGCCCGGGCAGCCCGCCCCGTTCGATTCCGACGCGACCTGAGTTCGCTGCCCGTCGTTCGCTGCCCGCCCGGGACGGGGTTACCGCCCGGCCGGGTCCAGACCCAATGACATCCCGGTCAACCCGCGCCGTCGGGTCGCCAGTTTGTCGGCGATGGCCCGCAGTTCGGCGCCGGCAGTCGACTCCGGTGCCGACAGCACCAGTGGCACTCCTGAGTCACCGGCGGCGACCAGAGCCGGATCCAGCGGGACCTGGCCCAGCAGCGGAACGTCGGCCCCGACGACCCGGGTCAGCCGTTCAGCCACCTGGCGGCCGCCGCCCTCGCCGAACAGTTGCATGGTCGTCCCGTCCGGCAGCAGCAGCCCCGACATGTTCTCCACCACGCCGACGATGCGCTGACGGGTCTGCAGGGCGATGGCCCCGGCGCGTTCGGCCACTTCGGCGGCGGCGATCTGCGGGGTGGTGACCACCAGGATCTCGGCGTTGGGAACCAACTGGGCCACCGAGATGGCGACGTCGCCGGTGCCGGGCGGTAGATCCATCAGCAGAACGTCGAGATCGCCCCAGTAGACGTCGGCGAGGAACTGCTGCAACGCCCGGTGCAGCATCGGGCCGCGCCACACCACCGGGGTGTTGCCCTGGGTGAACTGGGCGATCGAGATCACCTTCACCTCGTGGGCGATCGGCGGCAGGATCATCGACTCGACCTGGGTGGGCCGATCGGAGGTGCCCATCATCCTGGGCACCGAGTGGCCGTAGATATCGGCGTCGACCACGCCGACCGACAGGCCTCGGGCTGCCAGCGCCGCGGCGAGATTGACGGTGACACTGGACTTTCCGACCCCGCCCTTGCCGGAGGCCACGGCATAGACCCGGGTGAGCGAGCCGGGCTGGGCGAACGGGATGACCGGTTCGGCGGCATCGCCGCGCAACTGCTTGCGCAACGCGGTGCGCTGCTCATCGCTCATGACGTCCAATTCGACGGTGACGGCACCGGTGCCGGGCACGTCGGATACCGCCGCGGTCACCCGTTCGATGATCTCGCTCTTCAGCGGGCAGGATCCAGTGGTCAGGTACACCTCGACGTGCACCGCACCGTCGTCGGCGACGGTCACGCTCTTGACCATATTGAGTTCGGTGATCGGCCGACGTAGTTCGGGGTCGACGACCTTGGTCAGCGCGGCGCGAACGGCCTTCTCAAGCTCAGGAGTATGTGTGGACATCGGTTGAGCAGCCTAGCCGCGGGTTGGTGCGGTGGTGTCGGGCGGGTGCCGCCGGTGTTTCGCCTGGACGCCTCAGCCCGCTTAGCCGACTTAGCCGGCTTAGCCGGTCGGTCCGGGGAGCGGTCCCGGACCCTGGGGTGCCTCGGCCGGCGCAGGGGGAGCGGCCGGGACGATGGTGGCGGCTTCCGCGGGGCCGGGAGCCGCCGGGGCCTCAGCGATGACCGGCCCGGGCGGGGTGCCGATACCCGCAGGCACCGACGGGTCAGCGGGCGGGGGACCAGCGGGAGCGGCCGGCGGAGCCGGGGCGACCGGACCAGGCGGCAGTCCCAGCGGCGTCGGCACGTCGGCAGCCGGGGCGGGCGGGGTCATCCAGGGCGGCGTCCACGTCGTCGGGGTACCCGGCGGCAGCATCCAGGGTGGCAGGTTCTGCTGCGGGACCTCGGTCACCGAAGGCGGCAACTGGGAGGCCATACAGATCACCTGGCAGCCGTGCTCGGCGGCCAGGCCGGTCTGGCTTGCCGCGGGGCCGGGCGCGAGCTGCCCGGCGACCTCGGTGTTGGCCATGCTGATCAGGCCCAGATCCGCCATCGGATCGCCCAGATGCATGCCGGGCATGCTGGGGCCGAGACCCTCCGGGTTGGCTTCCAGATGCCCGTCACCGAGGGCCGGTGGCGTTCCGGCGATCGTCGGCAGGTCCACCGGGGCTACCCCGGTGGCGTAGGCAGCCGCCCAGCCCAGGACGTTCTGGGCGTAGGCCATCGAATTGTTGTACCGCAGGATCGCGGTCAGCGCCTGCGACTGGTTGCGCAGGTTCATGCCACCACTGCACAGGTACCGGGCCGCGGCGAGGGTGGCGTCGAACAGGTTCTGCGGGTCGGCGCGACCGTCGCCGTCACCGTCGGAGGCGTATCTCGACCAGGTGCCGGGGAGGAACTGCATGGGGCCCAGCGCGCGGGCGTAGACGGTCCGTCCGTTCTGACTGCCCTGGACGATGATCTCGTTGCCGGGCAGGGTGCCATCCAGGGTGGGGCCGTAAATCGGGCGGATCGCGGTACCGCGGGCGTCGGTCGCGCCGCCGTTGGCGTGCGAGGACTCGATGCGCCCGATGCCAGCCAGTAGGTTCCAGCTCACCCCGCACCCGGGGTTGGTGAGGGCCATCGTCTGCTCGGCCTTGCGGTACGCGGACAGTGCCATGGCCGGGATACGCATCCCGCCGACGGCGTTGACCACCGCGGCGGGCGGCGGCGGTGCCGAGCTGCCGGCGGCGAAACGGAAGTTTGCGGGCGGCTTGGCCGCGGCGACCACGGTGGCGCCGGTCGATTCGGTGGCGGCGGGGACGGCGTCACCGTCGCGGCCGATGACGCCGGCGCGGCTGGGCTCGGCGGCGACGGCTCCGGCCAGCACAACCGGAGTGATGACCGCGATGCCGAGTGCGGGACGCATGGCCCGGCCGACCCGGTGCTTCATCCCCACAGGCCCGTCCTTACCGCGTCGCCAAAAAGTTCACCCGATTGAGTGAACCCCGTCACCATACATACTCCGGAGGCCGGATCGGAACGCAACCGTCATGATCACTCAGCGATCTTCTTGGCTCGGCGCTCCGAACCCTCCCCTTTGGGGGCTTTCTGCTTGGGTGGTTGCATCTTGGCCAGCATCTCCCGGATCTCCTCGAGTTCGCGGCGCAGATAGTCGCGGGTCGCGACCTCGCCGACGGCCAGGCGGAGTGCGGCGAGTTCGCGGGCGAGGAATTCGGTGTCGGCTTTGGTCTGTTGGGCGCGGCGCCGGTCATCTTCCAGTGCCACCTTGTCGCGGTTCTCCTGCCGGTTCTGGGCCAGCAGGATCAGCGGCGCCGCGTAGGCGGCCTGGGTGGAGAACGCCAGGTTCAGCAGGATGAACGGGTAGGGATCCCAGCGCAGGGTCACCGCGAACAGGTTCAGGCAGATCCAGACGATGACGAGCACGGTCTGCCACAGCAGATAACGGCCGGTCCCGAGGAACCTCGCTATCGACTCGCTGATCCGGCCGACGGCTTCGGGGTCGAGGTTCAGCGATGGCCGTCGTGAGGTCCGTGGGGTGTCCAGGCGGGAGGCGTCGCTCATCGCACCGACTCGGGCTCACCCGGGCGGATCCCGGCCGGGTGGCCGGACGGATCCTCGAAGCTTTCCCGCCAGTCGTCAGGCAGGAGGTGATCGAGCACGTCGTCGACGGTGACGGCGCCGAGCAGGTGGCTCTGCTCGTCGACCACCGGGCCGCACACCAGGTTGTAGGCGGCCAGGTAGCGGGTCACCGCGCCGAGGGGGGTGCCGGGGCTCAACCGCGGCAGGTCGTTGTCGACGATCCCACTGACCAGGTTGGCCGGGGGCTCCCGCAGCAGAGCCTGGGTGTGCACACACCCCAGGTAGCGGCCGGTGGGGGTTGCCGTCGGTGGCCGGACCACGAACACCAGGGACGCCAGCGCCGGGGTGAGGTCGGGATCGCGCACCCGGGCCAGCGCCTCGGCGACGGTGGTGTCGGGTGCCAACACCACGGGGTCCGACGTCATCAGGCCGCCGGCGGTGTCGGGGGAGTGGCTGAGGAGTCGGCGTACCGATTCGGACTCCTCCGGGTCCATCCGGCGCAGCAGCAATTCGGCCTCGGTCGGGTTCATCGCCCCGAGCAGGTCGGCCGCGTCGTCGGGGTCCATCGCCTCCAGCACGTCGGCGGCCCGTTCGGTGTCGAGTTGTTTGAGCAGTTGGTTCTGATCGTCCTCGGGCAGTTCCTGCAGGATGTCGGCCAGCCGCTCGTCGTCGAGGGCCTTGATCACCTCGGTACGGCGTTTGGCCGGGAGGTCCCGCAGCGCGTCGGCCACCTCGATCGGCCGCTGGCCCTCGAACTGGTGCAGCAACTGGGCCACTCCCTGGCCGGGCATGGCCAGCCCCGAGGGCGTCAGGCCGATCACGTTCTGCCACTCCACCACGACGACGGCGGAACGCCGTCCCAGTCGGCGCTGGCTGCGGACGGCGACCCGGGTGACCATCCAATCGCGGGTGCGGGTCTGTTCGATGCCGAGGTCGACGACGACGACGTCCACTCCGGCGAGTTGCTCCTGTTCGGGGTCGTTGACCCGGACCCGGGTGTCGAGCACCTGGCCGAGCACCAGTACCTCGCCGGGCCTTTGCACGAACCTGCGCAGTGACACGTTGGCCGTGTTGAGGGTGACCGCGTTGGGTTCGATGGCGGTGACCCGCAGGATCGGTACGAAAATGCGGCGCCGGGTGAGCAGTTCCACGACCAGGCCCAGAACTCTGGGCTGTTGGCGCACGATGCTGATGCTGATCACCACATCGCGAACCCGGCCCAGGGATTCGCCGTCCGGGCCCAGCACCACCATTCCGGCCAGCCGCGCCGCATATACCCTGTTCATCGACGCCATAGCTAGAGGGTAGGAGCCTGCGGGTGCACCGGACCGATCGACCCGCCCATCGACCCGACCATCGAGCGACCTATCGACCGAGGCGGACATGCCTGTCGGTTCCGGGTAGCAATCCGCGGATGATCGAGAAGGCCAAGAAACTTCCCGCCGACGAGGTTTTCCTGGACCTCGAGGACGCCGTCGCCCCCTCCGCCAAGGACGCCGCGCGGGCCCGGGTGGCGGCGGCACTGGCCGATGAGGGCTGGGGATCGCAGCTTCGCGGGGTTCGGGTCAACGACTGGACGACTCCCTGGACCCATCGGGACGTGATCGAGGTCGTCGCTGCGGCGGGTACCGGATTGGACGTGATCGTGCTGCCGAAGGTGACCGAGGCCAGCCACGTCCAGGCCCTCGATCTGCTGTTGACGCAGTTGGAGGCCGGCCACGGGCTGGAACCCGGCCGGATCGGCATCGACGCCCAGATCGAGGATGCCCGGGGTCTGACGAACATCGACGCCATCGCGTCGTCGCCGCGGGTGCAGGCCTTGGTGCTCGGCCCGGCCGATCTGATGGCGAGTCTGAACATGCGAACCCTGGTGGTGGGCGAACAGCCGGAGGGGTATGACGTCGGCGACGCGTACCACCACGTGCTGATGACGATCCTGGTGGCCGCCCGTGCCCACGGTGTCGCCGCGATCGACGGGCCGTACCTCAAGGTGCGCGACACCGAGGCGTTCCGCCGGGTGGCCGGGCGGAGTGCGGCGCTGGGCTATGACGGGAAGTGGGTGCTGCACCCCGACCAGATCGCCGCGGGTAATGAGATCTTCAGCCCCAAGCAGGAGGAGTACGACCGTGCGGAACTCATCCTCGAGGCCTACGAATGGCACACCTCCACGGCGGGCGGTGCGCGCGGAGCGGTGATGCTGGGTGAGGAGATGATCGACGAGGCCAGCCGGAAGATGGCGCTGGTGGTGGCGGCAAAGGGTCGTGCGGCGGGAATGACCCGGCGGACGCCACCATTTGTGCCGCCGGTCGACCGGGCTCGGTAGTCGAGCGGATTCGGTGGGCGGACGGGCTCAGTTCAGCGCGTAGATCATGAACACCAGGCTGATGACGAGCGAGGCTACCCCCACGACGATGCCGGCGACGGCCAGACCGTAGCCGCCCTGCCGGGTGCGTTTGATCTGGTTGAGGGAGACGGCGCCGAGGACGATGCCGATCACCGAACCGATTCCGCAGAGCAAGCCGACCACCGAGGCCACCAGCGAGAAGATCGCCAGGGGATTGGTTCCGGCCTCCGGGCTCGGCGCACCGTATCCATCCAGGTAGGGGTCGCCAAACCTGGGTGATGGGGGCGGGTATCCCGGTGCCGGCGGCGGGAAGGGGCCGGCATTGCCGGGATTGAACGGCGGCTGGAAGCCGGGCGGCGGGGGCGGAAAGCCCCCGAAATCTCCCGGTGTCTGACCGGGCGGCGTCTGACCGGGCGGTGGGAAACCGCCTGGGTTTTCCTGCGGGAACGCCCCGGGCGGGCTGTACCCGGGCGCGCCGGGAACGTAGCCGCCATATCCCGGCGGTGGGGGTGGCGGCGGGTAGCCGCCGTAGGCGGGCGTCTGCTCGATGGGCGGTGCCTCGTAGCCACCGGGAGTTGGTGTCTGGGCGCCCCCGCCATCAGCCCTTTCGCCGGGCTCCCCGCTGGCAGCTGTCATGCTGTCAACCTAGCGTATGAAGGACAGGCGCACCCGGTAGTGCGTCACCGATCAGACCACCGGTTTGACCGCTGTACAGATCGAGGAGAGCGACATCATGACCAGTCCCTTCCCCCCAGGGCAGACTCCCGGCGCGGGCGCGTCCCGCCGTGGCCCGATGAGCCTGCCCACACCACCCAAGGGCTGGCCGGTGGGGTCCTATCCCACCTATGCGGAGGCCCAGAAGGCGGTCGATCTGCTCTCCGACAACCAGTTCCCGGTGCAGCAGGTCACAATCGTCGGCGTGGACCTGATGCAGGTCGAGCGGGTGACGGGGCGGCTCACCTGGGGCAAGGTGCTGGCCGGCGGTGTGCTCACCGGTGCCTGGCTCGGCGTGTTCATCGGCCTGGTTCTGGGCCTGCTGACCGGAAGCCCGGGCCAGGCCCTGGTGACCGGTGTCATCGCCGGCGTCGGCTTCGGTCTGATCACATCCTCGATCCCGTACGCCATGAGTAAAGGCACCCGGGACTTCAGTTCCACCATGCAACTGGTCGCGGGCCGCTATGACGTGCTCTGCGATCCGCAGAACGCGGAACGGGCGCGGGACATGCTGGCGCGGCCGAGTCTCTGACAGGCCGGACCTCTAAAGTACGGCTCGTGCTGACTTCCGTTCGCGCCCGTCGCGCCGGTGCCGTCGCGATGGCGGCGCTGTGCGTCGCCTCGCTCAGTGGGTGCGGTACCCGGTCCGACGACCGGGTGGTCAGCCTCTACACCCCCGCCAGCGAGACCGCGACATTCACCGCGGTGGCCAAGCGCTGCAATGAGGAGCTCGGCGGGCGGTTCACCATCGAACAGGTCAGCCTGCCCAAGGGCGCCGACGACCAGCGTCTGCAACTGGCCCGCCGGATCACCGGCAATGACGATTCGCTGGACATCATGGCGATGGACGTGGTGTGGACCGCGGAGTTCGCCGAGGCCGGCTGGGCGCTTCCGCTGTCGGCCGACCCCGCCGGGCAGGCCGAGGCCGACGCCGTCGCCGACACGTTGCCCGGTCCGTTGGAAACCGCGAAATGGCAGGGCGAGCTGTACGCCGCCCCGGTCACCACCAACACCCAGATGCTGTGGTACCGACCGGATCTGGTCGCCCCGCCGCCACCGACCTGGGACCAGATGGTGACTGAGGCGACCCGCCTCCATGCCGAGGGCAAGCCGAGTTGGATCGCGGTGCAGGCCAAGCAGTACGAAGGCCTGGTGGTGTGGTTCAACACGCTGCTGGAAAGTGCCGGCGGCCGGGTCTTGTCCGAGGACGGTAAGACCGTCACCCTCACCGACACGCCCGAACACCGGGCGGCCACCGTGAAGGCCCTGCAGATCATCAAGTCGGTGGCCACCGCGCCGGGAGCCGACCCGTCGATCACCCAGACCGACGAGGGCACCGCCCGACTGGCACTCGAGCAGGGCAACGCGGCCCTCGAGGTGAACTGGCCCTTCGTATTCGCCTCCATGCTGGAGAACGCCGTCAAGGGAGGTGTCGGGTTCCTGCCCCTGAACGACAAGCCGGAGTTGGCCGGCGCGATCAACGAAGCCGGGACCTTCAGTCCCACCGACGAACAGTTCCAGACGGCCTTCGACGCCAGTCGGGAGGTGTTCGCGTTCGCGCCCTACCCGGGGGTGATCCCCGGTCAGCCGGCCCGGGTCACCCTCGGCGGGTTGAACCTCGCAGTGGCGTCCACCACCCGGAAGCCGGCGGAGGCTTTCGAGGCCGTCCGCTGCATCCGCAGTGAGGCGAACCAGCGCTACACCTCGATCGAGGGCGGCCTTCCGGCGGTCCGCGCCTCGCTCTACGACGATCCGGCGTTCCAAAAGAAGTACCCGCAGTACGCGATCATCCGTGACCAACTGACGACCGCCGCCGTCCGCCCGGCCACCCCGAACTACCAGGCCATGTCCACCCGCATCTCGGCCACCCTGGCGCCGATCACCAAGATCGACCCAGAGCGCACCGCCGACGAGTTGGCCGCTGAGGTTCAGAAGGCCATCGACGGTAAGGGGCTGATCCCATGACGGTCACCGCCCGGGCCGGTCTGGCCCGCAATGACGACCTCAGGTCCCAGCGGCGGCTCGCCTACTGGCTGATCGCTCCGGCGGTGGTGCTGATGCTGGCAGTCACCGCCTACCCGATCCTCTACGCGGTGTGGCTGAGCCTGCACCGCTACAACCTGGCCAGCCCGGACGACACCGCTTTCGTCGGTCTGGCCAACTACGCCACCATCCTGACCGACAAGTACTGGTGGACGGCGTTTTTCGTCACCACCATCATCACCGTGATCTCGGTGGCGATCGAGTTCGTCCTCGGCCTGGCGCTGGCCCTGGTGATGCACCGCACCATCTTCGGCAGGGGGTTGGTTCGCACCGCGATCCTGATTCCGTACGGGATCGTCACCGTCGCCGCCTCCTACAGCTGGTACTACGCCTGGACGCCCGGCACCGGGTACCTCGCCAATCTGCTGCCCGACGGCTCCGCCCCGCTGACCGAGCAGATCCCGTCGCTGGCCGTCGTCATCGGAGCCGAGGTCTGGAAGACGACGCCGTTCATGGCGCTGCTGCTGCTCGCCGGACTCGCCCTGGTGTCCGACGACCTGCTCAAGGCGGCCCAGGTCGACGGCGCCGGCGCATGGACCCGGCTGACCCGGGTGATCATCCCCCTGATCAAACCCGCCATCCTGGTCGCCCTGCTGTTCCGGACGCTGGACGCCTTCCGCATCTTCGACAACATCTACGTGCTCACCGGGGGTGCCAACGACACCGCGTCGGTGTCGATCCTGGGCTACGACAACCTGTTCAAGGCGTTCAACCTCGGATTGGGGTCGGCGATCAGTGTGCTGGTGTTCCTGGCGGTGGCCGTGATTGCGCTGGTGTTCGTCACACTATTCGGCGCGGCCGCGCCCGGTACCGACGGCGAGGCGCGCTGATGCAGGCCAGGCGCGTCACCGGCTGGACGGTGATCAATATCGCGGTGGTGATCTACGCGCTGCTGCCGGTGCTGTGGATTCTGAGCCTGTCGCTCAAGCCGACCTCGACGGTCAAGGACGGCAAGCTGATTCCCTCCGAGATCACCTTCGCCAACTACCGCGGCATCTTCACCGGTGACGTGTTCTCCTCCGCGCTGATCAACTCGATCGGCATCGGCCTGATCACCACGGTCATCGCGGTGGTGATCGGCGGGATGGCCGCCTACGCGGTGGCGCGACTCGACTTCCGCGGCAAACGACTGCTGGTCGGGTCGGCGCTGCTGATCGCCATGTTCCCGCAGATCTCGCTGGTGACACCGTTGTTCAACATCGAACGGCGGCTCGGACTGTTCGACACCTGGCCGGGGCTGATCATCCCGTACATCACCTTCGCGCTGCCGCTGGCGATCTACACGCTCTCGGCGTTCTTCCGGGAGATCCCCTGGGATCTGGAGAAGGCCGCCAAGATGGACGGCGCCACCCCGGCGCAGGCCTTCCGCCGGGTGATCGCTCCGCTGGCCGCGCCGGGCATCGTGACGGCCGCGATCCTGGTCTTCATCTTCGCCTGGAACGACCTCCTGCTGGCGCTGTCGCTGACGGCCACCAAATCGGCCATCACCGCACCGGTGGCGATCGCCAACTTCACCGGCAGTTCGCAGTTCGAGGAGCCGACCGGTTCCATCGCGGCCGGAGCGATGGTGATCACCGTTCCGATCATCATCTTCGTGCTGATCTTCCAACGACGGATTGTCGCCGGGCTCACCTCCGGCGCGGTGAAGGGGTAGCGGTACGCATGGCCGAGATCGTTCTGGACCACGTCACCAAGCGGTACCCCGACGGCGCGACGCCGGTGCACGACCTGAGCCTGACGATCGCCGACGGCGAGTTCGTCATCCTGGTCGGGCCGTCCGGGTGTGGGAAGTCCACCACTCTCAACATGATCGCGGGTCTGGAGGAGATCACCTCCGGTGAACTCCGGATCGGCGGCCAGCGCGTCAACGAGAAATCCCCCCGGGACCGGGACATCGCGATGGTGTTCCAGTCCTACGCGCTCTACCCGCACATGACGGTGCGGCAGAACATCGCGTTCCCGCTCACCCTCGCCAAGGTGAGCAAGGCCGACATCGCGGCCAAGGTCGCCGACACGGCGAGGATTCTGGACCTCACCGAGTTGTTGGACCGCAAGCCCTCTCAACTCTCGGGCGGCCAGCGTCAGCGGGTGGCGATGGGTCGCGCCATCGTGCGTCAGCCCAAGGCCTTCCTGATGGACGAGCCGCTGAGCAACCTCGACGCCAAACTCCGGGTTCAGATGCGCGCCGAGATCGCCCGGCTGCAGAACCGGTTGGGCACCACCACGGTATACGTCACCCACGATCAGACCGAGGCGATGACATTAGGGGATCGGGTGGTGGTGCTGCGGGCCGGGCAGGCCCAGCAGATCGGAACTCCCGATGAGCTGTACCGCAATCCGGCCAATCTGTTCGTCGCCGGATTCATCGGCTCACCGGCGATGAACTTCTTCCCGGCCGCCGCGACCACCACCGGACTGCGGTTGCCGTTCGGTGAGATCGCCAGGGCGGCAAACGGTCCGGCCGAGGTTCTGGTGGGCGTGCGGCCCGAACATTTCGAGGACGCCGCTCTCATCGATGCCGGCGAGCGTGCCCGGGCGCTGACATTCCGGGTGAACGCGGACCTGGTCGAATCTCTCGGCGCCGACAAGTACGTGTACTTCTCCATTCCTGGTGCCGCCGCCCGATCCGCTCATCTTGCTGAACTCGCCGAGTCCGGCGTGGGTGAGAACCGCTTCGTGGCCAGGGTTTCCGCCGAATCAACGGCGGCCACCGGACATCCGGTGGATCTGGCTCTGGACACCACCAAGGTGCATGTCTTCGACGCCGCAACCGGATCGGTGCTCACGGCGCTGTGAGCGATCTGCTGGCCGGGCATCTGCGCGGTCATTTCCAGGGGATCGGGATCGTGGCCGAACCGCGTTCGGCGAGTGTGACATTCGTCGGTGTCGAGCGGATGGACGTACTGCGATTCGGACCCGACCCCGACGGTGTCTACCACCATGTCACGCTGGGGTGTTCGCGACACCCGATGGCCGATCCGTCGGCGGTCGCCGTCGATCCGGTGCGCGGGCCGCGGGCGGAGGTGGTGCTGAGCCTTCGTGGCGGGACACCCGGGCAGGGATTGGCCCGCAGCCTCGCGGTGATCGCGGCCACCCCGGCGGTCGATGGTGTGGTGCTGGTCCCGGATCTCCTGGTCGACCTCGGTGCGCCATTGTGGCAGGGTGCCCCGTTCACCGCGGCGCTGCTGGGGGGCTCGGACATCCCCGACCTGCCGCTGGAGCCGCCCCGGGATCCGGTGCGCTTCCTTGCCGCGGTGCCGATCACTCCCACCGAGGCGGCCTGGGTACGACTCAAGGGCGCCGAGGCGATGCGTCGAGCCTGGGCCGACGACGGCGTCGATGTGCTGGATCCGAACCGACGGGCGGCCTCGCCCCGGTGAGCTCCCGAGGCTAAAGCCAGTGGTTGCGGCGGAACGTGACGTACAGGAAGGTGCAGACCGCGACCATCAGCCCGAGTACCGCGGGATAGCCCCACTCCCAGGCGAGTTCGGGCATGTTCTCGAAGTTCATCCCGTAGATGCCCGCGATCATGGTCGGTACCGCGGCGATCGCCACCCAGGCCGAGATCTTGCGCATATCGGTGTTCTGCTGCATGTCCACCTTGGCCGATGCGGCCAGCACCAGTGAGGAGAGCATTTCGTCGTAGCTGGCGATCCGGTCGGCGGCCAGACCCTGATGGTCCTGGACGTCGCGCATGTAGCGCAGGATCTCCTTGGACAGCAGGTCGCGGTAGTCGGTGTGCAGCTTGGCGAGGGCCTCGGTCAGCGGGGCCACCGCGCGGCGCATCTCGACCACCTCACGCTTGAGCAGGTAGATGGGTTCGATGTCGGTTTTGGTGTGCGGGGAGAAGGTGTCCCCCTCGATGGCGTCGATATCGCACTCCATCGCCTCGGCGACCCAGCGGTAGCTGTCCACCACGTGATCGGCCACCGCGTGCATCACCGAGTACGGTCCCAGCGCCAGCAGGGCGGGTTCGGACTCCAGATCGCTGCGAACCTCGGCCAGGCCGGTGTGCTCGCCGTGACGGACCGTGACCACGAAATCGGCGCCGACGAACACCATGATCTCGCCGGTCTCGACGATCTCGTGGGCCAGATGCACCGACTCGTGCGGGAGGTACTTCACGGTCTTGAGCACGAGGAAAAGGGTGTCGTCGTAGCGCTCGACCTTGGGTCGCTGATGGGCGTGCACCGCGTCCTCCACCGCCAGCGGATGCAGTCCGTAGACGGCGGCGACCGCCTCCATCTGGTGCTGGTCGGGTTCGTGGAGTCCGATCCAGACGAACGCGGTCCGTCCTGCGCTGATCAGGTCCCGTGCCTCCTGCAACGCCGCGGCGTGGGTGAACTTCCCGGGTAGCCGGGCGCCGTCGACATAGACCGCGCAGTCCACGACGGCCTCTGAGACCGGAAGATGTATCCGCCGCGGATCGACGGCGGGAGGACGCGGCCGGGTTACCCCCAGCAGGGCAGGTGGGCGTGGCCGGAATGACGGCATGGCTGCAGATGCTACGCGGCCGACGCGCTCGAACAGGGCCGGAACAGGGGAGTGCGGCACCTGTGCAGATCGGGCCCGCGTAACCTGTCGCCGTGACTGAAACGGCTGCCCCGTCCCACCTTGTTCTGAACGACGAGGAGATTTTCGCTGCGCACCAGGGCGGGAAGCTCTCGGTAGAACTGAAGGCGCCACTGGACACCCAGCGCGCGCTGTCGATCGCCTACACCCCCGGGGTGGCGCAGGTCAGCCGCGCGATCGCCGCCGACCAGACGCTGGCCGCCCGCTACACCTGGGCGCACCGCCTGGTGGCCGTCGTCAGCGACGGCAGCGCGGTCCTCGGCCTCGGCGACATCGGGCCGTCGGCGTCGCTGCCGGTGATGGAGGGCAAGTCGGCGTTGTTCAAGACGTTCGCCGGGCTGGACTCCATCCCGATCGTGCTCGACACCAAGGACCCCGACGAGATCGTCGACATCCTGGTCAAACTGCGCCCCAGTTTCGGCGCGGTCAACCTGGAGGACATCTCGGCGCCGCGCTGCTTCGAGATCGAGCGGCGGGTCATCGAGGCGCTGGACTGCCCGGTGATGCACGACGATCAGCACGGCACCGCGATCGTGGTGCTGGCCGCACTGCTCGGCGCCACCGCGGTGCTGGAGCGTGAGATGAGTTCGATGAAAATGGTGATCGCCGGTGCCGGCGCGGCCGGGGTGGCCTGCGCCAACATCCTGCTCGCCAAGGGGATGGCCGACATCACCGTGCTCGACTCCAAGGGCATCGTGCACAGTGGCCGCGATGACCTCAACTCCTCCAAGGCAGACCTGGCGGCCCGCACCAACCCGCGCGGGCTGACCGGCGGACTGGCCGAGGCGCTTGAGGGTGCCGACGTCTTCCTCGGCGTCTCGGCGGGCAAGGTACCCGAGGAACTGATCGCCACCATGGCGCCGAACTCCATTGTGTTCGCCTGCTCCAACCCGGATCCGGAGATTCACCCCGACGTCGCCAAGCGGCACGCCGCGATCGTCGCCACCGGGCGCAGCGACTTCCCCAACCAGATCAACAACGTCCTGGCCTTCCCGGGTGTGTTCCGCGGGGCACTCGACGCCGGTGCGCGCCGGATCACCGAGAAGATGAAAGTCGCTGCGGCGGAGGCGATCTTCTCCGTCGTCGGCGACGACCTGGCGCCGGACCACATCGTTCCGAGCCCGTTGGATCCGCGGGTCGGACCCGCGGTGGCCGCAGCGGTGGCCGCAGCCGCCGAGGTCTGATGGTCCTTCGGCGGTTGCTGATCGCCCTGGCGGCGGTGCTGGTCACCGCCTGCGGTGCCACGGGTGGCGGTCCGTCGATGTCGGTCGGCGCACCATCCGACCCGGAAGATGCGTTGCTGGCCCATATCTACGCCGCGGGATTGCGCTACTACGGCACGGCGGCGCGCGTCGATGCCTCCGGTGATGTGCTGGAGGCCCTGGACGGCGGGAAGGTCAGCGTCGCGCCGGGATTCACCGGACGACTCCTGCAACGCCTGGACCCGGAATCGGAGGCGCGCTCCGCCGAGCAGGTGTACCGCGCATTGGCGGGTGCGCTACCGGAAGGCCTTGCCGCGGCCGATTACGCGGTGGCAGCCGAGGACAAGCCGGCACTGGCCGTCACCGACGCCATCGCGACCGGTTGGGGTGGCCGGGATCTGGCGACTCTGGTGCGACACTGCGCGGCGCTGAGAGTCGGCGCGATCAGCGGTAGCGAACCCCCGGGCCAGGTCGGATCCTGCGCGCTACCCGCGGCACGGGAATACGGCGACCGGGCAACACTTTTCGGCGCACTGCGCGCCGGCGCGATCAACGCGGCCTGGACCACCACCGCGGAGGCGACGCTGCCCGACGGGATCGTCGTCCTCGCCGACCGCAAGCCTGCGCTGGTGCCTGCCGAGAACGTGGTCGCGCTGTTCCGGCGCAACGAACTCAACGCCATGCAACTGCGGGCGATCAACGAGATAGCGGGCGTGCTGGACACGTCGGCGCTGATCGACATGCGGCGCAAAGTTCGGGATGGGGCGGATCCGCAGGCCGTGGCGGAGGAGTGGCTGGCCGCGAACCCACTAGGACGTTGAGGATGGGCGCGCTGCGGAGGCGCGCCGAGGGGTGTCCGAATCAGTGCGTGGGCGGCATGAACTTGCCGGCCAGGCCGGTCAGTACCCGCTGATAGCCCGAACCGCTGACGCGGATGAAGATGTCCAGGATTTTGGCATCGGCGCCCACCAGCACCCGAGCCCGGTTCTTGGCGACACCATCGAGGATGATCTGCGCGGCCCGTTCCGGGGAGGTGCGGGCCATCTTGGTGTCGAACCACTCGGCCAGCGAAGCCTGGTCGACTCCCTCGGCTGTGGTGGCGTTGCGGGCGATCGCGGTCTTGATACCGCCCGGGTGGACGGTGGTGACCTTGACCGGATGCTTTGCCAGGATCATCTCCTGGCGCAGCGCCTCGGTGAACCCGCGCACTGCGAACTTCGCCGAATTGTAGGCGGCCTGTCCGGGCACCGCGAACAGGCCGAACACGCTGGAGATGTTGATGACGTGCCCGTCGCCGGAAGCGATGAGGTGCGGCAGGAACGCCTTGGTGCCGTTGACGACACCCCAGTAGTCGACATCCATCACTCGCTCGATGTCCTTGAACGGGGTGATGTCGATGTCACCGGTGAAGGCGATCCCGGCGTTGTTGTAGATCTGGTTGACCTTGCCGAAGTGGTCCTTGACCTCATCGGCGTACAGCAGGAAGCGTTCCCGCTCCGTGACGTCGAGCCGATCGGACTTCACCGGCGCTCCGATGGCCTTCAGGCGCTGCTCCGTGGCGGCCAGCCCCTCGGTGTCCACGTCGCTGATCGCCACTGAAGCGCCCGAGCGGCCCAGCTCAATCGCCAGCGCCTGGCCGATGCCCGACCCCGCCCCGGTTACCACTGCCACTTTGCCGGCAAATCCCTGCATGGTGTGAGGCTATCAGCGGCCCAACGGGGTTCCGTAACGTCCCGTGACCGGCCTACGATGCAACCGTTATGAAGTTCCGTCGCACCGCAATGACGGCCGGCCTGCTGGCCGGCCTGGTCAGCGCAACGCTGTCGTTCGTCGCGCCCGCCCAAGCCGACACCGGCTCGGTCGAGGATCTGTTGGGCACGTTGGACGGACTCGGAATCACCGACATCGCCCCGCAGGACGCGGTGGCACTCGGGCAGTCGCTGTGCCCACTGCTGGCCGACCGAAGCCAGAACAGCGCCGATATCGCCGCTCAGGTGGCTGATGCTCTGGGGCGCCCACTCGGTGCGCCGACGGCATTCACCGGGATGGCGGTGTCGTTCCTATGCCCCAAGGCTGTCGACCGGATCGCCGAGGGCGGTCCGTTGCTTCCGCTGTTCGGGTAGTCGGCTGGGCGGGCATCCCGCACCGCGGCAGACTTGGCACTTCTGCCATGAACTTCCGCTTCGCTGATGACTCCCAGGAGGCGCATTTCTGTCGGTGGTTCGAACTAGTGTTCGATTTATGGAGTTGTGGACCGGCGCGGGTGATGCGGTGGTCGCCGCGGTGGCGGAGGTGGAGGCGGCGTGGGAGCGGCTGGCCGCCCTTCCGGTTGAGGGGATGGGGGTCCCCCAGGTGTTGGAGGCCCTTGAGCGGCTGGAGGTCCAGCGGCGCCGCCAACCCGCCGTGGAACACGCTCTGATCGGCCGGCTGCAGGGATTGGGTTCGGCTCGGGAGATGGGGGCCA
>Ga0116180_1001315_pt1 | contig 21229 bp, 17 predicted proteins | sample AD_UKC073_MetaG_FD_89804 | JGI IMG/M metagenome (GOLD analysis project Ga0116180, IMG submission 89804) | Active sludge microbial communities of municipal wastewater-treating anaerobic digesters from USA - AD_UKC073_MetaG | ecosystem: Engineered > Bioreactor > Anaerobic > Digestate | place: USA...
ACTCATCGCTCGAACCCTTCACCGCGTCACCCCAGGACGAACCGCGCGACGTGATCCCGACCGATCCAAGCCGCACGCTCGCCTGGCGTACAAGGCGGGCGGGGCTTAAGTTCGGTGCATTGGCGGCGGGGCCCCTAGTCGTTTCGTGTGGAACGAGACATTCACAATGAAGGCTGGACGTGGAGCCCGGCAGGCATGTGGGCAGGTCGCGAAGGGGGCTGTCCACATGTCCACCGGGCGCGGTAGCCCACCCCAGCCCCAGTGATGGCAATCACGTCACCCTCACCCACCAGCTTCACCCGCCTCTCCCCAGCCACCCCCACGCCTGCTGCTGCGCCCGCTGCAGCTCAGCGACGCACCCGCGCTGTTCGCCCTGCACAGCGACGCCGAGCTGATGCGCCACTGGTCGACACCACCCTGGACCGACCCGGCGCAAGCCGACAAGTTGATCGCCGACAGCGCGGTCGACCTGGCCGCGGGGCAGGCCATCCGCCTGGGGCTGCAGCGACTGGCCGATGGCCGCCTGGTCGGCACCTGCAGCCTGTTTGCGCTGCAGCGCGCCAGCCGCCGGGCTGAAATCGGCGACCTGCTGGCGCGCGACTGCCAGGGCACGGGCCTGATGCACGAGGCGCTGCAGGCGCTGATCGCCTGGAGCTTCACCGTGCTCGACCTGAACCGGCTGGAAGCCGACATCGACCCGCGCAACCGGGCCAGCGCCCATGTGCTCGGCCGCCTGGGCTTCCAGCTGGAAGGCACGCTGCGCGAACGCTGGATCGTCGCCGGCGAGGTGTCTGACTCTGCCCTGTACGGCCTGCTGCGCCGCAACTGGGCGGCTGGCCCGGCCGAGGCCGCGGCGCCTGGCCTGCAGCACCGATAATCCCAGGTTGACCGGCGCCCGTGCCCACCCCGGCGCCGCCCAGCACACCCACCCGAGCATTCGCCATGGCCCAGTACGTCTTCACCATGAACCGTGTCACCAAGACGGTTCCTCCCAAGCGCCAGATCCTGAAGGATGTCTCGCTGTCGTTCTTCCCCGGCGCCAAGATCGGCGTGCTGGGCCTGAACGGCTCGGGCAAGTCCACCCTGCTGAAGATCATGGCTGGCCTGGACAAGGAGATCGAGGGCGAGGCCACGCCGATGCCCGGCATCAAGATCGGCTACCTGCCGCAGGAGCCCCTGGTCAACCCCGACCAGACGGTGCGCGAGGCGGTGGAGGAAGGCATCGGCGGCGTGCTGGCCGCCAAGGCCCGGCTGGAACAGGTCTATGCCGAATACGCCGAGGAGAACGCCGACTTCGACAAGCTGGCCGCCGAGCAGGCCGAGCTGGAGGCCATCATCGCCGCCGCCGGCAGCGAGAACACCGACCTGCAGCTGGAACTGGCCGCCGACGCGCTGCGCCTGCCGCCCTGGGAGCAGCAGATCGGCCAGCTGTCCGGCGGCGAGAAGCGCCGCGTGGCGCTGTGCCGCCTGCTGCTGAGCAAGCCCGACATGCTGCTGCTCGACGAGCCGACCAACCACCTGGACGCCGAGTCGGTGGAATGGCTGGAGCACTTCCTGCAGCGCTTCCCCGGCACCGTGGTGGCCATCACCCACGACCGCTACTTCCTGGACAACGCCGCCGAGTGGATCCTCGAACTCGACCGCGGCCACGGCATCCCGTGGAAGGGCAACTACTCCGACTGGCTGGACCAGAAGGAACGGCGCCTGGAGACCGAGCAGAAGACTGAAGACGCCCGCATGAAGGCGATGAAGGAAGAGCTGAAGTGGGTGCGCTCCAACGCCAAGGGCCGCCAGGCCAAGAGCAAGGCGCGCCTGGCCCGCTTCGAGGAGCTGAGCGACACCGACTACCAGAAGCGCAACGAGACCAACGAGATCTTCATCCCGGTGGCCGAGCGCCTGGGCAACGAGGTGATCGAGTTCAGCAACGTCACCAAGAGCTTCGGTGACCGGGTGCTGATCGACGACCTGAGCTTCAAGGTGCCCGCGGGCGCCATCGTCGGCATCATCGGCCCCAACGGCGCCGGCAAGTCGACGCTGTTCCGCATGATCCAGGGCGTGGAGACGCCGGATGCCGGCGCGGTGAAGATCGGCAAGACCGCCAAGCTGGCCTTCGTCGACCAGAGCCGCGAAGGCCTGGCCGGCGACAAGACGGTGTGGGAGGACGTCTCCGGCGGCCTGGACAACATCGTGGTCGGCAAGTTCACCATGCCCAGCCGCGCCTACATCGGCCGCTTCAACTTCAAGGGCAACGACCAGCAGAAGCTGGTGAAGAACCTGTCCGGCGGCGAGCGCGGCCGCCTGCACCTGGCCAAGACCCTGGCCCAGGGCGGCAACGTGCTGATGCTCGACGAACCGTCGAACGACCTCGACGTGGAAACCCTGCGCGCGCTGGAAGAGGCGATGCTGGAGTTCGCCGGCTCAGCCATGGTGATCAGCCACGACCGCTGGTTCCTGGACCGCATCTGCACCCACATCCTGGCCTGCGAAGGCGACTCGAAGTGGTTCTTCTTCGACGGCAACTACCAGGAGTACGAGGCCGACAAGAAGAAGCGGCTGGGCGAGGAAGGCGCCAAGCCGCACCGCCTGCGGTTCAAGAACATCAAGTAAGCGTCAGAAGGTTTCCCAGGCCTGCGTGTCGGCCGGTGCCGCAGCCGGCCTGGCCTGCGCCGCGGCACGCGGCGCCGCAGCCGCCCGCACCGGAGCCGGCGCGGTGGCCGGCACCCGGGCAGCAGCGGCCGGTGCACCGCCGGCCAGCTGGAAGAACGACACCGCCTCCACCATCTGCCGGGCCTGCTGCTTCAGGCTTTCCGCGGCGGCGGCGCTCTGCTCGACCAGCGCGGCGTTCTGCTGCGTCACCTGGTCCATCGGGCTGACCGCGTTGCCGACCTGGCTGATGCCGTTGCTCTGCGCGGCGATGGCGCGCACCACGCCGGCGGCGGCGTTGGGTTCACCGCCGAGCTGGCGCAGGATCGAGCGCGCCACCCACAGCCCCAGGCCGGTGGCCAGGCCGATGGCCAGCAGCGCCCCGCCGATGATGCCGGCGCGGTTGGCGGCGAGGTTGGCGGCGCGCAGGTCGTCGGCGTCCTGCGCCCGGGTGGCCAGCAGGTCGCGCTTGGCCTTGTCGAACTCGGCCAGCAGGCTGCGGAAACCGTCCATCGCCGCCTTGTCCTTGCCCTGCTTGAACCGGCCGATGAAGTCGTCCATCGACAGGCTGCCGGCCAGCACCTCGCGCCGGGCCTTGATCAGGCCCTGCGCGACCTGGCTGAACTCGTCGCTGAGGGCCTTCATCGCGTCCAGCCGCTTGTGCTGGGCGGCGTTGTCGGCGGTCAGGCGGCGAGCCGTTTGTCAGTGGCCGTCGTCGTCCTTGCGGCCTTCTTCCCAGGGCTGGAGGAAGCGCGCGTCGCCGGCCAGCAGGAAGCCGCGCACGCCGTTCTCCATGTTGACCATGCCGGTCATCATGCCCTCGCCCTGCGCCAGCACGTTGTGGGTGCGCTTGTTCCAGCGGTCGGCCTCGGTCAGCCGCGCGGCGCTGACCAGGGCCATGACGCACACGGCGAGGAAGACGGCGATCACCGCGAAGAAGGCGACGGTCAGGCGGCGTGCAACAGATGATTGTTTGAACATCCGGGGGGGATTCCAGGTGTTGCAGGATGGATGACGAGGGCGCTCCGGCACGGGCCCGGCGGCCGGCGGCGGTGGCCGCGCCCGCGCCGGTTGGTTGCCCAGGGCGTCACGCCGCGGCCGGCTACAGGCCGGCGTCGATCGGTGCGCCCGGCTGCATCGCGCATTCCTCGAACACGCGCCGGGTGCAGCGCGCACACACCGACGCGTCCAGCTGCGGCACGATGGTGGCGATGGCGCTGCGCTTGTCGGGAAAGATGTGGTCCTCGCCCAGGCGGGCCAGGAAGCCGGAGCGGCGCCACAGGTCCAGCACCTGGGGCCGCGGGCGGTGGAAGTACAGCGCGCCGCCCAGCTCGGCGCGGCGCTGGCGCTCGGTCTCCCACAGGTCGGCGGCGGCCAGGTCGATGGTGTTCATGCTCTTGGCCATCACCAGCAGGTGGCGCTGGATGTCAGGGGCCCCCAAGCCCCCCGAAGCGGTCGCGGCGCCCGGCGAAGCCGGATCACCGCGAGGTGACGCCGCCGCGGCACCGCGCAGCGCCCGCAGCCGGTCGGCCACATGGGCGACGGCGCCGAACCAGACCGAGCCCTCCATGCGCAGCAGCTTGAGCTGCGGGCATTCGGGCAGGGCCTTGGGCGGCAGCGCGTCGGGCTCACCCACCGTGCCCAGCACCACGAACGGCCGGCCAGCGCCCTGGCGGTCGAAGCCCATGGTGCGCAGCGCCGGGCGGGCGCTGCGGTACAGGTAGACCACCAGGGACAGCATCACGCCGGCCAGCACCGCCATCTCCAGGCGCAACAGCAGGGTGGCGGTGAAGGTGGCCAGCGCGATGCCGAACTCGCTGCGGTCGTCGCGCCAGGTGCGCTGCCAGGCCGATTGATCGAGCAGCGACCAGGCCACCACCAGCAGCAGCGCGGCCACGCCGGCCAGCGGAATCCAGGCCAGCACCGGCCCGCCCAGGGCCACCAGGACGACCAGGATCAGCGCCGCCGCCACGCCGGCCAGCGGCGTGCGCGCGCCGGCCTCCAGGTTGGGCTGCGAGCGGTTGAGCGAGCCGCAGACCACCATGCCGCCCGAGCAGGCCGCCGCCAGGTTGGCCAGGCCCTGGCCCAGGCACTCGCGGTTGGCGTCCAGCGCGTCGCCGGTGCGGGCGGCCAGGGTCTTGGCGATGGCCATCGACTGCCCCAGCGCGACGATGGCCAGCGCCAGCGCCGCCTGCAGCAGCGGCGAGCCCAGCGCCAGCAGCGCGCCCGCGCCCTCGCCCGGCCAGCGCCACTGCGGCCAGGCCGACGGCGGACTGCCGACACGCAGCAGGGCGGGGCCCGGCAGCGGATGGCCGCCCAGCCACCAGGCCAGGCCGATGGCCAGCACCAGCGCGGCCAGCATGTGGGGCCCGCGCCGCCACCAGCGCCGCCCGGCCGCCGCCGCCAGCAGGGTGATGCCGCCCACCACCAGCGCGGCCAGCGACAGGCCCTGCTGCCAGGCCTGCAGCGGCGATGCACGCCCCTCGGCGCCCATCAGCCCGGCCAGGGCGTACCAGCCGATCAGCACCGCCGCGCCGTTGGTGAAGCCCAGCATCACCGCCGGCGAGATGAAGTTGGCCAGCGCCCCCAGCCGGGCCAGGGCCAGGCCGGTCTGCATCAGGCCCACCAGCAGGGTGAGCAGAAGGGCCAGCGGGATCAGCAGGCCGGCGTCGCCACCGGCGCCGGCCACCAGGGGCACCAGCATCGCGCCCAGCGCCAGCGCGGTGGCATTGGTGGGGCCGGTCAGCACATGGCGGCTGGAGCCGCCCAGCGCGCCCACCGCGCAGGGCAGGGCCGCGGCGGCCAGGCCCATGGCCGGCGGCAGGCCGGCCAGCGCGGCGAAGGCGATGCCCTGCGGCAGCACCAGCAGCGCGCCCAGCAGGCCGGCCTGGGCATCGGCGCGCAGCGTGGCCGGGCCGATGCCGTGCAGCCAGGGCCACAGGCGCAGCAGCGGCGGGGGAACCGTCAGGGGCAGGGACATGGCGCCAGCGTAGCAGCGGCACCGCCCCCGGTCCGCACACATGCACCCGGGGTGCGCCCGGCTGGCGGGCCGGTGCGGCCGCCGCACAATCCGGCGCATCCCTCCCCGTGCCCCTGCCCCATGCCACACGCCCTGCTCCGCCCTGCCCCGGTGTCTTCTTGGTCCCGCGGCGCGCAGGGCGGGCCCGGCCGGGCGGCGGCGCGGCGGCTGGCGCCGTTGCTGAAGGTTCTGGCCATGCTGGCCGTGCTGGCGCCCGGCAGCGCCGCACGGGCGCAGACCATCGCCACGCCGGCGCCGGCGCTGCGCGTGGCCAGCGCCTTCGACCCGCAGACCCTGGACCCGCACGGCCTGGCCCTGCTCTACCACTCGCGCATCGCCTTTCAGCTGTACGACGCCCTGGTCAACCGCGATGCCGCGTTCAGGCTGGAGCCCGCGCTGGCCACGCGCTGGCAGATGACCGGCCCGACCACCTGGCGCTTCTGGCTGCGGCCCGAGGTGCGTTTCCACGACGGCAGCGCCTTCACCGCCGACGACGCGATCTTCTCGATCCGCCGCGCCCAGGGGCCGACCTCGCAGCGCGCGTTCACGCTGCGCGGCATCAGCGGGCTGAAGAAGGTCGATGCGCTGACCATCGACCTGCAGCTGGACGCCCCGGATGCGGTGCTGCCCGAGAAGCTGCTGATGGTGGCGATGATGAGCCAGGCCTGGGCGCAGAAGCACGGCGTGGAGAAGGCGCAGGACTTCAACGGCAAGCAGGAGACCTTCGCGGTGCGCAACGCCAACGGCACCGGCCCGTTCAGGCTGGTGGCCTACCAGCCCGACGTGCAGGTGCAGCTGCAGCGCAACCCCGACTGGTGGGGCCGCGCCGATGCACGCAACGGCAACCTGCAGGCCGCCACCTTCCTGACCATCCGCAGCGACGCCACGCGCCTGGCCGCGCTGGCGTCGGGCGAGGTCGACCTGGTGCTGGACCCGCCGTTCCAGGACGTGGAGCGGCTGAAGCAGGATGCGAAGCTGCGCATCGTCTCGGCCGGTGACCTGGGCACGCAGTACCTGGCCTTCGACCAGGCGAGCAACGAGCTGCCGGGCAGCGACGTCAAGGGCCGCAACCCGTTCAAGGACCGGCGCGTGCGCCAGGCGGTGGCGCAGGCCATCAACGTGGAGCTGATCGTGCAGAAGGTGCTGCGCGGCCAGGGCACGCCCACCGGCAGCCTGATCGCCCCCCTGGTCGACGGCCACCTGCCCGAGCTCGACAAGCGGGCGCCGCATGACCCGGCGCGGGCGAAGGCCCTGCTGGCCGAGGCCGGCTACCCCAACGGCTTCGGCGTGACGCTGGACTGCGTGAACATCACCTGGCGCGAGGGCGTGTGCCAGGCCGCCGCCGGCATGCTGGGCCAGGTGGGCATCCGCACCCAGGTGCGCAGCGCACCGACGAACCAGTTCTTCCCCAAGCTGAGCCAGGGCACGGCGGCCTTCGTCGAGTTCGGCTGGACGCCCACCACCGATGCCTGGAGCACGCTGAACGGCCTGCTGCGCAGCTTCGAGCCCGACGGCCGCGGCACCTTCAACGCCGGGCGCTACAGCAATCCGCAGCTCGACGCCCTGGTCGACGCCATCCGCACCGAGCCCGACCTGACCCGCCGCCGCGCCCGCGTGGGCGTGGCCCTGCGCCTGATCCACGACGAGCTGCCGCTGCTGCCGCTGTACCGGCGCACGCTGAACTGGGCGATGAGCAGCCGGGTGCAGGCCGTGCCCTGGCCCAACGACCTGATCGAGTTGCGCTGGGTGAAGGTGAAATGACGCCCGCAAGCGACAACGCCGGCGGGCCGGGCCGCAGTGGGTCCGCCCTGCTGCAGCAGGACGCCGCGGCCACGGCCGCCAAGCTGCTGGCCGAACAGGTGCAGCTGCACCACCAGAACCTGCCCTGGGCCAACACCGGCGCGCTGCTGCTGGCCCTGCTGTTTGCCGGCGTGCAGTGGCATGCCATCCCGCACACCCATCTGCTGGCCTGGATGGGTGTGCTGCTGCTGGTGCTGGCCCTGCGCGGCGCGCTGTGGCTGTGGCAGCGCCGCGGCGGCATGCCGGCGGCGGGCGGCGCCGGCTGGCTGCGGCTGTACCGCGCCAGCCACCTGGCCCACGGCTGCATCTGGGCCGCCGCCAGCTTCCTGCCCATGCCGGCGGACGCACCGATGCAGCTGGCCCTGCTGGTGATCATGCTGGCCGGCATCTGCGCCAGCAACTTCATCCTCAACGCCTTCGACCTGGGCAGCGCGCTGCTGTTCGGCGTGCCCACCATGGGCGCGCTGGCGCTGCGGCTGTTCCTGGACACCGGCAGCCCGGCCGCACCGGCGGCGGCCGGCATCGGCGTGCCGGTGGTGATGGGCGGCGCGGTGCTGCTGGCGCTGGGCTTCTTCACGCTGGTGGGCCGGCGGGCGCACCGCATGGTGCGCGAGAACACCCTGCTGCGCCTGGCCGATGCGCGCCAGAACCACCTGCTGCGCCTGCTCATCGACAACACCAACCAGGGCTACTGGTTCGTGGACAACCAGGGCCGCACGCTGGACGCCAACCCGGCAATGTGCCAGCTGCTGGGCCAGCCCCTGGCGGCGCTGCTCGGCCGCAGCATCTACGACTTCGTCGACGACACCAACCGCGCCGTCTTCGCGCGCGAGCTGGCGCGCCGCACCGCCGGCGAGGGCGGCGGCTACGAGATCGCCCTGCTGCATGCGGACGGCCGCAGCATCGACTGCGTCAACCAGGCCACGCCCATCTACGACGAGGCCGGCGTGCGGGTCGGCTCGGTGGGCCTGTGGACCGACATCAGCGGCATGAAGCGCGCCGAACGGGCCCTGCGCGAGACCGGCGAGGCGCTGCGCCAGAAGTCGCAAGTGCTGCAGGAGACGCTGGCCAGCCTGGGCCAGGGCGTGCTGCACTGCGACGCCGATGGCCGGCTGCTGGCCTGGAACCAGCGCATGGTCGAGCTGCTGGAGCTGCCCGAGTCGCTGTTCCACGCCGACACGCGGCAGGCCGACCTGTCGAAGTTCCTCATCGCACGCGGCGACTTGCGCCCGGGCCAGGAGCTGTTCGACGACAGCGGCCAGCGCCTGGCGATGCCGGGCGTGCCCGGCCACTTCCCAGACCTGTACGTGCGGCGCACGCCCTCGGGCCTGCTGCTGGAGGTGCGCACCCGGCACCTGCCCGACGGCGGCATGGTGCGCACCTTCGCCGACGTCACCGCCTACATCGAGGCGCTGAACGGCTTGGCCGGCCGCGAGCGGGCGCAGCGCGAGCTGCTGGCGGCGTTTCCCGGCTACATCGCCGTGACCGACCAGGCGCTGCGGTACACCTACGTCAACCAGCGCTTCGCCGACCTGATGGGCCGCACGGTGGCGCAGCTGGTGGGCTGCCCCGTGCAGGCGGTGCTGGGCGAGGCCCACTTCGCCCGCGTGCGCAGCCTGCTCGACGAGGCCCGCCGCCATGGGCCGGTGGTGACCGAGAGCGACTATCCCGCGGCCGCCTGGCGGCCGCGGGTGCGCCTGCAGGTGACCCATGCCCTGGGCCGCGACCCGGCCACCGGCAGCGAGCAGGTATTCGCCTTCGGCATCGACGTGACCGCGGCCAAGGCCGCCGAGGAAGCCCTGGTGGCCGCGCGCGACGAGGCCGAACGGGCCAACCGCGCCAAGTCGCAGTTCCTGTCGACCATGTCGCACGAGCTGCGCACGCCGCTGAACGCCATCCTCGGCTTCGGCCACCTGCTGGCCACCGACCAGCGCCAGCCACTGGCGCCCGGGCAGCAGCGGCAGATGGCCGAGATCCTGCAGGGCGCGCGCCACCTGCTGCAGCTGATCAACGAGCTGCTCGACCTGGCGGTGATCGAGGGCGGCAATCCGCCGGTGCGCCTGCAGCCGGTGGTGCTGGCCCCGGCGCTGGCCGAGGCCCTGGCCCTGCTGCAGCCGCTGGCCGCCAGCCGCGGCGTGGCGCTGCCGCCGGCCGACGCCGGGGCGCTGCAGGCCGCCGCCGGCCTGCCGCCCGGCGCGGCGGTGCAGGCCGACCCGGTGCGGCTCAAGCAGGTGCTGCTCAACCTGCTGGGCAACGCCATCAAGTACAACCGGCCGCAGGGCACGGTGCAGGTGCTGTGCGACCCGCTGGCGCGGGCCGGCGGCGTGCCCGGCAGCGCCGGCTGGCGCATCACCGTGCGCGACGAAGGCCCCGGGCTGGACGATGCGCAGCGGGCGCGGCTGTTCAACGCCTTCGACCGGCTGGGTGCCGAGGCCGGCCCGGTGGAAGGCACCGGCCTGGGCCTGGCGGTGAGCCGCGGCCTGGTGCGGGCGATGGGCGGCGAGCTGGGCGTGGCCAGCCGGCCCGGCGAGGGCAGCAGCTTCTGGCTGCAGCTGGGGGCGGCGGCGCCCGGGCCGGACAAGACGGCCTGAGCGCAGCCGGAGCGCGGCCTGCATCCCGCGCCACCGGCGCCCCGCCCGGCGACGCCGGGCCGCCGCCCGTTGCAGGCCGCTGCACCCGGGCCCGCCGGCCGGGCACCGTGGCGCCAGGCAGCCACCGCGGCGTGCCATCCACCCACACACCGCCCTGACCACCATGACCACCATGCAACCGTTTCCTGCCCTGCCCCCGTCGGCCCGGCCGGCCGCCGGCCCGCGCCGCGCTGCCGCTGCCGTTGTGCTGGCGGCCTGCCTGGCCGCCGCACTGACCGCCGCGCCGGCCGCCGCCCAGGTGGGCCTGGCCCAGCTGTCCATCGCCCAGCCGGACGGCCCGCTGCCGGTGACGCTGAGCTACCCGACCGCCGAGGCCAACCGGGCCGTGGCCTACGGCCCGGTGACGCTCCAGGTGGCGCCCGACGCGCCGCCGCTGCCCGGCCCGCACCGGCTGGTGCTGCTGTCGCACGGCACCGGCGGCAGCTGGGTGTCCGACCATGCGCTGGCGGCCACCCTGGTGCGCGCCGGCTTCGTCGTCGCCCAGCCGCTGCACCAGGGCGACAACTTCCGCGACACCCGCCGCGCCGGGCCCGCGTGGCCGCGGTCAGCGCGGCGGTGCCGGTGGCAGCGATCTTCAGCACCGACAGCCTGGCCCGCATCCGCGTGCCGGTGGGCCTGGTGACCGCCGGCCACGACACCATGCTGCCCACGGCCCTGCACGCTGGCCGCGTGCTGCGCGACTGCACCGCCTGCCGGCCGCTGGCCGACCTGCCCGGCGCCGGCCACATGGACCTGCTGGCGCCGTTTCCACGCGCCATCGCCGAGGCCGAGGCCGCCCGCCAGCCGCGCGGCGGCGCGCTGCAGCCGGGCTTCAACCCCGCCGAGCGCGACGCGGCCTTCCAGGCGGTGGCGGACTTCCACCGCCGCCACCTGGGGCCCTGAAGACCTCAGGCGGCCGCGAACGCCGCTTCCAGCTGCGTGCGCCAGGCGGCCTTCTGCGCCGGCGTGGCGAACGCGGCCTCGAAGCCGTTGGCCAGCAGCGCCCAGGCCTGGGCCAGGCCCAGCTGCGGCAGGGCTTCGAAGGTGGCGGTGAAGTTGGCGTTGAGGTAGCCGCCGAAGTAGGCCGGGTCGTCGCTGTTGACCATGGCGCAGAGGCCGGCGTCCAGCAGCGCGGGCAGGTTGTGGTCGGCCATGGTCTTGAAGACGCAGAGCTTCACGTTCGACAGCGGGCACACCGTCAGCGGCATGCGGCTGGCGGCCAGGCGCTGCACCAGGGCCGGGCTCTCGGTGCAGCGCACGCCGTGGTCGATGCGCTCGACCTGCAGCACGTCGAGCGCGCTTTCGATGTAGGCCGGCGGGCCTTCCTCGCCGGCATGGGCCACCAGGTGCAGGCCGGCCGCCCTGGCCTGGGCGAAGACGCGGGCGAACTTCTCCGGCGGATGGCCGCGCTCGCTGCTGTCCAGGCCCACGCCGATGAACTGGTCGCGGTACGGCATGGCCGCGTCCAGGGTGGCGATGGCGCTGTCTTCATCGAGGTGGCGCAGGAAGCACAGGATCAGGCTGGCACTGATGCCCAGCTCGGCCTGCGCGCGCACGCAGGCGCGGTGCAGGCCGTTGATCACCACGCCGATGTCCACGCCGCGCTCGGTGTGCGTCTGCGGGTCGAAGAACAGCTCGGCATGCACGACGTGGTCGGCCCTGGCCCGCTGGAAGTAGGCCCAGGCCATGTAGAAGAAATCCGCCTCGTGCAGCAGCACGCTGGCGCCGGCGTAGTAGATGTCGAGGAAGCTCTGCAGGTCGGTGAAGGCATAGGCCGCCCGCAGCGCCTCGACGCTGGGGAAGGCCAGCTGCACGCCGTTGCGCTGCGCCAGGGCGAAGATCAGCTCGGGCTCCAGCGAGCCCTCGATGTGGATGTGCAGCTCGGCCTTGGGCGCGCGTTGCAGCAAGGCCAGCAGGCGCTCGCGCGGCAGGGTGGCGGGCAGATGGGCAGGCAGGGTGGGCTGGGGCATGGTGCTCGCGTGTGGGTCAGCACACGCCGTGGGTGATGCCCAGGGCGCGCAGGTGGCGCCGGTAGGCAGTGGCACTGCGGTCGGCGGCGCAATGCAGTTCCTGCACCGGTGCAGCGTCGCTGATGGGCAGCCGCTTCGGGCGCTGAGATTCGAGCACCGGCTGGTCCTGCGTGAAGATGGTGTGCTGGAAGGCCTGCAGCGCTTCGTCGGGCGAGTCGAAGTCGTTCATCGCGAGGCGGAACCAGACGCGGCTGGACTCGGGCGTGACCGGGCAGATGAACAGCGCGATCGATTCGCGGAAACCGGCCAGCGCCACCGTCGCAGGGTCGGGCACCTTGGTCAGCACGGCCGTGTAGGGGCCGTTGACCTCGTAGGTGTATTCGACCATCGCGCCGGTCTGCGCATGCACGCTGCTCTTCGGCTGCCAGGCCAGGCACTGCGTGGCCAGCAGGCCGGTGGGCGTGGCCTGCACCGTGTACGGCGGCACGGCGGTGTGGCCGCGCTCGCCCAGCCAGTGTTCGTGCACGAAGCCGAAATGCGCCATGTCGAGAAAGTTCTCGACGATGCGCGGCGCGCTGGTGGCCACGTCGTAGGGGCCGCAGTTCACCTTGCGCAGGCGCGGTTCGTCTTCGGCAGCGAAGGCCGGCGGCGCCGTCTCGCCGTCATCCGCGAGCCGCACCCAGACCAAGCCGAACCGCTCGGTGCAGGCATGCACCGTGGCGCGGTGGCCGGCCGGCGGCACGAAGCCAGGCAGCGCCGGAATCACCTGCACCTGCCCGCCCGACGCGAACTGCCAGCCGTGGTACGGGCATTCGAGGTGGCCCTCGCGCACGCAACCCAGGCTGAGCGCCGCGCCGCGGTGCGGGCAGCGGTCGGCCCAGGCCTGCACCGCGCCGGCCGCATCGCGCCACAGCACCAGGGGCTGGTCAAGCAGTTGCACCGCCAGTGGCGCCGCAGCCACTGCGGCCGACAGCGCCACCGGATGCCAGTGGCGGTGCTCGACGGGCACGTCGCTCACTTCGAGGTCGGCGGCTTGCCCTCGACGCCCTTGACGTAGAAGTTGACGCCGGACAGCCACTTGTCGTCGGCATTGACGCCCTTGGCCAGCACTTCCTTGCCGGTGTTGTCGGCCAGCGGGCCCTTGAAGACGGCCAGCGAGCCGGTCTTGATGCCGTCCTTGGCGGCGGCGACCTTGGCCTTGATGTCGGCCGGCACGACGTCGTTGATCTTCACGAAGTCGTTCATGCCCTCCTTGGTGCCCCACTTGATGGCGCCGGTCTTCCAGGTCTTGCCCAGCACGTCGGCCACCACCTTGTCGTAGTACACGCCCCAGTTCAGCACGGCCGAGCCCAGGTGCGCCTTGGGCGCGGCGGCGCTCATGTCGCTGTCCCAGCCGAAGGCGTACTTGCCGGCCTTCTCGGCGGCCTGCAGCACGGCGGTGGAATCGGTGTTCTGCAGCAGCACGTCGGCGCCGCCGTTGAGCAGGGTGGTCGCGGCCTCGGTCTCCTTCGGCGGGTCGAACCAGGTGCTGACCCACACCACCTTCAGCTTGGCGTCGGGCCGCACCGTCTGCGCGCCCAGCAGGTAGGCGTTGAGGTTGCGCATCACTTCGGGGATGGGGAAGCTGCCGACGAAGCCCAGCGTGCCGGTCTTGGTCATGCCGCCGGCGACGATGCCCGCCAGGTACGCGTCCTCGTAGAAGCGGCCTTCGTAGACGCGCAGGTTGGGCGCGGTCTTGAAGCCGGTGGCGTGCTCGAAAAAGACGTTCGGATGGTCCTTGGCCACCTTGGCCATCGCGTCACCGTAGCCGAAGCTGGTGGCGAAGATCAGCGTGTTGCCCTGGGCCACCAGGTCGCGGATCACGCGCTCGGCGTCGGGGCCCTCGGGCACCTTCTCGACATAGGTGGTCTTGATCTTGTTGCCGTACTTGGCCTCGATCGCCTTGCGGCCGTTGTCGTGGGCGAAGGTCCAGCCGGCGTCACCCACCGGGCCGACGTAGATGAAGCCGATCTTCAGCGGCGCGGGCGCCTGGGCCAGGGCCAGGGTCGGCACCAGTGTGGCGGCGGCGGCCACTTGCAGCAGCACGCGGCGGGAGGAACGAAGGAAACGGTCGGTCATGCGCACTCCAGTGAAGGTGGGGAACGGAAAGGATTGTGGGTCAGGCGTTCGGATGGAACGGCTTGCCCAGCGATGCGGGCATGTTCTGGCGCAACCACAGCGGATTGCGCGAGATCAGCACCAGCACCACGATGGTGGCCAGGTAGGGCAGCATGCTGAGGAACTGGCTGGGCAGCTGCACGCCCATGCCCTGCAGATGCAGCTGCAGCATGGTGACGCCGCCGAACAGATACGCCCCGGCCAGGATGCGCAGCGGGCGCCAGGTGGCGAAGACGGTCAATGCCAGCGCGATCCAGCCACGCCCCGCGACCATGCCTTCCACCCACAGCGGCGTGTAGACCGTCGACAGGTACGCCCCCGCCACGCCGCACAGCGCGCCGCCGCAGGCCACCGCCGCCAGGCGCAGCAGGCGCACCGGATAACCCAGCGCATGGGCGGATTCGGGCGATTCACCCACTGCCCGCAGCACCAGGCCGGCGCGCGTGCGGTCGAAGAACCAGGCGGCGGCGATGACGGCCACCACCGTGGCATAGACCATCGGATGGTGCTGGAACAGCGCCGGCCCGACGAACGGGAGGTCGCCCAGCACCGGCACGCTCCAGCTCACCGGCGCGGCCAGCTTCTGGCCGACATAGGCCACGCCGACGAAGGCCGAGCAGCCGCCGCCGAACAGGCTGACCGCCAGGCCGGTGGCGTACTGGTTGGCGTTGATCCAGATCACCAGCCAGCCGAAGACCACCGCCACCAGCGCCGCCACCAGGCCACCGGCGGCCAGGCCGGCCAGCGTGCTGCCGGTGTGGAAGGCCGCCGCGAAGCCGCTGACCGCGCCCATCAGCAGCAGGCCCTCGGCGCCCAGGTTCACGACGCCGGCCTTCTCGTTGATCAGGAGGCCCAGGCCGGCGATGGCCAGCGGCGTGCCGGAGGCCAGCATCGCGGCAATGAGCAGTGCGGTCTCGTTCATGTCTGCCCCTCGTCCGTCGAATACGCCGGCCGATCCCCCGAGGGGATGGCGGGCCGGCTTGGGGCGGCCCGGCGCTCGGCCCGCCTCATGCCGCCACTCCCGCCGCACGCGACGCGCCCGACGCCCAGCGCAGCCGGTAGTGGATCAGCGTGTCGCAGGCCAGCAGCGAGAACAGCAGCACGCCCTGGAACACGCCGCTCAAGGCCGCCGGCAGACCGATGCGGCTCTGCGCCAGTTCACCGCCGATCAGGAAGGTCGACAGCAGCAGGCTGCCGGCCACGCAGCCCAGCGGGTGCAGCCGGCCGACGAAGGCGACGATGATGGCGGTGAAGCCGTAGTTGTTGGACACATGGGGCGTGAGCTGGCCCATCGGCCCGGTGACCTCGAAGGCGCCGGCCACGCCGGCCAGTGCGCCCGAGGTGAGCAGCGCCGTCCACAGCGCACGCCGGGTCGAGAAGCCGGCATAGCGCGCTGCCGCCGGTGCCAGGCCGCCCACCTGCATCTGCCAGCCCAGGTGGATGCGGGCCATGAACAGCCACATCAGCACCGCCGCCACCAGCGCGATGACGAAGCCCCAGTGCAGGCGCAGCCCGGCCAGGATGCGCGGCATCGCCGTGCCGTCGGCAAAGCTCACGCTTTGCGGAAAGTTGAAGCCCTGCGGGTCCTTCCAGGGCCCGAAGACCAGCCAGCTCAGCAGCAGGTTGGCCACGTAGACCAGCATCAGGCTGACCAGGATCTCGTTGGCGTTGAAACGGTCGCGCAGCAGGGCGACGACGGCCGCCCAGGCCGCGCCGCCCAGCGCCCCGGCCGCCACCGCCAGCGGCACGAACGCCCAGGGCCCGATCGCGATCTCCTGCTCGGTGATCCACAGCGCGACGCCGCCGGCCACGATGCCGCCCAGCAGGAACTGGCCCTCGGCGCCGATGTTCCACACGTTGCTGCGGAAGCACAGCGCCAAGCCCAGGCTGCACAGGATCAGCGGGGTGGCCTTCAGGCCCAGTTCGGTCAGGGCCCGCAGGCCGTTGAAGGGCTCGACCAGGAACACCGCCAGGCTCTGGCCCGGGGGCTTGCCCAGCGCGGCAAACAGCCCGGCGGCGACGAGCACCGTGATCACCAGCGAGATCACCGGCGAGGCCCAGGCGAACAGCCGGCTGGGCGCCGGGCGGGCTTCAAGCCGCAGCATGGCGCGCCTCCTGCATCGTGGCCTGTGCACTGCGCCCCGGCCACAGGCCCGACATCCATTCGCCGATCATCGGCACGCTGGCCTCGGCCACCGCCACGGGGGGCGACAGCCGGCCGCCGGCGATCACCTGCAGCCGGTCGCTGATCTCGAACAGTTCCTCCAGTTCCTCGCTGACCACCAGCACCGCGCAGCCGGCGTCGCGCAACTGCAGCAGGGCACCGCGGATCTGTGCCGCCGCGCCCACGTCCACGCCCCAGGTCGGCTGGCTGACGATCAGGAGCTTCGGCTTCGCGTCGATCTCGCGGCCGACGATGAACTTCTGCAGGTTGCCGCCGGACAGGCTCCTGGCCGGCGCATCGGGGCCGCCGGCCTTGACGTTGTAGGCGCCGATCAGCCGCTCGGCCAGCGCGCGCACGGTGCGCTGGTCGATCCAGCCCAGCGGGCCGACCGCCTCGGTGCGGGTGAGCAGCGTGTTCTGGGCCAGGCTCATCACCGGCACCGCGCCGCGGCCCAGGCGCTCTTCGGGCACGAAATGCAGGCCCAGGTGGCGCCGGTGGCGCGGCGACAGGGCGGCGATGTCGGCATCGAAGAGGCGGATGCTGCCCTCGGGCGCACGCCGGTCCTCGCCCGACAGCGCGGCCATCAATTCCTGCTGGCCGTTGCCGGACACGCCGGCGATGCCCAGGATCTCGCCAGCGCGCACCTGCAGCGCGACATCGGCCAGCGTGGTGCCGAAGGGGCTCTGCTTGGCCAGGCTCAGGCCCCGCACCGCCAGCGCCAGGGCACCGGGCCTGGCGGGCCGGTGCGCCAGTTCGGGCGGGGCGCTGCCGATCATCAGGCGGCTGAGCGAGGCATTGGTCTCGGCCGTCGGGTCCACCTCGCCGGTCACCCGGCCGCCACGCAGCACGGTGCAGTGGTGGCACAGGCTGCGGATCTCGTCGAGCTTGTGGCTGATGTAGAGAATGCTGCAGCCCTCGGCCGCCAGCTGGCGCAGCGTGACGAAGAGCTTCTCCACCGCCTGCGGCGTCAGCACCGAGGTGGGCTCGTCCAGGATCAGCAGCTGCGGCTTGGTCAGCAGCGCCCGGACGATCTCGACCCGCTGGCGCTCGCCCACGCTGAGGGTGTGCACCGGGCGCAGCGGGTCGACGTCCAGGCCGTAGTCGTGCGACACGCTGCGGATGCGCTCGGTCACCTCGGCCAGCGTCGGCCCCTTGTCCAGGCCCAGCCACACGTTCTCGGCCGCGGTCAGCGTGTCGAACAGCGAGAAGTGCTGGAACACCATCGAGATGCCCAGCGCCCGCGCCTGCTGCGGGTTGGCGATCTGCACCGGCTGGCCGTTCCAGCGCACCGTGCCTTCGTCAGGCCGCACCGCGCCGTAGATGATCTTCATCAGCGTGCTCTTGCCGGCGCCGTTCTCGCCCAGCACGGCGTGGATCTGGCCCGGCGCCACCTGCAGGTTCACGCCGTCGTTGGCGCGCACCGCGGGGTACTGCTTGCTGATGCCTTGGAGTTCGAGTCGGAGCATGCGGGGTTTCGGTGAGGATCAGGCGCCGGGGCCGGCATCACGGCTGAAGCGCCGCACACCGCCCACCCAGGTCTGCACCAGGTTGCGCTCGTCGCCCAGTGTCACCCAGGCGAACAGGCGTTCATGCAACCCGCGGGCCAGGCTGTCGCGGCGCTGGGCGACGGCGCCGACGGCGACGTCCCAGAGGCACAGGTCGGCCACGGCGCCGACGTCCAGCGTGCCGATCTCGCCGCCCAGCCGCAGCCCTTCAGCCGCGCCGCGCGTGGCCGCATGCAGCAGCGCCCAGGCCGTCAGCCGGTTGCCGGCCATCGCCTGCACCTTGTAGCCGTCGGCCAGCGTGCGCAGCATGGACAGCGAGGTGCCGCCGCCCACGTCGCTGGCCAGGCTGACCGCCACGCCAGCCGCCGCCGCCTGCTGCCAGCCGAACAGGCCGCTGCCCAGGAACAGGTTGGACGACGGGCAGAAGGCGATCTGCGCGCCGCTGTCGCGCAGCAGCGCCCGGTCGGCATCGTCCAGCCAGATGCCGTGGGCCAGCACCGCGCGCTCGTTCAGCAGGCCGGCGCGGGCGTAGACGTCGAGGTAGCTGCGCGCCTCGGGGAAGAGCTCGGCGATCCAGGCCACCTCGGCGCGGTTCTCGGCCACGTGGGTCTGCATGAACGTGCCCGGGTGGTCAGCCAGCAGTCGGCCGGCCATCGCCAGCTGCCCGGCGCTGCTGGTGGCGGCGAAGCGCGGCGTCACCGCGTACCGGTTGCGGCCGCGGCCATGCCAGCGGTCGATCAGGGCGCGGCAATCGGCCTCGGCGCCGGCCACGTCGTCGCGCAGGTTGTCGGGCGCATGGCGGTCCATCAGCACCTTGCCGGCCACCATGGCCATGCCGCGGGCGCTGGCGGCGGTGAACAGCGCGTCGACGCTGGCCACGTGCACGGTGGGGAAGACCACCGCCGCCGTCGTGCCATGGGCCAGCAGCGCGTCGGTGAACAGTTCGGCTGCTGCCTGCGCCACGGCCGGGTCGGCATGGCGGGCCTCGGCCGGGAAGGTGTAGGTCTGCAACCAGTCCAGCAGCTCGGTGCCCCAGCTGGCGATCACATCCACCTGCGGGCAGTGCACATGGGTGTCGATGAAGCCGGGCAGCAGCAGGCGACCGCTGTGGTCGATCTTGTGCCAGTCCTCGCCCGGTGCATCGGCCTGCACCGCCGCGATGCGCCCGTCGTCACCGATCAGCAGCCAGTGCGCCGGACGCCAGCGCACCTGCGGGCTGTCACGGTCGGCCAGGCCGGGATCGCCGCTGAAGTCCAGCAGGTCGGCGCGGATGGCGGTCTTCATGCGAGCCGCTTCAGCAGAACGCGTGCCAGGACGCCCGCCACGGCTGGCATGGCGCTTGAATGGCGGGGTGTGCCGATGGCGGCGCCGGTGTTCATGGCGCCGATGTTATGAAGGTTCAACATGCACCCCGACCCCACGCGCCCCGGGACCGGCTATCTTGCGGGTATGTCCCAGGCTCCGACGTCCCTTCCGCCCGCGCTCCCACCGACGCGGCCGATCCGCTTCGTGCACCGCGGCCAGGTGGTCGAGGTCGCCGATGTGGCGCCGACCACCTCGGTGCTGACCTGGCTGCGCGAGCACGCCCGCTGCACCGGCACCAAGGAGGGCTGCAACGAGGGCGACTGCGGCGCCTGCACCGTGCTGGTCGGCCAGTTGCAGCCCGCCGGCCAGGTCGGCTGGATCCCGGTCAACAGCTGCATCCAGTTCCTGCCGACCCTGGACGGCCGGGCCCTGCTGACGGTGGAAGACCTGGGCGGCCACCACCCCGCGCAGCAGGCGCTGGTGGCCTGCCACGGATCGCAGTGCGGCTTCTGCACACCGGGCTTCGTGATGTCGCTGGCGGCCTGCCGCGCGCGCCATGCGCAGTCACCGGGCCGGGCGCAGATCGCCGACGACCTGTCGGGCAACCTGTGCCGCTGCACCGGCTACCGGCCGATCCTGGATGCCGGCGAGCGCATGTTCGAGGCGAGCGCACCGCCGCTGGGCGACGCCGGCACTGCCGACGCGCTGCGCACCCTGGCTGCCGACTCGGCGCTGCACTACGCCGCCAGCGCCGCTTTCCACGCCCCACGCACCCTGCCCGACCTGGCCGCGCTGCGCGCCGCGAAGCCGCAGGCCACCCTGCTGGCCGGCAGCACCGACATCGGCCTGTGGGTCAACAAGCAGTTCCGCGACCTGGGCGAGGTGATCTGGCTCGGCGCCGTGCCCGCGCTGCAGGCCATCACCGTGGCCGATGGCGTGCTGACCATCGGCGCCGGTGCCTCGCTGGAAGCCGCCTGGGCCGCGCTGGCGACGCACTGGCCGGCTTGCCGCGACATGGGCCGGCGCTTCGCCTCCCGCCCGGTCCGCGAGGCCGGCACGATGGGCGGCAACGTCGCCAACGGCTCGCCCATCGGCGACAGCGCGCCGGTGCTGATCGCGCTGGGGGCATCCATCGTGCTGCGGCGTGGCGAGTCGCTGCGCATGCTGTCCTTGCAGGACTTCTACCTCGGCTACATGCGCAACCAGCTGCAGCCGGGCGAGTTCGTCGAGGCCATCACCGTGCCCTTGCCGCAGCCCGGGGCGGGCGAGGTGCTGCGGGTGGAGAAGCTCAGCAAGCGCTTCGACTGCGACATCTCGGGCCTGTCGGCTGGGCTGTGGCTGAAGCGGGACGGCGCCACCGTGGTCGACGCCCGCTTCGCCTTCGGCGGCCTGGATGCCATCGTGCGCCGCGCCGCCGGCGCCGAGGCCGCCGTGCGCGGCCAACCGTGGACCGCGGCGACCGTGCAGGCGGCGATGGCCGCACTCGACGCCGACTTCACGCCGCTGAGCGACCTGCGCGCCAGCGCCGGCTACCGCCGGCGGGCGGCGCGGGCCCTGCTGCAGCGGCTGTGGCTGGCCTCGCGGCCAGACGTGCCGCTGGCCGAGGCGCAGCTCAGCGTGTGGAGCGGCGCATGAGCCCGCACCGCGACGGCGTGGGCACCGCCCGCCCGCATGAATCGGCCCACCTGCACGTGGCCGGCGCGGCGCCCTACATCGACGACCTGCCCGAACTGGCCGGCACCCTGCACGCCGCGCTGGGCCTGAGCCCGGTGGCCTACGGCACGCTGCGCGGCATCGACCTGGCGACGCTGCGCGCCCAGCCGGGTGTGGTGGCGGTGTTCGGCGCGGGCGACATTCCCGGCGCCAACGACTGCGGGCCCATCGTGCATGACGACCCGATCCTGGCCGCTGACACGGTGCGTTACGTCGGCCAGCCGGTGTTCGCCGTGGTCGCCACCAGCCGCGACGCCGCCCGCCGCGCCGCAGCCCTGGCGAAACAGGTGCTGCAGATCGACCCGCTGCCCGCGGTGCTGACG
>Ga0116180_1001319_pt1 | contig 21167 bp, 16 predicted proteins | sample AD_UKC073_MetaG_FD_89804 | JGI IMG/M metagenome (GOLD analysis project Ga0116180, IMG submission 89804) | Active sludge microbial communities of municipal wastewater-treating anaerobic digesters from USA - AD_UKC073_MetaG | ecosystem: Engineered > Bioreactor > Anaerobic > Digestate | place: USA...
CGCACGTTGGGCGTGACATCCTCACCCACCTCACCATCGCCGCGGGTCGCGGCGCGGACCAGCTTGCCCTGCTCGTAACGCAACGAACAGGACAACCCGTCGATCTTGTCCTCCGCGGTGAACGCCATCGGCTCATCGGCGGGCAGGTTCAGGAATCGCCGCACCCGCGCGACGAAATCGGCCACGTCCTCGTCCGTAAAGGCATTGTCGAGGCTGAACATCCGTTGCTCGTGCCGAACCTTGCTGAGCGGCGAAGCGGCAACCTCGAACCCGACCTTGCGGCTTGGGCTGTCATCTCGGATCAGATGCGGAAAAGCCGCCTCAAGCTCGGCATTGCGGCGCACCAGCGCATCGAATTCGGCATCGGAAATCTCCGGCGCATCCTCAGCATGATAGCGCCGGTTGTGATGCGCGATCTGCTTGGCAAGCCGCATCAGTTCGTTGGCGGCATCGGCTTCGGTGATTATGCTCACACCCCCTCCAGCAAACGATCTGCCTGGGCCCTTGCCTCGGCCGTCACTTCGGCGCCGGAGAGCATCCGGGCGATTTCCTCCTGACGCCCGCCCGCATCGAGCAGGTGGACCGAGGTGCGCGTTACTGTGCCTTCACTCGACTTGGCGATGACATAGTGCTGCTGCCCGCGTGCGGCGACCTGCGGGCTGTGCGTTACCGCCAGCAATTGCCCGCCCCCCTGACCGTTGTTGGCAGCCAGCCGCGCCAGCCGTTCGCCGATTGCGCTGGCGACCGCGCCGCCGACACCGCGGTCAATCTCGTCAAAGATCACCGTCGCGGCCCCGCCCTCTTCGGCCAGCGCGACCTTGAGCGCGAGGATGAAGCGCGAAAGCTCCCCGCCCGAAGCGATCTTGGCCAGCGGCGCGAACGGCGCGCCGGGGTTGGTGCTGATCAGGAATTCGACCGAGTCCATCCCGGATGGGCCCCAGCGATCCTCGGCCAGAGTGGTAATGGCGGTCTGGAACTGCGCAGCGTCGAGCTTCAGCGGCGCAAGCTCTCCGGCCACCGCCGTATCGAGCCGCCCGGCTGCCTCACGCCGCGCCGCGGACAGCGCCCCGGCCTTGTCGCGGTAGGCGGCCAGCGCCGCCTGCTCGGCCGTTTCCAGCCCATGCACCTCAGCCTCGCCCCCTTCAATCGCATCAAGGCTGCTGCGCATCTCGCGCATCCGGTGCGGCAGATCATCGACCTGGCACTGGTGCTTGCGCGCGGCGGCGCGCAGATCGAACAGCCGCGTTTCGATCCGGTCAAGCGCGGCTGGATCGTGGGCGAGCGCCTCGGCCGCGCGCTCCAACTTGTCCTCGGCCTCACTGGCTTCGATCACCGCGCGGTCCAGCGCCGAAAGCGCCTCAGCCAGCAGCGGATGCTCTTCGGCGATTCGATCGAGCCGCCGCGCCGCGCTGCGCAAGGTGGCCAGCGCCGAATCCGATCCGGCCCAAAGCACCCGCAGCGCCTCCAGATCGTCAGTCAGCTTTTCCCCCTTCTGCATCGCCGCGCGGGCTTCGGCGAGGCGTTCTTCCTCCCCCACTTCGGGTTCGAGCGCGGTCAGCTCTGCCAGATGGGCCAGCAACAGATCGCGATCTTCCGCAGCTTTGACGATCCGGTTGCGGGCGGCCTCCAGCGCTGCGCGGGCATCACGCCAGGCGCTCCAGGCCGCTTCCACACCCGCAACGTCGGCCCCGGCAAAGCGATCGAGCAACAGCCGGTGGCCGCGCGGGTTGACCAGACCGCGATCATCATGCTGGCCGTGCAGTTCAACCAGATGGCCGCTGAGTTCACGCAGCAGCGCCGCGCCGACCGGCTGATCGTTGACGATAGCCTTCGATCCGCCATCAGCCTTGACCCGGCGCTTGATCAGCAACGGCTCACCCGGTTCGACATCTACCTCCGCCTCTGCCAGCAGCGCGCTGATCGCGGCAGGCAGCCGGTCAAATTCGAAGCTGGCGGTGACGCTGGCCTGATCCGCACCACTGCGGACCAGGCCGCTATCGGCCCGAACCCCCAGGGCCAGGCCCAGCGCATCGAGCAGGATCGATTTGCCGGCACCTGTCTCTCCGGTAAGCACGCCCAGCCCACCCGCGAAATCGAGGTCGAGCGCTTCGATCAGCACGACATTGCGGATGGACAGGCGGGTCAACATGTTCGCCGCCTGTTCTAACCGCAGTCACGCCCGGAGTCACCCGGCTTATGGTCAGAATTCCACCTTGATCGTTCCGCCCCAGGTGCGCTGATCCCCGGGCGACCCGACAATCAACCCGGTGTTGCCGGACGGGACCGCAAGCTGTTCGAAGTATTTCACGTCAAACAGGTTGCGCACCCATGCAAACAGGTTGAGCCCGGCATCGGTACGAAAGCCTAGGCGCACGTTGGTCAGCGTATATCCGTCAACCCAGGTATAGGCGGACGGCGTGGGGTTTGACGAAAACCGTGACCGATAGGAACCATCACCGCCAAGATAGATTTCGCCCTGCTGGCCAAGCAGGCTGGCCGGGACGTTTCCTTCGAACCCGACCGACAGCGCCCACTTCGACACGCCGGGCAGACGCTGGCCGGAAATGTCGCAATTGGCCGGGCTATTGCCGGGAATGCCGGGCGCGGCAACCGGCAGGCCGGAGCCGCCTCCCGACAGTTCCGGCGGGCACGGCGCATCGACAAAACGCAAATACCGGGCATCGGTATAGGCGGCGTTGAGGTAAGCGTTGAAGCGCGCCGATGGACGGATAGAAATATCCCATTCGACCCCCTGGGTCCGAACCTTGTCGGCATTGGCGAGATAGCCGCGCAAGACGCCGAGCTGACCGTTGGAAACCAGCACCTGGTAATCATCCACATCTGTGCGGAAAGCCGAAAGGTTGAAGGTGATCTTCCGGTCCCAGAACTGTGCCTTCACCCCGATTTCATTGTGACGCAGCGATTCAGGCTTCACCGTTGCTGCGGCAAGCAATGGATTGCCTGCTGAATCCGCTGGAACGCCGTTAAGGTTGATGCCGCCCGATTTGAAGGTCTTGGCATAGGTGGCGTAAAGCAGAACGTCGGGTGCAACCTTGTAGCTGGCGGTCACGTCCCAGCTGAAATTCCAGTCGCTGAACTTGGCGGTAAAACGCTGCGGCGCCAAAACCCCGCGCTGTGCGGCGATCCACGGATCAGACGCATAAGCGCCGCTGAACAGGACCAGCTGGCGCGTACCGTCCGATGCCGTCCCGGTGACGACCGAATCGTAGAGCCCGTCCTTCTTGTCATAATTGATCCGCACACCGGGCTGGATGGTCAGCCGGTCGGTCACCTTCCAGCTTACCTGGCCATAGGTGGCCAGGCTGGTGTTATTGAGCCGGATGTCATTATCGGCGTGCAATCCGTTCAGGACCGCCGGATTGGACGCAAGCGCGCTGCTGGGATTGAGCAGCCAGCGGCTCGCCGCCGCACCCTGTTCCTGGGTTCCCTGGGTCCTGACGGTCTGGTGAAAACCAAACAGGCCGGCCGTCAGATCGATGCGGTCCCCGGTCCGGGAAAAGCGGAATTCCTGGGTATACTGATTCTGCTGCGAAGGGTTCTGCGATCGTGTCGTGATCGGCAGGCCGATGAAGTCGCGGTCGTTGGACGGCTTCCAATCCCAGAATCGCCAGGCTGTGATGGCGGTCAGCGTGGACCCGGCGCCGATGTCCCATTTGGCCTTCAGGCTGACCCCGCCGATCTTGTTCCCGGCATTGAGCTCTGCATCAACGTCGGTGATCCGGGCGAACGGGTCGGTGCTGGGCACGACATAACCTTGCGCCGCCGCCAGTGCCGCGAACTGCCGGTTGAGCGGGCGCTGCGTGGCACCGGTGCCGACATAGACCTGCGCGCAGCAGGCCGGATCCTGCACGCTATAGTCACCTGACAGCGTTACATCGAGCGTGGTGCCGGGCCGCCACAACAATTGCGCACGCAGCCCCAGGTTGTCCTGTTCGTTCACGCGCGTGGCGGTCGCCACATTGGTCAGTGTACCGTGGCGGCTGGTCGCCGATATGGCAATGCGCGCTGCCACCGAATCAGTCAGCGGCCCGGAAATCGCAGCCTTCGCTTGCTTCAGACCAAGGTTCCCAAGGGTCACCTCGGCGCGCCCTTCAAAGGCAAAGGTCGGCTGGCGGCTGGTGATGTTGAGCGCCCCGGCGGTTGTGTTCTTGCCGTACAGCGTGCCCTGCGGCCCGCGCAGCACCTCGATCCGCGCAACGTCGAGAAAATCGAAGGTCGAACTGGCCGCACGGGAGAAATAGACATCATCGACATATATCCCGACGCCTTGCTCGATCCCATCATTGGTCAATCCGAACGGCGCGCCCAGGCCGCGGATGTTGGCCGCGCTGTTGCGCGGATTTGACGAATAGAACTGGAGCGTCGGGGTCAATTGCTGAAGGCGGCCGACATTGAACGCCCCGGTATTGTCGAGATGTTCACCGCCGACCACCGAGATGGCCAGCGGCACATCCTGGCTAGCCTCGGCCCGGCGGCGCGCGGTGACCACGATTTCATCTTCTGGCTGACCGGCCCCGGTCCCGACCGAGCTATCCTGCTGGGCGGCACCGGCATCGAGGGAGGCAGCATCGGTCGCAGCCCAGGCGGGCTGCACGATCAAGGCAGTAGAGGCAAACAACGAAAAGCGGACGAACGGATGCATTTTCCAATTTCCTTCAAAGGATGATTGGCCGCATCCGGTGGTCCGGTCTGCAACAGGATGAGGTGCCGGGACCGGTCATGCGTAGCCGGCCCCGGATCCCGGGTTGGGGATCTCTTAAAAGCGTTGGCGCTCGGTCACATCGAGCTGGACGACCTTGCCGTCGTGGACGGTCAGCTGCACCACGCCGAAACGCAGCTTTTCAACCGCATGATCCAGCGCGTCCAACACGATATCGGTCAGCCGCGGCTGGGTTTGGGCGGCAATTGCGACATCTGGTCCAACTGGCGGCATGGCAGGTCTCCTTGGCGGCGAGTTGTATCTCTACTTTTTAAATAGACAACAGTAGATTCGCTTCTCGGCGACGAAGCGCAGATTTTCTGCGGCGATCCGAAATGGCAGGCGGATCGGCTTTCGCGAAACCGTCATGCCAATGCCATCTAGCTGCAACTTTGCGGGCTTACCGGCTCATTGCATCCAACGAGAGGCGGACTGCATGAAGGAAGCTACCGGAAATCGCCCACTGCCCGCCTGGCTTGATCTGCCCGAACCGCGCGGGTTCCGGCCCAAGCGGAAATATCGCACGGTCTGGATTTCAGACATCCATCTGGGCACGCGGGGCTGCAACGCCGAACTGCTGCTGGATTTTCTGCGCGCGATAGAGTGCGATACGCTCTATCTGGTCGGCGATATCGTTGATGGCTGGCGGCTGAGCAAGGGCTGGTACTGGCCCGATGCCCACAACGAGGTAGTGCGCCGGATCCTCAAGCTGGCGCATCGCGGCACGCGGGTGGTGTTCATCGCGGGCAACCATGACGAAATGCTGCGCCCCTATGCCGGGATGAGCTTTGGCGGCGTTGAGATCGCGCTCAACGCGGTCCACACCACGGCGGACGGGCGGCGGCTGCTGATTACCCATGGCGACGAGTTCGACAGCGTGGTGCTCTATGCCCGCTGGCTCGCCTTTCTGGGCGATCAGGCCTATACGCTGCTGCTGCGCAGCAACGTGGTGCTGAACCGGATCCGGCGGCGGCTGGGACTGCCGTACTGGTCGCTTTCCTCCTACCTTAAAAAGCGGGTCAAGAACGCGGTCCAGTTCATTGGCGCCTTTGAAGAAGCTGTGGCCCATGCCGCGCGCGACCGTCAGGTTGACGGGGTGGTCTGCGGCCATATCCACAGCGCCGAGATCCGCCAGATCGGCGACATCACCTATCACAACGACGGGGACTGGGTGGAAAGCTGCACCGCGCTGGTCGAAGACCATAACGGTGCGATCGCGATCCTCGACTGGGCCGAAGAACATCGCCGCGCGGCAAACCGCGACGCCGCCGCCGCGCGCTCCGCATCCAAGGAAAAGGAACCGGCATGAGAATTGCCATCTGCACCGATGCCTGGCACCCACAGATCAACGGCGTGGTCCGATCGATTTCGATGACGGTGAACCACCTGATTGAACTGGGGCATGAGGTTGAACTGGTCACCCCCCAGCAATTCCGCACAATTCCGCTGCCCGGTTATAGCGAGATCCGCCTGGCCCTGGCCCCGCGCTTTGGCACGCGCCGCAGCCTGACCGATTTTGCGCCCGATATCGTCCACATCGCCACAGAAGGCCCGATCGGATGGAGCGCGCGCAGCTGGTGCCTGGCCCGCGGCATTCCGTTCACCACTGCGTTCCACACCCGCTTTCCGGATTATGCCGCGGTTCGCACCGGGATCGACGCCGAACGGTTCTGGCCGCTGATCAGGCGCTTTCATGCCCCGGCCCGGGCAGTATTGGTCTCTACCCCCTCGCTCGGGCAGGAACTGGAGCAGCGCGGGCTGCCGCAATGGCGGCTTTGGGGGCGCGGGATCGACCAGGACCTGTTTCGGCCCGGCCATGCCGCCCTGCCCGAACTGGCCGCTCTGCCCGGCCCGGTTCTGCTTTACGTTGGCCGGGTGGCGGCGGAAAAGAACCTGCCCGCCTTTCTCGATGCCGAAGTCCCTGGCCAGAAGGTCGTGGTCGGCGATGGGCCGGATCTGACCGCGCTGAAAGTGCGCTATCCGGAGGTCCGCTTTCTGGGCGCGCTATCTGGTGAGCGGCTGGTGCGGGCCTATTGTTCGGCCAATGTCTTTGTCTTCCCCAGCCGGACCGACACCTTCGGGCTGGTCCTGATCGAAGCGCTGGCCTGCGGGCTGCCGGTTGCCGCCTACCCGGTTGCCGGGCCAATCGACATTATCGGCCCGAACGGACGCGGACCTGACGATGAACACCCGGCAACGATCGGAGCGCTGGATGAAGACCTGGCGGTCGCGATTCGCAAGGCGCTGCGGCTCGATCCACTGGCGGCGGCGGTTATTGGGGCCGGCTATAGCTGGGAACGGGCGACAGCGCAGTTCCTTGCCGCGCTGGAATGCGCTGCCGAATGCGACACCCCCGCTACCCTTCTGCCGGCTCCGCGAACGGCGGAACCGGCTTGATCGGATCGGCCAGGGTCTTCTGGTCAAGCATCGCCGCCATTTCGTCGCGCAGGGTCAGCATCAGTGCGCGCAGGCGGCAATCGGCCTCGGGCAGGCAATTGGCACAGGCTTCATGGGCGTTGCGGCTGGCGCAAGGGACCAGGGCCAGACTGCCCCGGGTCAGGCGGATGATATCGCCATAGCGAATATCGACCGGCGCCAGCGCAAGCTCATAGCCGCCGTCGCGCCCGCGGGTCGAATTGACCAGACCGGCCCGCACCATTTCTGACAGAATGACGGTCAGGAACTTGCGCGGGATGTTCTGTGCCGCTGCAATCTCGTCAAGCCGAACCGGCCCTTCCCGCCAGCGATCGGCGAGATGTTGGAGGGCGCGGATCGTATAACGGGTTTTCTGCGACAGCATGGCTGAGCGCCATAGGCACCCGCCCGCCAGAAATGTCAACTTGTGAAGTAGAGTGTCTTCGCGGCCGCGATCAGCGAATCGCCGCGCCGGGGGCGTTCTTGTCCATCAGCTTATAGGCCTTGTCATACCACTTGCTGCCTGGATAGTTGGCACCCAGCACCGAAGCGTACTTCAGCGCCTCTTCCGGCATCCCCAGCTGCAGGCTGGTTTCCACCAGACGGAACAGGGCTTCGGGGGCGTGACTAGTGGTCTGGTACCTGTCCACCACGTTGCGGAAGCGATAGCTGGCGGCCAGCCAGCGGCCCGAGCGTTCATAGTACCGCCCGATCTGCATTTCCTTGCCGGCCAGGTGATCGTTGACCAGATCGATCTTGATCCGGGCATCGGCGGCATAGCGCGTGTTGGGGTAGCGGCGCACCACTTCGTTCAGGGCGTTGAGCGCCTGCAGGGTGATCTTCTGATCGCGATCGGTATCGCTGATCTGCTCGTAATAGCACAGCGCGATCAGGTAATAGGCATAGGCCGCATCGCGGTTGCCGGGGTGGATCGAGAGGAACCGCTGCGCTGCCTGGACCGACTTGTTGTAGTCCTTGCCGAGATAATAGGAAAACGCGCTCATCAACTGGGCGCGGCGCGCCCAGGGCGAATAGGGATGCTGACGCTCAACCTCATCGAACAAGGCGGCGGCAACAATCGTATCGCCGCGATCCAGCCGGGCCTTGGCGGCGGCATAGAGCGTTTCGACATCGCGCGCGATGAAGGCCGTATCCTTGGCCTTGCCCCCACGTCCGGCGCAACCGGCGGTAAACAGCATGGCCGTGGCTGAGACGGCAAGGACGGTGAGCTTGAGCGGGGATCGGGCTTGCATGGTGGGTGCCTATAACCAGTGCCAGCCTGAACGCCAAGTGAAAGGCGCGCGGCAAAACCGCACAATCCCCCGGTTCAGATGTTGATACTGGTCGGCACCTGGCTGGGCAGAAGATAGGGATAGGCGACGCGCCGTTCGGCATTGCGCGCCGCGATCCGGTCTTCAACCTGCTGCAACGCCGCCTGAAACCGCACCAGCGGCCCTTCGGCACCGGTCACGCGGGGGTCGCTGAACCAGGCCGGATAGGGAAAATCGCGCGAAAGGTAGGTGCCAAGCGGGCGATAATGCAGCGACCCGAGCAGATAGAGTACTTCAAGCTGTTTCAGCGCCAGGTTGGACGGCGGCATATAGCTCAGCCACTCGCGGCGATCGTGGCCATGGCGCTCAAGCGGCTCAGCCTGCCATCCGGCCCCGGTTACCGCCGGCGCGAATTCCATGATCGTCGCCTGCGGGAAATTGACCGCGGCGTGCTGCGCGCTGGCGGTGAACAGGATCATCGTGCAGCAATCGATCAGCTGCGCGCAGGTGCCGATCGGGCCGAACCCGGTCAGTTTCCCCTCGCCCGCGATTGCGGCACCCAGGCCAAAAGTTCGGTATCGGCGGCAACGGCGGTATCGTCGGCATAGTAAAGTCCGACATAGCCCTTCACCCATTCGTGAATCGCCTGCCAGACCAGCAGGGCATCGTCGCGGTAGGGATAGTCGGGCAGCTTGCCGGCATCGTCCACCCCTCTCGCCTTGAGATCATTAGGCAGCATCCGCTCGTTGAAATCAAACGAGAACCGCGCACCGGCAGCCATCTGCTGGCTGCTGGCGATCGTCCCGCCGAAAATCCGGTCGATCGGCCCGCCTGCGGTAATCAGGCTGGTCGCGGCCTCGTAATTGATGAACATCGTGCCTTCGAAATGCGGCACCAGCAGCGCCCACAGCGGATGGGCTTCGGCCAAATGGCGATGGGTCGCCACGGCGACCGTCTCGATCACCAGATGGGTATGGGCCAGATGGGCGAACAGCTCGTGCCAGTTGCCGTCGGCGACCTAGACGATCAGCTTGGCGATTTCCCAGCCCCATTGCTGGTCAGGCCGAACTGTGGGGGTGAACAGCGGGTGTTCGGACGGGTCCTGGCCACACTGGATCGCCACCGGGACGAGCGAGGCTCCGCCTGGCGGAACCGCGAACAGCGCGATCGGGCAATAGACGTATTTGGCCTGCCCGTCATAAGAGCCGGGAACCAGCACCGACAACGCCTGATAGTCGAGCATATAAACCCGGCCCTCAGACAGCGCCGCTTGCAGGGTATCGCCCGCAACGACCGTGGCATAGGCTTCGGCGCTCAACGGCAGCTTGGCCGGCAGGGTATCGACCCTTGCCAGCAGGACCGGATTGGGGCCGGCAACCCGCAGCCGGGCAAATTCGGCGTCATCCTGAAAGCACCAGGCGATACCCGGCACGGCGACATCCTGAAACAGCGCGCGATAGGTCTCCAGGCTGCGTGGAAAGACGCTGCCCAGATCAGCCTCATTCGCAGTGCCCAGTTCCAGCGCGCCGCACAGCTTGCGCGCATGATCCTCAAGCCGTGCCGCCAGTGCCTCTTCACCCAGGGCGAGCAGGGCCATTTCGGCATCCTGTTCCAGTCGCGACCAGATCGTGCCGCCGGTGGTGTTGTGCGCGATCTTCGCCTTGATCGAGGCGACTTCTCCGCCGATCTGTTTGACCAGCGTCTGATTGATCGCAATCCCGGCGGCCTCCACGGCAGGATCGCGCTCCAGCGCGGCGAGCTGGACCGCAATGTGATTTTCAACCAGCTTCACAAAAATCTCGGTCAGCATGACCCACCAGGTCAGCGTCGGCGTCTCATTGCCGGGCAGGCCGCCGACAACCGGTACTTGCGGAAGCGATGCCACCGTGCCCCACTGATAGGCCAGCCGGGTCAGATCGAGCTGGATCGCCCGCGCCTCCTGCTGGGCCGCGCTGTCGTTCTGGGGCAGCGACGGGTTGGCAGGTGCGCAGTGCGGCGCGGCGACAAAGCCATGCGGGCTGACGGTATCGTTCATACGGGCCAGCTTAACCGGAACATGGTTAATATTTTACAGCCTGTTGTTTTCGCCCCATCAATTCGTCTTCCTGACTTAACCAATGTTTCAATACTGCGAACTATAGTGCTGGGCATGGCCAATTGGCGGGCAATAATTCGGGAATTTTTCAACCCACCTATTCCGGACGACATCCAGGATGAATACCTGTTGCTGTCCGCCGGGCAACTGCAGGCCCAATCGCGGCTGCTGTTTCTGGCTTTCATGATCACCAGCCCGATGGCTGCATTTGCCGCGGCACCCGATGCCGGATTGTGGATCAGCAAAGTCGTACCGGCGGCGATGACGCTGTTCTGCCTGCTCGGCTACCTCAATCTGCGCCGCGACCTGCGGCTTTCGGTCAGCCCCAGACGGGCCGCGCGGTTCCTGCGCGAGTCCACTTTCGCCTCATGCATGGTCGCAGTGATGTGTTCGGCGTGGTGCGTGCATTCCTGGCTCGGGGCGCCAGAGCATGAACGGATTTACTATCCGGTCATCATCGCGCTCGGCGCCTTTTCCACCGCCTATTGCCTGTCGAGCGCCCGGCTCGGCGCGATCCTCAACCTGGCGATCAACCTCATCCCGATGAGCGTGCTGCTGTTTACCTCCGGTAACCGGATGGACCTGGCGGTCGGTGTTTGCCTAGGGGTCGCCGCACTGTTCCAGCTGCACATGATCCACAAACACCAAAAGGGCATCGTCCACCTGCTGAGCCTTCAGCGCAAGACCCGCGATCTGGCGCTTTCCGATCCGCTGACCGGCCTGCTCAACCGCCGCGCACTGCTCGATACCGCGCTTGAACTGGGAGCGCAGGGGCCAGTCCGGCTCCTGCTGATCGACATCGATCACTTCAAGGCGATCAATGACGGTCACGGCCATGACAAAGGTGATGAAGTGCTGTGCGAAGTTGCCGAACGCCTGGCAATCCGGGCCGAAATCAGCGCCTGCGTCGCACGGATCGGCGGTGAGGAATTCGCGATCCTCGGCCTGGCGGAAGATCTGGGCGAAGGCTTTGCACTGGCCGTGCTGAACGATATCCGCACCGCCGCGATGCCGCATGGCGGCCAGGTTACCGTCTCGATCGGCCTCGTCGAAGGCGCGGCCAACAGCGAACCGGCCTGGCGCGAACTATACCGCCGCGCCGACGCCGCGCTCTATGAGGCCAAGCAGAATGGCCGCAACCGGGCGGTCCACCATCCGCTGACATCCGGACCGACCGCCGCGTACGAAAGCCGCTCGGCGGCCTGACGAGGCCTACTCCTCACCCATCCTCAATGCCGCAATAAACGCTTCCTGCGGGATGCTGACATTGCCGTATTCGCGCATCCGGGCCTTGCCCTTCTTCTGCTTTTCCAGCAGCTTCTTCTTGCGGGTGATGTCCCCGCCATAGCACTTGGCGGTCACGTCCTTGCGCATTGCGGCGATGGTTTCGCGGGCGATCACCTTGCCGCCGATCGCGGCCTGAACCGGGATCTTGAACAGGTGGCGGGGGATCAGGTCCTTCAGGCGCTCACACATATGGCGCCCGCGTGCCTCGGCCTGGGCGCGGTGGACGATCATCGACAGGGCATCGACCGGCTCGTTGTTGACGAGGATACTCATCTTGACGAGGTCGCCTTCGCGCAGGCCGATCTGCTCATAGTCAAAGCTGGCATAGCCGCGGCTGATGCTTTTCAACCGGTCATAGAAATCAAACACCACTTCGTTGAGCGGCAGTTCATAGCTGACCTGGGCACGGCCGCCGACATAGGTCAGCCCGGTTTGGATCCCGCGCCGGTCCTGGCACAGCTTGAGGATCGAGCCGAGGTATTCGTCCGGTGTGTAGATCGTCGCCTTGATCCACGGTTCGTCAATCTGCTCGATCCGGCTGGGATCGGGATAGTCGGCGGGGTTGTGGAGCAGGATCTCGCGCGCGTCGTCAGTCTTCGATTTGCGCAGCTGGATGCGGTAAACCACCGAAGGCGCGGTGGTGATCAGGTCCAGATCGTATTCGCGAGTCAGGCGTTCCTGGATGATTTCCAGGTGCAGCAGGCCGAGGAAGCCGCAGCGGAAGCCGAAGCCCAGGGCGGCGCTGCTTTCCATTTCAAAGCTGAAGCTGGCATCGTTAAGCCGCAGCTTGGCGATGGACTCGCGCAGTTTCTCGAAATCGGCGGCATCGACCGGGAACAGGCCGCAAAACACCACGGGTTGGACTTCCTTGAAGCCGGGCAATGGTTCAGCCGCCCCGCCCTTGGCGCTGGTGATCGTATCCCCGACCTTGGCCTGGGCCACTTCCTTGATCTGGGCGGTGATGAAGCCGATTTCGCCCGGGCCGAGTTCGGGCAGATGCTCGATTTTCGGCGTCATGCAGCCGACCCGGTCAATCAGGTGCTCGGTCCCGCCGGCCATGAACTTGACCTGCATTCCCTTCTTGATGACACCATCGACCACCCGGATCAGGATCACCACGCCAAGGTAGGGATCGTACCAGCTATCCACCAGCATCGCTTTGAGCGGCGCATCACGATCACCCTTGGGCGGCGGAATCTTGGTGACGACGGCTTCAAGCACATCCTCGATCCCGATCCCGCTCTTGGCGCTGGTCATCACCGCGTCACTGGCGTCGAGCCCGATGATCTCCTCGATCTCGGCTTTGACCTTTTCCGGTTCGGCGGCGGGCAGATCGATCTTGTTGATCACGGGAACGATTTCGTGGTCGTGCTCGATTGACTGATAGACATTGGCGAGAGTCTGCGCCTCAACCCCCTGCGCCGCATCGACCACCAGCAGCGCCCCTTCGCAGGCGGCCAGGCTGCGGCTGACTTCATAGGCAAAGTCAACGTGGCCCGGGGTGTCCATCAGGTTCAGCTCATAGTCCTTGCCGTCCTTCGCCCGGTATTTCAGACGAACGGTCTGGGCCTTGATGGTGATCCCACGTTCCTTCTCGATATCCATGTTATCGAGCACCTGCGCGCTCATCTCGCGCTCGGTCAGGCCACCGGTGAACTGGATCAGCCGGTCAGCAAGGGTTGACTTGCCATGGTCGATATGAGCAATAATGCTGAAATTTCTGATACTTGCAAGGTCTGTCATGGGAATCCCGGGGCGTTTCTCCCGCCGTTAGCAGCAAGCCACGGCAGTGTCACGCCTCGCCCATGCTCGCGTCGGTGTCAGGCGACCTTGGTCTTGGGCCGGTTCAGTTCGGCCTGCCCAAACTTTGGCAGGCTGCGCGCCATGCCCGGCTGCTGCATCAGCTGCATCGGATACTGCCCGGGCGGCAGCGCCTGAAGCGGCATCCCGGCCTGCGCCAGTGCATAGGGTGAAACGCGGTGGCGGGTGCACAGCCCCCCGGCCCCGTCATCGACCAGTTGCTGTTCGAATTCGAGCCCCTGCATCGCCCCAGCAGAACGTCGAACCCTGGCCACAGCCAGCTGGCCTTCGCCAAAATCAACCACGAACGGCGTATCGATCGGCACATCGAGCAAGCCTTCGACCATGCAACCACTGCGCGAAAGGTTCCGCATCGTCGCTTCATAGCGATGATCTTCGTGGATCAGGCCGACCTTGCGCAGCACGGTGCGGCGTTCGGGGCGGTATTTGCTGGGCCCGTCCGGCTCGATCACCCATTCGCCGCTCAGCAGAGCTTCGGTCACGTCCTCAGCGCCAACCGGCATGGCATAGATATAGCCCTGGATCTGACCGACGCCGAGCTTGCGCATGGCATTCAGTTCATCGTGGGCTTCGATGCCTTCGGCAGTCGTGTCCATCTTCAGGGCCGCAGCCAGACTGACGATCGAGGAGATGATCGCGGCATTTCGGCTACCGGGCTGGGTTACGCCGCGGATGAAGCTCTTGTCGATCTTGATCTTGTCGAACGGCGCGTGCTGCAAATAGCTGAGCGAGGAATAGCCGGTGCCGAAATCGTCCAGCGCCAACCGCACACCCAGCAGCTTGAGCTGGTTGAACATATCCTTGGTCGCGGCTTCATCACCCAGGAAGATCGATTCCGTAAGGTCCAGCTCAAGCCGTTCGGGCGGCAGCTCCGAATGAGCCAAAGCCTGCGCGACGGTCGATGCGAAACCCGGATTGGAAAACTGCGCGGCCGAAACGTTGACCGCAATCTTGATCCCGCCCGGCCAGGTCGCCGCCTCGCGGCAGGCCTGCTTGAGGATCCAGTCGCCCAGGGCGCCGATCAGGTTGGCTTCTTCAGCGATCGGGATGAAGATGCCGGGCGAAACATCGCCCAGTTCCGGGTGCTCCCACCGGGTAAAGGCTTCAACCGTCACGACCTTGTTGGTCTTGGTATCGACGATCGGCTGATAGGCCACCCGCATCTGATCGCTGTTCAGCGCATCGCGCAGATCTTCCTCGATCTGGCGGCGGCGCTCGGCCTCTGAATGAAGGTCGCTCGAATAGAACCGGAACTGCCCGCGCCCGCCGCCCTTGGCGGCATAGAGCGCAAGGTCGGCAGAGCGGACCAGCTCTTCGCTGTTGATCCCGTCATAGGGCGCAATCGCGATCCCGACAGAGGCCCCGATGACACAGCGGCTGCCCTCGATCTGATAGGGCTGCGAAACCATCGTGATGATCGTCTTGGCGATTTCACCCAGGCGCCCGCGATCATCGATATCGGGCAGCATGATCTGAAATTCGTCACCGCCCAAACGGCCGATCTCACAACCCTTCTCGGTTACGATCCGCTGCAGACGCTGCGCCACCTGTTTGAGCAGCTCGTCCCCGGCTGGATGGCCAAGAGTATCATTCACCGCCTTGAACCGATCGAGGTCCATCATCATGATGGCGCAGGACCGCTTGGCCGATTGATAGGCCAGCAAGGTCGTGTCGAGGCGCTTGCCCATCCGGTGCCGGTTGGCAAGGCCGGTCAGCGAATCGTACAGCGCCAGACGCGAGGCATCACGCTGGCTCTGGCGGGTCGCCGTGATATCGCTGCCATTGCCGCGATAGCCCAGAAAGGTCCCGTCGGCGGAAAATTGCGGGCGACCCGAAATAGACCACCAGATTTCACGCCCTTCAAGGGCGGCGCGAACGTGCAGATCGGAAAAGGTCTTGCGCGCGGAAAGGATCAGCGGAAGCGTGCGTTCGACCAGATCGTCCTCATCGCGCTCAAGCACGAACAGGGTCTGGATCGGCTGCCCGATGATCGCGCTGCGATCACAGCCAAGATGTTCGGCGATGCAATTGGAAATGTAGGTGATCTGGCCGGTTTCATCGCTCGACCAGAACCAGCCGAGGCCCGAATCCTCATAGTCGCGCAGCAGTTCCAGCGCTTGTTGCAGCTCGTCGCCGCTGGCCGCCTTGCGCGGCCGCGGAGCGGGCGCACCATCGGTCGGCTTGCTGTTGCCCAGCAAGCTGCGAAAACGGCCGAAAGTGGAACCCGAAGACGTCATGACTTCCTAAATACCTGTGCCGGCCCGAACAAATCACCGACCATCTCGAAGCAATAGCCGAACATGGTTTCTTTTTGCCTAATGCCGCTGAAATTGTTGGCGGAATGGGTCATGCCGCAATTCCCCCCGCGCGCCTGAGGATCGGGCGGGTCCGATCCGCCGCCTGACTCCCGCCCGCGAGCAGCGATATCCGGCCGGCATCGTCGATTTCAAGCGGGCTTGCAAATTCCACGCCCATGCGGTCCTGCTGACACCAGCGGGCAGTGGCAGTAATGACCTGTCCTTCCGACAGAATGATCGAGAAGATCGTTCCTGGCGGCACGTTCCACAGCCCTTCGATCATCGCCCCGGTGGCGGAAATGTTGCGGATCGTGCCGTGATAGTGCTGCGATCCGTTTTCCAGCACCACCTTGCGCAGCATGGTGTGCCGGATCGCGCGCGCCGCGCGGGGCCCGCGGGCGATGGCGGTCAACCCGGTTTGCAGGCGCAGCGTGGCCGCTTCGCGGTCTAGCGGCCGTTCATAGATATAGCCCTGGACGTGCGAACAGCCGAGCATCCGCACCAGATCAAGTTCGTCCAGCGTTTCAACGCCTTCAGCCGTGGTTTCCATCCCCAGCGCTTCAGCCAGACTGACGATCGAGGCGATGATCGCGCCGTTGCGGCTGCCGGTGATGGTCGCCCCGCGCACGAAGCTCTGGTCGATCTTGATCTTGTCGAACGGCGCCTTCTTCAGATAGCCGAGCGCCGAATAGCCGGTCCCGAAATCGTCAAGCGCCAGCCGCACCCCGACCCGCTTGAGCGCGGCGAACATCGCGTCGATGTTCTCGTCATCGCTCAGGAACACGCTTTCGGTGATTTCCAGTTCCAGCCGCGCCGGATTGACCTGGGCCGCAGCCAGTGCGTTGGTGATGATCGACGGCAGCGCCGGATTGGCGAATTGCAGCGGAGAGACGTTGACGGCAACGCGGACGCTTTCGGGCCACGTGGCCAGATCGCGGCAAGCGGTGCGCAGCGCCCATTCGCCGATCGGGGCAATCAGGCCCGAATCCTCTGCAATCGGAATGAACTTTGCCGGTGACATTGGCCCGCGGGTCGGATGGGTCCAGCGCAGCAGCGCTTCGAACCCGGTGATCCGCTCGGTCACGGTGTGGATCACCGGCTGATAGTGCAGTTCCAGCCCGCCTTGTTGCAAGGCGTCACGCAGGTCCTGCTCAAGCTGGCGGCGTTCCTCGGCATCGCTGTGCAGGTCGGCGGCATAGAAGTGATGGCGCCCGCGGCCGCCATCCTTGGCGGCATAGAGTGCAAGGTCGGCGTTGCGGATGATCGCCTCTGAAGTCACCCCGTCATCCGGTGAAAGCGCGATGCCAACCGAGGCACCGATCATGACCCGGTGGCCGTCGATCGAATAAGGTTCTGATAAGGCGTGGATCACCCGGTTCGCCAGATTGGCAAGGTCTTCGCGGCGGTGTCGGCCCGGCAGGATCACCTGGAATTCATCCCCGCCCAGACGGCCAACCCGGCCATGTTCGCCGATCGTCCGTTCCAGCCGCGATGCGACCTGGGTCAACAGGCTATCGCCTGCCGGATGGCCCATCGTATCGTTGACCTGCTTGAACCGGTCGAGATCGAGCAGGAAGACCGAACAGGCGCGGTGCTCATGATTGGGCGCGGTCAGGATCTTTTCCAGCGTCTGCGCGATTTGCACGCGGTTCGACAGGCCGGTCAGCGAATCATAGTGGGCCAGGCGTGAAACCTGTTCCTCGGACTTGCGTTTTTCGGTCAGATCATGGCCCGATCCGCGAAAACCCAGGTAATTCCCAAAGCTGTCATAGACCGGCCTTCCGGAAACCGACCACCAGCGCTCTTCGTCACGGATCGCGGCACGCAAGGCCAGGTCGATGAAGGCCGACCGCGACGAAAGGTGGAAGGCCAGGGTCCGTTCGCCCTCCTGGCCGATCTGATCGGCTTCGAACAGTTCCTGAAAGCTGCGACCGCCCAGTTGCTTGACCTTGATGCCCAGCACCTCGCCGACCGTCGGCGAAACATAGACGATCGCGCCGCGCCGGTCGGTTTCCCAGAACCAGCCCTGCCCGGTCTGCTCGAAATCGGTCAGGATTTCCTCGGCGCGGACCTGGGCGCGCTGGCGCTTCATATCGCGCCGGGCATCCTCTTCATCGATCCGCGACTGGCGAATGCCGATATAGACCCCCAACGCCAACCCGATGCACAGCGCAACCAGGCTGCCGCGGGTTCCGGCGATCACAGCAACCCCCGCCCACAGCGCGGCCTTGGACGATATGATCGCCGACACCCGTCGGTTGAGAATAATTGCCGCCAGCGCGCCAACAATCACGATCGTGCCCAATGCCCCTTCCCACGGCACCCCAATTCGCTCTGTCCAGCGTGCCAGCGCCATGCCGATCAGGAACATCGGTGCGGAGAAGAACGCGGAACTGAAAATGCTGCGGGCTTGAGCGGTGTGGAGGCTGCGTTTCTCCAAGCGGGCGATCCACGGCGTCACTGCCGCAAAAGCGATGGCTGCCAGCGCGATCAACACCGTGCCCATACGCGGCAGGGACAGAGTCGCAACTGCGTTGACGATCAGCGAACCAGCAAAGACCGGCGCCATCAGTACCCAGTTGGGTTCGATCAGATCGCGCAGGATCAGTTCGCTGGAGCCACGGCGCTGACCATGGCGGCGATCCTTCCCGACACGGGAAACCTGACGATTCTGGGGCGCTGCGCCCTCCACCCGGTCTGTGGGCACGGCTGCGCGATCACGCCTGACGCGTGCGGCCGGTTCCCCTTCAGACGGTCTCGCAGGCTGAGCGGACATGGCTTGCCGGTTAGGCCAAAGCGTTTGAGAAAATGTTAAATTTACCATTTATTCCGCCGGAAAACTGGCGGAATACGCTGCTCCGCCCTGCCCGCTTGAAAAGCCTGATCGCCTGGCGCATCATCCGGTCAAATCAAAAGCAGGGGACGAGGAATGGGCAAGGGCGGGACGACGCTGGAAAACGAAGCTGCGCAATCAACCACGGCTCTCGGCCCGCTGGTTGGCCTGGCACGTGAGGACTTCGTCGGCGCCGTTGCGCTTCTTCTTCGCGAAACCGCCACTGATCCGGCGCGCACCATGAAGCATATGCAGGGCTTTGGCGAAGACGTGGTCAGGATCATGACCGGCAAATCCGATCTTTCACCCGATCCCAAGGACAAGCGGTTCCGCGATCCCGCCTGGCAATACAACCCGTTCTTCCGGGCCGGCGCGCAATATTATCTGGCGATCCAGAAGGGCATGAAAAGCTGGCTGGACGATCTTGAGCTGGACGAGCTGGAACGCGACCGGGCCAATTTCATCTCCAACATCATCATCGATGGCCTGGCCCCCACCAACACCCTGATCGGCAACCCGACCGCGCAAAAGCGCCTGATCGACAGCGGCGGCCTGTCTTTGATCAAGGGGCTGAAAAACGCCTACAACGATATGGTCCACAACAACGGCATGGTCAGCCAGGTGGACAAGAAGCCGTTCAAGCTGGGGGAGAATGTCGCTACCTCGAAAGGCGCGGTGGTCTATCGCGATGCGATGTTCGAACTGGTCCACTATGCCCCCACCACCGACCGGGCGCATGAAATTCCCCAACTAACAATTCCGCCGCAAATCAACAAGATGTACATCAATGATCTGAGCCCGGAGAAGTCCGTGGTGAAGTTGCAGGTCGATAATGGCATCCAGTGCTTCGTTATATCGTGGAAGAACCCGGTCAAGCAGGACGGGGTCTGGGGTATGGACGATTACATCGCCAGCTGCATGAAGGCGGTCGATGTGGTGTGCGAAATAACCGGCGCGCCAAAGGTCAATATCTCCAGCGCCTGCTCCGGCGGGCAGACTGGCGCAATCCTGGCCAGCAAGATGGCGGCCACGGGTGACAAGCGGCTGGGCGCCCTGACCTTCATGGTCACGGTGCTTCACCCCCAGCAGAACGACATCGAGGCCGGCTCACTGATGACCCAGAACGGCCTGGAACTGGCCAAGCAGCGCGCCGCCAGGGCCGGGATCATCAAGGGCGATGATCTGGCCCGCGGCTTTGCCTGGCTGCGCCCCAACGATCTGATCTGGAACTATGTGATCAACAATTACCTGATGGGTGATGATCCCCCGGCTTTCGACGTGCTGTTCTGGAACGCCGACGCCACCAACCTTTCAGCCTCGCTGATGGGCGATTTCCTCCACCTGTTTGAAACTCTGGCCTTTACCCGCAAGGGCGAGGTGGAGATGGCCGGGCACGGGATCGACCTCTCCAGGGTGAAGAGCGATCTGTTCATCCTGGCCGGGACGACCGATCACATCACCCCGTGGCGGGCCTGCTATCGTTCCACCCAGCTGTTCGGATCGAAGGATATCACCTTCGTGCTCAGCCAATCGGGCCATATGCAGGCGATCCTGAATCCGCCGGGCAACCCGAAAGCGAAGTATTATGTGTCGAAAAAGCCGGGCCTGCCGCCCGCCGATGTTGACGACTGGCTGAAAGGGACCGAGGAAGTAGCCGGAAGCTGGTGGCCCCTGTGGGTCGAATGGATCCAGCAGCGCGCGGGAAAGAAGGTGCCGGCACCAGCACAGCTGGGAAGCAAGAAGCACCCGCCGATGGAGCCCGCGCCCGGGCTCTACGTGCTCGATCAGTCGTAGGGGAAATAGTCGCGTGAGTCTTGATCTGACTGCTGAATTTTCGATGGAAACCGTTGGCGGGCGCACCTTGCGCGTGGCCCGCTGGCGCTGGAACGAGCCGAGCGAGCACCTTCCGATCCTGTTCTTCAACGGGATCGGCGCCAACATCGAAGCGGTCGCCCCGCTGGCTGAGGCGCTGACCGAGCGGCCTTTCATCATGTTCGATATGCCCGGCATCGGCGGCAGCCCGGAACCGCTGATCCCCTATAACCCCTTCACGATGAGCTGGACCGCGCGGGAACTGCTGCGGCGCTTCAACGTCGAACAGGTCGATGTGATGGGAATTTCCTGGGGCGGCGCCATGGCCCAGCACTTCGCGTTGCAGCACGGTGATATGGTCCGCCGTCTGGTGCTGACCGCAACCACCGCCGGGATGATCATGGTCCCTGGCAATCCCGCCGCGCTGACCAAGATGGTCAATCCACGCCGCTATGTCGATGCGGCCTTCATGGAAGAGCATTTCCGCACGCTCTACGGCGGCCTCACCGGGGGCAAGGCCGAACATATCAGCCGCCTGACCCCGCCCAGCCCGCGCGGATACCTTTATCAGCTGCTGTGCATGATGGGCTGGACCAGCGTTCCTGCCCTGCCCTTC
>Ga0116180_1001322_pt1 | contig 21143 bp, 24 predicted proteins | sample AD_UKC073_MetaG_FD_89804 | JGI IMG/M metagenome (GOLD analysis project Ga0116180, IMG submission 89804) | Active sludge microbial communities of municipal wastewater-treating anaerobic digesters from USA - AD_UKC073_MetaG | ecosystem: Engineered > Bioreactor > Anaerobic > Digestate | place: USA...
CGGTCGTCGCAGAGCGTCGCCCAGGCTTCAGGAGCGAATCCAATGCCGAAGCGGATGATGGTGTCGTCATCAATGCCCCGCTCTGCCAGGGCGGACATGGCCGGAGCTCCATTGGGACCGAGAAGGAGCTGCTGGTATTTGGCGCAGGCCCGCCGCAGAACATCCCGTGCCTTTGCATGGTGATCGGCCTGTGCCTGGTTGGGCTTGTTGGAGGGGATTTCAACCCCGGTCCTGGACGCCAGCATACGGACCGCCTCGGGGAAGGTCAGCCCCTGCTTTTGCATCACGAATTCGATACCGTTTCCGTGCGCACCGCAGCCATAGCAGTGGTAATGATCAGCAAATACCTTGAAGCTGGGGGTAGCTTCGCTGTGGAATGGGCAAAGGCCACTGTAGGTTGCTCCCTGTTTGGCGAGCGCAACCGTCTCCCCGATAAAATCGGGAAGATCCAGGGCGGCCACGATGTCGTCGATCACGGGTTGAGGTATCACAGGCGGAAGTAAGCCCCGAAATGACGAGGGAAACAACGCCAGCGGTCCATTTATACGTCTAAGGCCGGTATTTCGGCTGTATTTCGCTATCGGCAGAGCCTCGGGTGACGTGCAATCATTCGTCACGTTTCCCAGACCCGTGGACATTGCAGATGAATCGACCGACCCCGCAGCTGATCAAGTTGAAGAAATGGATGCGCAAGAGCACCATCAACTTCTTCGAGCGCAACCAAGATGTCATTGCCGCGCCGAGCTTCGTGCCATTGTGCAATCAGATGATCGTGGACGTCATGTCGTCGGGATTCGAGGTCATTTCCCGCGACACGCACTTCATCACCTGCCGATCCCGCCAGATCCTCTCCCACAACCTGAAGGGAGACGTCTTCAAGGAAGACGAGATATTCGCCGCCGAGCGGGCAATGGACGATCACTTCGAGCGCCTGCACGAATACTTCGACACGCGCATCGACCAGGGCGAGAAGAAGCTGGAGATGGGCGGATTCAGCCCCAATGAGATGCAGCGCGTGGTCAAGAACTACGAGACCAAGACAGTCACCAACGGCGTCACGCAGTATCTGGATATCCTGGCCAAGGCCGACTATTACATCACCATCCTGCATTACCTCTGGGTGACCAGCGAGCTTTCTGACAACCCGGATGAAGCCCGGCGCGTCAAGCTCAACACTGAGCGCGAGGTTCGGCATCATCTGTTCGGAATCATCCGTGCGAGCAACACCCACTACAACAACATTCGGCGCATCTGCAACGGCGTCGTCGAGAAGCGCCGCCAAGAGCGGTTGGCCCAGGCCGAACGCGATCGCCAGAAGGCAGCGGAGAAGGAAGCCAAGCGCCTGGCTGCTGCCCAGCAGCGGCAGGCGGAACAGCGCAAGAAGCGCCTGGCCATTAAACAGCAGAACTTGGATGCCGAGCAGTCCGAAATGGACGGTCTTTCCTCGCCAGCTGTTGTAGCCGCCTGATGAACAATGTCCGTGGTCAAGCTCAATGAGGCACAACAGCGGGCAGTAGAGTCCGAAGACCCGATCCTGTGTTGCGCGTGTCCCGGCAGTGGCAAGACGCGCGTCCTCATTGCCAAGGTGCGGCATATCCTCCGCACCCACCACGACCCTCGCATCGTGATGACAACCTTCAGCCGCGATGCGGCCGAAGAGATGCTTGACCGCATCCAGAAGGAGAAAGGCCTTTCTCGCGAGCAGCTGAGCCGATTGACGATCGGTACATTCCACTCCCTGGCCCTGCGCCAGCTCAAGGAGGTCGGGAAGATCGGCAAGATCCTCTCTGACATTGAAACGCGCCACCTGATTAACCGCGCGCTCCACGATACCGGCCTTGAGATCACGCCCGACGAAGCCGAGGCGAACATCGCGCGCTGCAAAGCCGACAAGGAATTCGCCAAGGCCTACCCAGAACTCGCACGCCTCACGGCCGTTTACCGGAAGCATCAGGAGGCAACCGATGGCCAGGACTTCACCGACCTGCTGATTACGGCCAATGAACTGATGGCAGCGGGGAAGCTGAAGCCGATCAGGGCCACCCACATTCTGGCTGACGAGTTTCAGGACATCGACGACATGCAGTACGAGTGGTTGATGCACCTCCTGGGGCAGACACCCGCCCCCTGCGCCTGCGCCGTCGGTGATGACGACCAGTCGATTTACGGCTTCCGCCGCAGCATGGGCTACAAGGGCATGATGGATTTCGTGGCCGCCACCGGTGCGGAGATCATCACCCTCGACACCAACTACCGCTCGACGTCGGGGATCATCGAGTCCGCGAGCAAGCTGATCGCTTACAACGCCGACCGCGTGCCGAAGAACATCAAATCCGCCCGGGGGGCCGGGCCGGCGCCGAAGGTGATTCCCCTGGGGAAGGATGACAGCCAGGCGATGCGAATCGTACATCTGCTGGACAAGGTGTCCGCCAAGAATGGTGTCCCCGAGCCTCTGCCGAACCGTGAGCCATACCGCTTTGGCGTCCGCGCCGGACAGGTTGCGGTGTTGTCCAGGACGAATGCCGGCCTTCACGAGATCGAGTCGGTATTCATCAATCACCGCGTTCCGTACATGCGGACTGGCCGGTCTTTCTGGGATGCGCCAGTGCTTCAGGTCTATCTGGCCATCCTCCAATCGCTGATCCACAAGGATGGCATGGGGCTGGAAATCGGCCTTCGCTGGGCCAAGATCAGCGATGCCCAGATCCGCCAGCTCACCGAAATCGCCGGAGGTTCCATCTGGAATTTCATCGACCCGATGGGGCCGGTGCCGCTGCCCGGTACCGGTAGTGCCGAGCTGGAGAGCATGGTGCGGCTTGGCCGCGGATGGACCACCAAGCTGACCGGGAAGGGCGCCGAGGCGGGCGCCCAGGGGCCGATCTATGGCGTGGCCTCCTGGATGTCCCGCGTCATGACCAAGACCTGCGCTGAAGATGATGACGGGAATGCCATTCAAGAGCGCGGCCGGCGAGAGATCCGCGATCTGGATCGCCTCGAGGCAGCCCGCGATGCCCTGGCTGATGCCCGTGGGCCGCTGGCCACTCGCATTCGCCGCGTCCAGGAGGGCGACGGCGCCGAGATTCCGCGCGTGATCCTCTCCACCTTCCATGCAAGCAAGGGCCTGGAATGGGATCACGTCTATCTGATTGACTGCTATGAGGGCGTCGTACCCAAGGTGTCTGAGCTTTGCTCTGAAGACGAGATAGCCGAAGAGCGGCGCGTCTTCTACGTGGCGATGACTCGCGCCCGGGACGAACTGACCATCTTCACCAGAACAGACAAGCCAAACAGCGAATTCCTGGTTGATGCCGAACTGTGGTTCGGCAAGACCCAATCCAACGACCAAAAAGAACAGGTGATGCAATGAATCCTGCAGTAGTTCCTGATGCAACCTCCATCCCCGCTATGGTGAGCCACCTGGCCGGTACCGAAGTCTCTGCGCTTGCCCTGGTGTGCGCGGTGGGCGAGGGCGCCCATGCCTCCGTCGCTGCGTTCATCACGCCCGGGGCCAACTGCTCGGCGTCCTTCCGGCACGCAATCGAGATGGAGGGCGACTACAGCGACACCCTTCTGAGTTTCGACGAGAACCCGCCCCCGTACTACGGAGACAGCGACCTGGATATCGACCTCTCGACGGCCGCCGGCGTCATCGGTGTTGACCGCGTGATCTGCCTGGTCACTCAAGTGGGCGATCAGGTAAGCGTGGTGCGCGACTACGACGGCCTCGAGGTCACTTTGCTCGAGGCAACGAAGATCCAGTTTGGCCGGTTCGTCGAAATTCTCGATGGCGCCGGTGTGGGTGGCCACCGGTCCCTGCATTGAGCGATCGCGCCATGGACACCTCCGCCCGCCCCCTCGTCCTCGCCGCCGGCGTCGTATTTGCCGCGGCTGCCCAGGCCGAAAGCCCCGATCTCCTCATGGCGATCGAGCAGGCCGCCCACAGCGGACAGGCTGGCGAGGCACTGGCTTACGGCCAGCCTGCGCTTGTCGTGCCGGTGCTGAACCGCCCCTGCATGACCGTTGGCGTCGTCTATCAGGAAGGGAAGCATCAGCGCGGTGGTCCGCGCATCGACAACTACCAGGTGTGCCAGGGCGGCGAGCCCGAGCGCATCAACGACGTGTCGCCAGCGCTCCCTGATGATCAGCAGTTCAAGCAGGTGGCCCAGATGGCAATCCGGGGCGCGCTGCGCTATGGCGCTCAACACCGCGACTGGAACGATTACCGCCTCGACACCCGCCGCCTGTCCGCCGCGGACTCCTATGGCTGCGCCCAGGTCGAAACGATCGTGTCGACCGAGGGCATGCTGGTCTCGTACAACGTCGGGAGGCTGTGCCCGTGATGCGTCTCTCACTGGCCGAGGCCAAGCGCCTGGGCTTGAAGATCGCTGCCGCCACCCCGGCCGCCCGGGGCACTGCCGGCCGGCGCCGGAAGGGCCGGATGCCTGAAGACGTCCTCTGGATGTCTGTCCGCTCGTCCTACCCGAAGGCCGTCCGCGAATATCAGGGCGCGGTACCGGGCCGGCGCTTCCGGATCGACGTGGCCCTGGTGGACGAGAAGATCGCCATCGAGTGCGACGGCTGGCAGTACCACGGGAAGTTCAAGAGCGCCCATGAGACCGATCGGGAGCGTCAGAACCTCCTGGCGGTGGAGGGCTGGCTTGTCCTGCGCTTCACCTCTGGCCAGATCTTCAAGGACCTCGCCGGCGTCTCAGCGACCATCCACGCTGCAGTCGAGCAGAGGAGGGCACTGCTGTGATGGTGGTTTCCCGCGATAGCCATGCCGGGCTCGGCAGCAAGCGCCAGCGGTTTGCCTGGTGGCCGGTGGCCAGCTACACCGCCCCCAAGCCTTTCACCTCCCACAAGGGGTGGTATTGGCTTCAGCCCGTTGTCGAAACGAGCACCATGAGGGTGGGCTGGATTGCCTACGCCAACGATAATTCCGCCCTGCGACCGCTGTCCCATCGGACGATCGTTGCTGCATCCCTGGTGGGTCTGGCCACGGCGTTCGCCGCGCTGGCCAGCGCGATCCACCCCTTCGTCATCTCCCTCCGCTGAAAGGAATCCCCCCAATGGAATCGGCCAATTCGACCCATACCAGCGGTCATGCAATTAAGCGTCAAGACTCGCCCCAAGACATCAATCCGGCCCCTCGCCGGGACATCTTTGACACGCTTTCCTATTGGTTTGACTCGCCTAGCCTTGCTTATTCCTCCTGGCTGGCAGGGCAACGGCTGAAGGACTCGACCAAGACCGTGTACATAGCCATGTTTGGACGTTTCTGTCAGTGGCTAATCGGGCAGGGGAGAAGACTGGACCAGCTGGAGGCAGACGATATTAGAAAGTTCCTGGATAGTGCGAATCCAAACCTCCCCGAAAGCCGGAAAGCTCGCACCAACAGCGGCCGCCAGCGGCAACAGTATGTTCGCCAACTTGAGAAAGTCTTTGCTCATCTAGGCTCGCTTGGCCACTCCGGCACCAACCCTGGTCGGATGGCAGGGTATGAGCGCGTCGGCTCCGGCTCCGATAAGCCCACCCGCTTCCTGAGCCGTGAGGAGGCCCAGGCAGTGATCCGGCTTATCCAGACGAGACTAGACGAGCTAAGACGAGAAGAGAAGAGCATAGATGAGTGGATGGAGTTCCGAGACCTCGCCTTGATCGGAGTGATGATCGGGGGGGGACTCAAGGTGAACCACATCGAGCGCCTGACGCTTAATTGCATGGATATGGTGGAGGAGCGGATTGACCTCTCCCGACCGGGCCATGCTCACCGTGCCCGGCTGCTGACCTTCGCCGTACCGGCCGTGAAAGCCTGGCTCTCCGTGCAGGAGCAGATGCACGGCCGCAAGCTGGAGCCGACGCAGAAGATCTTCGAGGCTGACCGGTCCTCCGGCTTTGGCCGCAACAGCAAGACGGTGACGCTCTCGGCCTCCTCGATCCACCGCCGGACGCAACGGCTGCTGGCCATAGCCGGTATCACCGGCGAGCGCGCCAGCGCGCAGACCCTGCGCAACACCTACGCCGGTCTCCTGATCGACGGCGGCGCCACGGACGATCACCTGGTCGATTACCTCGGCCTGCAGGCCTCGGTGACCGCGCAGCGCCTACGCACCGCATACGCAAAAAGCCAGCCGAAGCCCGCTAGCGACGCTCATCTCTCCGAAGAGGGCTGACCCCATGACCACGAATTTCCGAATGATCCGCCGGGAGGCACACCAATGAAGCTGAAGTTGAAACCGCTGCAAGCTCGAATCCTCGTCAAGCTGGGCACCGCCCGGGAGATGCCTTTTGATCAACTGGCCAAGGCCCTGATGCCCGCGCGGGAAATGCAGGGGATGTCCCTTGCGGAATGGGACAACGAAATCCGCCTGAACATCGAGTTGCTGGCCGTCTATGGCGTGATCCAGATCCCGGACCGCCTGGGGGTGCGCTTCTGCGTCGCTCCGGACTTTTTTGTCCGCTGGGCCGATGTGCACCGGGTCCGTTCCGCCGCCGAAGGGAAAAAGTACAAGCCGTCGATCGCCATTCCCCTGGTGGTCGCCACCGTGCTGGCCACCGCCACTACCGGCTGCAGCACCTTCCCGTCGATGACTCAATCGACGCCGGCGCCGGTGGTGAAACCCTACAACGCCGACGGCACCCCGCCGCCGGAGCGCATGGAGCAGTTCTACAACGCTCGCACTGGCAGCATGGTCTATCGCTTCTGCGTGGGCGATGAGTGTCCCTTGCCGACGCCGAAAAAGCCCGTCCAGACGATCTCCGTCGTCACGGAGACCAATCCGGATGGCACAACGACCCCCGTCGAACAGAACGCCGTGTTCTCGAGCGGTGAAGCCGTCTCTCCGACCCGCAACGTGGCCGAAACCCGCAAGGCAGTACGCGAAGCGCTGGCCTCTCCGAAGACGGCGTCCAACAATGCGGCTGCCGCGGCTATCGCCGCGCAGCTCAACGATCAGCGCCGTGCCCTCCAGTCCGCCGCAGGGGTCGAGCAAAGCCCCGCTTCGCCTGTAACCGCCCCGAAATTGTCTGTGAAGACGATGGGGGTGGGCAGCGGCCAAGCTCCGACCCAAGCCCCGGCTCCCGCGGCAAAGCCGGCCGTGCCGGATAACTCCCCGGTCCTGCCCGCTACCGGCACCCGCATTCCGGCGTCCCCCTCGGCGAAGGCTTCGGTGCTCGGCGGGCCGACGCTGGCCAGCGTCGGCATGGCTCGCGAGGCCGTGGGTGGCGTGGCGGCAAATGTCCAGGTCGCCGAGACCCCCATGACCACATCGAATCCGGAAACCGACCAGATGGTGTCCCTGGGGAAAGCCGTCGTCGTTGCCGCCGCCGGCGCCATGGGAGGCGCAGCGGCTGGCATCAGCGGTACGATCGCTACTGCACACGTGGCCAATCACCTGGTCGACAAGGCGATCGCCGCGGCCACTGGTGACTCGTCGGCCGAAGACTTCCTCGCTGGCTGGGCAAGCAAGTGGTCCGTAAAGGACGCTGACGCCTACTTCAACCTCTACGCGAAAGATTTCTGGCCCAGCTACGGCCACAAGAGTCTGTCGTCCTGGGAGCAGCAACGGCGCTTGGTCATGGCGCGCCCCGGTGCGATCAAGGTCGGCGTCGAGGTCGTCAAGGTCGAGGAAAAGGACGGCAAGGCGTCCGTCCGCTTCTGGCAGTCCTACGAATCGAAGTCCTTCAAATCGAGGGTGCTGAAGTCCCTCGAGCTGGTAAAGGCCGATGGTGACTGGAAGATCCACCGTGAGCGCCTGATCCCGGTCGAAGCGAAGGCCTCCAACGCTTGAGCCCATGTCCCGCACCCGCAAACCGAAGCCCTGGCAGCCCATCATCGGTGGGCTGGCCCACTATGCCAGCCGGCACAGCAGCCTGAGCCGCGGCTGTCCGGTCAGGGTGCTCGCCGAGGCCATCGGCGGCCGCATGCGGGTTGAGATCATCGGCCACGCAGGCCATCCGGTTCGCATCACCGTCAAGACCACCAACCTCTTTCCCATGCCGCCCAGTCTTTTCGACGGCATGGACGGCACGCCATGAGGCCTGCTGATCGTCCAGAAAGCTGCCATGAACAGACCCCTATCCCCCTTGCAGATCGCCATCCTGGGCCGCGTACAGCGCCTTGATCGGGTTCCAGAGGAGCAGCTGCGGAGCTATCTGGCCGAGTCGATCCACCTGGAGTTCGGTGGGCAGGATCAATGGGAGAAGGAATTCCACCTTGCGGTCGACCTATTGTGTCTCTACGGCGCAATGCGCGTCGAGGACCATCCCCGGGAAGGCCGGGTATTTGTCAGCACCAAGCCGCCCGGCAGCCCAACGAACCCGGCCAGCGCTTTGCGTGAAGCGATCTCCATTTTTGAACGGCTCCGTGCTCATGCCGCCGTTCCGGTGATGGCTTCAGCTCTCCTGGGAGCGGGATGCACCCTCATCCCATCGAACGAACCGTCACAACCGGCGCCCAGGTACAACCCGGATGGGTGGATGGCGCCCAGTCGCATCGAACAGTTCTTCAATCGCGGGAAGATGGTCTATCGCTACTGCGTCGATGATGAATGTCCGTCACCGACACCGAAAATCCCCGCCATTGCCCAAGCGCCAAGGACGATCGAGGTTGATCCCGTGCCCACGCCAGAGCATCCCGTCCCGGTCCTGGTGAAGCGCGCCGAAGGCAAATTGCCAGTCATGCTCCGTTACGGACAGGCCACTTCGTCGGCGCAGGGGCTCCCCGAGCTGGCCGCCACCGTCATCTCGCCGGCGCCGGAGGCTGCCTTGCCCGCCAAGCGGCCGATCCTGGTCGCGGCCGGGCCGGAAGCCCGCCTGAAGCTCGATGCCGAATTCGACTCCTACAAGGGCGTCGTCAGCTTCGCCAGCGGTTCAATGATGCTAGATGGCCTGAGTCGCCAGAAGGTTGCCGAGTTGGCGCAGGAGGCGCAGGAGGCAGAGCGAGTCCGCTTGCGGGGGCGCGCCGGCGCCGTGATTCTGACCGAAGAGCTGAAGAAGCTCGCTGTGGGGCGTGCCTACGCCGTGAAGATGGAGTTCGTGAAGCACGACGTCGCCAAGGACAAGATCCGCATCCTGAATCCACGCGAGAACGATCTGCTGGATGGGGGCGCCCCCGGGCCAGCATCAACCGCAGCGTCGACGTGACGTTCGACATGCCCAACACCCAATCCCCGTCCGCCAAGGACAAGGAAGGAGTCTGAAATGGCTGAACAAGGAAACCTGATCCGGGCCGCCACGCTGACCGCCGAGCTCGCCGAACGGCGGGCCCAGCTGCTTCGCCTCTTCGGTGAAGCCATCTACCTGGAGCGGACCACTATGGCGAAGGAGCGTATCCGGGAAACGATGCAGATCCTGAAGATCGACAACGCAATCTCGGCCGCAATCTCCTACTGCAAAAGCATGGCTGCGCAGCACCCGGGGGAGGACGTGAGCACGATCCAGCAATTCGTCCTTTGTGCCGCGGCCGACATGGCTGAAGGCCGGTAAAGGCCCGCCCATGCCGTGCTACATCGAGCCGACCAAGGATGGTGGAACGATGTTCCTCTGCGGGGACTTCGGGCCACACTGCGGCGCCTGCGCTTCCGTGGGCGATTTCCTGTGCGACTTCCCGGTCGGTGATGGCAAGACATGCGATATGCCGCTTTGCGAGCGCCACGCCAGCGAGGTTGCGCCCAATGTCCATTACTGCCCAGGCCACCAGGTCCTCTGGGAGCAGTTCCGAGACGCCGGCGGCGTCCAGCGCGAGCTGGAAAACGTGGTCCCCTTCGCGCGACCGAAGGAGGAACGCTGAGTGGCCGAGAAAATCCAGAAACGCCTATGGTGGCTCCGTAGCATGGCAGGAAACCCCTCAAGGAATCCTTCGTGCCCCTGAACATTGTCTCCATCACCGGCGCCGACGATAGTGTTCTGCCCTCCGAACTGGCAGCCCTGTCCGCACGCGACACCAGCCCGATTACGCCCGAGTGGGCCGTTCTCTACTTTCCGGAGAAGGAAGGAACGCCACGCAACCCTTCCGCTGCTTGGCGGGAGGCATTCCTGGCCCTGGGCCTGCCCTTTACCGCAGCCCATCTGTGCGGCATCCAAGTCTTTCGCGAGATACTTGACCCCCGCACCGCACCAGCCCGCATTGCCGACATTTCCCGGTACCGGCGCGTCCAGCTCAACATCAACGCCCGCCGGCCCGATTTCACCGAAGACGAAGTGCTCACCGTCTACCGCACGCTCCATCAGGCTGGCCTGCACCTGATTCTTCAGTACCACCCCGGGTCGCGCCAGTTTCTGCCCACCGCCATGGCCGCCCCTGCGGCCGCTGATCGGAGACCATCATGACCCACGCTTCCAGCATCGAATCCCTGATCCAGCATCGCGTCGATGTCGCTCTCGCCAACCGTTTCCGCTGCGAGCTGGCCAACCCGGCGAACGGACAGCCGCTGGCCCCGGAAGAGCGCCGGCGGACCCTGACCATTCTTTTCGCCGAAATCGCAAAGGGCATGGGCCTGGAGCGCTTCCTGGAAACGCCCGTCGAGCGTCTGGATCAGTTCGCCGTGATGTCAGTCGTGAAGAATCACGACACCGGCGGGTTGCTCCGCAGCCTGGTCAATTCCTTCATGATCGCCTATAGCTGCCCGGAGACGGCTGACCGTGCGTTCGCTGCACTGCTCGAGCTCGAAGCTCTGCGTGCTGAACTTGCCGATGCGCGGCAACAGCCGACCACGAATCCGGTCCTTGAAGCTGCGGCGAACGATCTCAAGGTGATCCTGGCTGAAAAACTGCCGGCCGCCCCCTACCGCATCCTGTACGGCGCTGATCGGCTGCTGGTACTAGCCGCTGACCCGATCCAGGGCCTCCCTCCCGAAATCAACGGCGTCCCGGTCGAATTTCGGGTCGGCAATGCGGTGGCCACCGCTCATTGAGACCGATCATGAAGGCGCTATCCATTCGACAACCCTGGGCCTGGCTGATCGTGCGCCCGGATCTGACCGACCCCGTTCAACGTGCCGCGGCCATTGCTGCCGGCGAGATCAAGGACATCGAGAACCGTACCTGGGCAACGAAGCACCGAGGGCCATTCCTCGTCCACGCCGGACAGACGTTCGACATGGAGGGCTACCTGTGGGTAAAGAGCCGCTTTCCGAAGATCCCCCTTCCTCGTCCCGGCCAGTACGACCTCGGGGGGATAGTCGGCCAGGCTGTGCTGACCGATTCCATCCCGCCAGAGAAGGCCCATGACGGCAAGCTGCTGTCCCGCTGGTACATGGGGGAGCATGCCTTTATCGTGGGCGACCCCGCGCCGCTGCCGTTCCGCAAAGTGAAGGGGAAGCTCAACTTCTTCGAGGTGAAGCCGGAGGAGATGCAACCATGAGCCCAGCGCCAGCAACTCCTTCGATCGTCGTCGACGTGATTCGGCTGGTCCAGCGCAGCCGCCTTGACCTCTCATCGGAAAAGCACCTGCAGGAAGGCGTCGCCGAAGTGCTCCTGGCAGCCGGAATTGCTTATGAAAGGGAAAAGCGCCTGTCCTCAAAGGACATCCCCGATTTCCTGATCGCCGGGGGCGTGGTGGTCGAGTGCAAGATGAGGAACAAGTCCAAGAAAATGGACATTTTCCGCCAGCTGGCCCGCTACGCCACCTACCCCGAGGTGACCGCCATCATCCTCGCCTCGAATGTCTCCATGGGACTGCCGCCGGAGCTTGAGGGAAAGCCGCTATTCGCTTGCTCATTGAGCCACGGGTGGATCTGATGCGGACCTACGGCGAACTCCGATTGATCGAGGGCGACACCGCCTGGGAAATGTCTTCCCTGGAACCGCATGTCGCCATCCGGCTAAAGCACATTTTCCCTCGGGTGCCGAAGCAATCGGCCGGCCCGTTCCGTTTCCCCCGCGATCTGATGCATGCCGCGGACCTCGATTGGTTTCTTTCCCGCTATCCGTTGGCAATGTCCCCCGGGGACCGGGAGGCGCTACGAGGCGGCCGGCTCGATTTCGAGATGCAGCAGGCCGAGATAGAGCGCATCCTTCTACCCGAATACGTCCCGCCAGCGGTTGTGGGTCTCCGTGAAGACCAGAAGGTCCGCCACTACCAGATGCAGGCCGTCGAGCTGCTGCGCCGGCGGCGGTCGCTGCTCCTGGGAGACGAGGGCGGACTGGGGAAGACCTACACGGCCGCGGCGTTCCTGTGCGCCGAATCCGGGGCGCTACCGGCGGCCGTCGTGTGCGACCCTCACATGCAGAAGCAGTGGAAGGACAAGCTCACCGCCTTCACTCATCTGCGCGTCCATGTCATTTCCAAGGCATCCCCATACGACCTGCCACCGGCTGACGTGTATGTCTTCCGGATCTCGCAAATCGGCGGTTGGACTGACATCTTCGCCACCGATTTCTTCAAGGCCGCAATTTTCGATGAACCCCAGAGCCTGCGTACAGGCACCTCCACTGCCAAGGGTGGCGCCGCCAAGGTGCTGGCCAACCACGTTTCCTACCGGCTCGGCCTGACCGCTACCCCGATCTACAACTATGGGATCCTATAAAGAGACTCAAATATTGCTTGCCTGAAATCAACTCTGGCAGAAGATAAACTTATATCAATCGCCACTTTCACTTGATGGAATTTGGGCAGCCAAACAGAAGTTCGGTCACTTAGACGCGCATGCTAAGAAGTCGACGTAAATCAGCATCGGAGTCCATTACCCTTTGCTCTCTCGACAGAAGTCGGTCGAAGAACGAGCCGATGGCGACATATTCTTGGTCGAACATGTCATTTGTCACTTTTTCAGCAGGATAGCTCTCAAGGCCACCAGTTCTCGCCCACTCCACAGCATGCCTAACGCTTAAATAGTAGTACCGCAAGAGCATCGGACGTGTCCGCAAAAAGGCAGTAATTTTGTTCGCCGGATGGCCTTCTTTTTCTGCGAGAAATGTTTTGAGCAGATCAAGTGACACGCTTCGTATCAATCCAAGTCTGTCGTCATCACTTACCCCACTGCGGAGTTCTTTAAGCGGACCACCTTCGAGCGCTTTCTTGATGATCTCGGTCCGGGTCAGCAGGCTATGTCGATTTCTGGCGTGATTGAGTTCTTCGGCATGAATTTCCTGCTGTGCCTGCGCAATTCGAGACTTGATAATCTCCAGCCCGGAGGCGACGGTCCCCGCTTTAATATCCTCCAAAACCGACCGGATTAAGGCCTTGAAGTCACGTGGCAGCAGATGCCCTTCAATTGATTTCAAGGTTCGTAGTTCGCGGTTAAGCGTCTCACCTACGGCCAGTGAGTGAAACACCCTTGTCGGGTGTTCTGCAAGCGTCTCCAGTGACCCTTGCATCGTTTCCAGCCACTTCGGCCCTTTACACATCTCCAAAAGCGCTATGTCTGGAATGACGAATTTAGCTGCGGGTTCAGCCAGACAAAGCTCCCGCAAAGCATCTGAACGGAAGTAGTTTTGGTCAAGAACATAAATCATCGAGTCATACCGTCCAGCGTAAGTACCAAATAGATTGCATTAGCCATACTGCACGATTAAAGTCAATTTGCGCTGGCCGTATAAGGCATTGCACAACCTATAGCTTCGAGTCAATATGTCTTCGGGTTATATGATGGGAGGGAGCCTGTGAGTGCTGAACTCATCAACTTCTTGAAAGCGCAGGCCGTTGCAGCCGCACATGCAATACACGAGCAAATGTCAGGAGAGATTCTGATTTTTGACGACAGCAAAGCCATCTCGCAGTCCGTGGGAGCGGTCTATGGATTGGTGGTCGAACTGAATGACCAAGAGCTTGCTGCCCTTATTGGCGAGCTTCCAAGGAGGAAGAAGCCTCGCGTGCATGCGCCGCTATTCGGCAGCTTTTACCCGCTCTATTGGGGTAAAGACATGAATCCCGGATCGCGCATCAGAGCGCACGTCCAGAACCACGCGAGCACCGGGAACGCGAGGCTTGAGACTTACGCTGGCCTGCGGGGGAAGCCCATCCAGTATGCGGCGGTGTGGGTTTCTGGCTATGAGCATTTTGAAAGCCGACTGCACGCCAGCTTCCCACCGATCCTTGGTCAAGGCCGGCGGGGTAAAACATCTGATCTGGTTAGTGTGCTGGCTTAGCTTAGCTTAGCTCAGCCTCGGGCACCTTCTTCGGCAAACTCGCAATGCCACAATACATATTTCAATTCTTTTTTATTTTTTATATGTCGTCTTGTCCGTTATGGACATTGATGAAGAAAATTTCATAAAAACATATAGATAAGAAAAGTCTTCAAAAAAATTCGGGTGAAGATTTTTCAAAAATAACCACCTCGGGTCTGTAACTTTTACTTCAGTTCGATGCACTCGCTTTTCGAGAAAAGGGGGGCAGCGAATGGAGAGCGGCTCTGCCACACCCAGTATTAGACCGAGGTAGGAAAATGAAACAAGACAAAACCGAAATGGTTGCCCAGCAAGATGGCGACAATCAATCAATGATCATTCAGAAGGAGGGAGGAGATTCTGTCACCCCCATACTAGAGTATGGCTTCAAAGTGGTTTTTCCCAATGCACAACAACTTGCCGAGGCCGGATTCGAAAAGGTAGTGCGTGCTCCTGCCATCTTTGATTCTGGCGCGGGATATGCGCGACTGCCCAGCCAGTTCCTGATTGATAGAGCGCTGGGTGTGTGGGATCCCAAGTGGCGGGGTGCTCGCCTCAACCCCCAGCCCCCCACGCGGGCGTCGATGAAAAACTTCGCGTATTGGCTCTGCAACTCACTGGAGTGGGCGGAAGTTCGCGGGATCGAACTGATGACTGCTGACTACACGACCGTGTTGATTGGTCGTTACCAGGAAGAAATGCTGAAGGGTATTTGGTCTTCTCACGGCAAACCGCTGAGCGCTGAAACTGTGAACGCGCGTGTTCAAACCGCATTGGATTTTCAGATGTGGTGTGCAGACAAGCAGCACCGAGAACCGTTTTTAGTCCCCACGGTTACGCGCACCTATGTGGCTGGTTCGTACAACAACAGCAAGTCCCATGAAACCAAAACAGTCGAATCCCGGAAAGGCAAGGTAAAGGTCAACAAGCGCACGCTGTCGTTCCCAACCGAAGAAGAAATCAAAGCATGGCGCCAGCGGATCTATGACCAACCCGTCGTTGGGTCGACTGAAGGGTTGATGGTTGACCATGTCCTCAATACTGGCATTCGCCGAGAGGAGTTGGCCTGCTGGCGCCTTGATACCCTGCCCCTCGATCCTAAGGACTAGAAGATTATCAACCCTGACCAGCCAGAGGAGGTGCAGCAGGTCATCGTGCAAATTAACTTGGGCACAAAGGGGCGAGAATTTTACTTCGACGAGTGCGACGACAAGGTAGGACCACAAGGCAACATTCATGTGCCGCTCTGGTTCGCCAAGAACATTCATGAATATCGCAACAAGGATCGGCCGCTAGCGCTCAAGCGGGCTACCAAGGGCATCCGCGACCCAGCAAAAGCGAGGCGCATTCTCAATCAGAGCGTCCATCTCTACATCAATCCCAAGACTGGCAAACGCTATAACGGCGAGCAGATCTATGATTTCTGGACCAAGGTGGAGGGGCCCAGCCATTGGAGTCCGCACCTTGGACGGGACTGGTGGGCCTGTCAGTATCTCTGGCAAAAGATGCAGGAGCACACCGCTTTGATCAAGCAGGTGAGTGGAATAGCCAATCCCGAGGCTGACCATCCACTGGTGCGGGCGTTGAAGGACACCGTCCAGACGGTAATCCAACTAGAAATTCAGCCGCAGTTGCGCCATGCAAGTTCGCAAACGACAGAAATCTACTTGCAATGGCTCTTCAACAAGTTGCGCATGCCGCTCAACCTGACGCGCAAATGGCAGGAAGAAGATGGAACCGCCGAAGGGAGAAAGCCATGAGCGTCCGTAACAAAAGCAAGGATCACCTAAAGCAACACGGCGGGGTCGAACTAGTGGAAACGGCCCTTGCCCCGCAAAGCGATGATCCTCTGCGCTTCTGGACCCAGCACCCCACCGAAAATACCCTCGTCGACCTGTATGTGTTTGCCCACGGCGAATCGAAAAACCCCAGATCCAACGGGAGTGGAAGCTGGTCCGGCCCCTTCTCAGGTCGCCCGGAACTGATCATGGAACTGGCCCCCGCCATCCAAGCACGGCTATCGTTAGCGGCTGCGAGTACATGCCAAAACTACACAAGTGCATTACGTTCGGTCTGGCGCATGCTTGATCTGTTGGAGGCGGCAACTGCAGCCGACGGTCGCTTTGTGGAACGGCTGACCAGCGTGAAGGACCTCACGTATTTACACGAAGCCGCTGCACATCGCGCCGCCATTGACTCTGTACGATTCAGCATTTTTTTGAGAATAGCTGACGATACGCGGCGCTTGATGTGCCTCCCTCCTTTGTTGTGGTCAGCCCCTTTAGAAAAGGTGCCCAACCGGCAACTGATTCCGGTAGATCAAGCCAAGGTACTCAAGATCGCGATCAAGCAAGACTGGGAAAAAGTACGCAAGGCGTGGGTGCGCAATGATGCAATCCGCCGGGGCAACGAACCCGATACACTTTCAGAGTGGGAGAAGCGGGATACATCCATCGTTTGCCAATATGCCGAGCGTAACGATGAACTTCGGCGCAACTGGCAGCACTTGGCGCGTATCCAGAAAGCCACGAGCCGGACGCTCCCGACACCTGAACAACTGGCTGATGGCGCATCGAGTCTGAACGCTTCGACCGGGCTTGAGACCTCGCTGATGCGCGGCATCGCCTTCCCAACGGTAGAAGAAGCCGACATCGCCTTCCATGCTGCCTTGATGGGCAGCGGCTGGAACCCGTCGACCTTGATCACCGGTCTCGATGCAACCTTGCCCGAGCGAATCTTCCAGCATCCCAAGGACACGAAGCAACACGTCCTGGTGGTCGATGCACCCGAGGCTAAGGAGGAAGAAGCGGACGACGTTACCATGCAAGGTACGAAGCGCCGAGCGGGTGGGCGCCTACAGTTTTGCATGGGGCAAAAGAAGAATCCGGCCAGCCCTCCAGCTATCGTGGCGATCTGGCTGGAGCGCACGGCCCCACTGCGCGACCAATTGAAACACGATTGCGCGGCGGCCAGCGCCGAACTGGTGCGACTCAAGGTTGTCGGAGCAGAGCAGGAAACGATCGAAAGCCAATTCAAGGCGTTTCAGAAACTACAGCAGGGTCTGCGCAACGTCTGGCTGTATGTCGATGGAACTGGAAAAATCAACTGGATCGATGGCAAAAATTGGTCCAGGTATAAATTCCCGGGCACCGAACGGAGAAAGCTCAGCTACCTCGACCGCGTGATCGGGCGCCTCAATGCTGAGCGGGCGACCCGCGGTGAGCCAGCCATAGGGCGCATCACTCCGAGCGACTTCCGTGATATTTACGCCCGTTGGGTGTACATCCAAACCGGTGGCAACATTATCGCCGTGATGCTAGCGCTGGGCCATGCCAGCTTACGCTCCACGGACAACTATACGGACAACAATATCTTCTCGTCCGAAAACGACGAGAGCATTCGCTGCTTCATGACCCATTTGTTCGGCGAGTTGCAGCGAGGGCGCGTAGATCTCACCATCCTCGCGCAGCTAGTGCGTCATGGCCCGCTGACGCATGAGATGCTAGCGCGGTTGGGTGAATACCGCAGCCTGATGCGCTCGCGCGTCAAAGTTGGCTGTGCTGACGCGAAGCACCCGCCGGCGCACATCGAGCCTGATCACGAAGAGGGCAAGTGGTGCGGTACTCATCACTGCCTGCGCAAATGCCCGAACGCACGTTTCCTGCCAGAATCCTTGGATGGAATCGCTATGCGAACCGAGGAGTTGTTGGTCATCTTCGACCACTTGCCGATCGACAAGTGGGTGAAAGAAAAATTTGAGGAGGAACTCGATGCCGGCGAATTCATGCTGGCCGATCTGTATCCGGCGGATGAAGTTGCCCAAGCGCGTTCACACTGGCGCGAAAAGATTTTGGCAGGCAAGCATCTGGTGCCTGGCGTGGGTTTTATCCGTGAGCAGGAGGAAGCATGAACACGCCCGACTACCTGCCGGCATCCTTAATTGCTTCCGACCCGGCTGATTACGGCCGCATTGCCGCGCTGAACAAGTTCAAGCTAGAGGAGTTCCAGTCTCTCCCCCTGGAGGACCTCCTGCTGGCGCAAACCATCGCTGGTCACGGTGATGAATGGGGAATCTGGAAGACCCCAATAACTATCTCGCCCGGAAAACTCCCTGCAGGCTTGCGCTCCATTGACCTCGCCAAGCGCCTGCGCGATTTCATTGCCAAGGAAGCCGCACTGACGGTATCGGAGGCCGCGCTCGATGCGCTAGTGGAGAACGGCGTTCTGCACATCACGCGCTTAGCCTTGCTACAGCGGCTGGCGCCCACCGGTGGTCAGCGCAAGACCAAGATCCGGCGTCTCAAACCGAGCAGCCTTGCACAGTACATATACAACAATTTCCCCAAAGTACTCGCGCGCGCGATCCGGCGCAAGGTTAAGCATCCTGAGGCACTCGGGCTGTTGGCCTGTCTCACCGAAGAAGACGTGCAGGAACTAGGTCGGGCTGACAAGCTCCGGATCACGCTCGAGCTCCTCACGACCCTAGCGGTAAGGGGCTGGTGGAGTGACCTACCGCCCCAGCCTGACCTCACCCGCACAACCAACCCGCGGGGCGCCAAGTCGGTGCGGGTACCTGAGGACATTCCGAGCGAGTATCAGCCCATCCCCGACGAGTATCTCGCCGAGATCGGTCCGCGTCTGCTGTGGCTGATCCGTGATCTGGGACCGAACCTGTTGCCCCTGTTGGAGGGTCTTGCCGCCTGCCTGGAGAGCTTGGACTGGTCGGGAATGACCAAAGACAAACTTACCCATGACTATGGTGTCATCAACAAATTTATTGCCCGTCATTTATGCAATCACCCGTGGACGGACTGTGTGGACAAGCCGCTCCACCCTGGCTTTCCCCTGGTGACTGGCGTGAGCTGCAAGAATCGGTTTGAATGGCCGCCGCGGAACTTTGAGCAATTGAAGGTTCTAAGCGTCACTCTGCAGTCAGCGCATCTGTTCCTCTCCCTGCTCGCTAGCGCCGGACGCATCGGCGAAGTCGAAAACCTGCCAAGTTCATGCGTGACAACCCAACGCGACGGCAAGGACTATATACGCGGCTGGACTTACAAGCTCTCCGGCAACCTCTTTGGCGACGCCCGCCAGTGGCCGGCACCTGCTGTGCTGGTGCAAGCGCTCGGTCAGCAGGCTCGTCTGGCAGCGGTCTGGAGCCGTCTGCCGCCTGGAAGAATCGAGGACGGACTGCCGACGGTGCCCCCCATACACGAGGCTTTGTGGCTTTCGCTGGGTACTGGCGGGTTTGCCACCGCCGGCGCACCGCTCGGAAATAGCGCCAGTGCGCTACGGATGCTCGCCAAACGCGTAGGCATGGACCCCAAACCCGGCGGCATCAATCTTCACCCGCACCGCTGCCGCAAGACCATCGGCCGACTGGCCGGGGTGGCGCTGTTCAACTCGCCCCTTGTGCTCAAGCGCCTGTTTGGACACAAATCGATCGAGATGACCCTGCACTACATCCTTTGTGACCCGGACATCCGGACGGAAGCGGAGGCCGTGCTGCGCGAGCTGCGTATCCTGCATTGCGCCGATATGCTCGAAGAAGTTCGCGAGGCTCTCGCCAAGGGAGCCCCTTTACCTGGGCATAGCGGCGCTTCGGCGCCGCGGCTGGTCGAAGCGGTCAAAGATCATGAGGCACGCCTTGCCAAGTCAGGCCGGCTCTGGACGGATGGCAGTGCCTACGATCTTGCGTACATGATGACGGTCAACGGTCAGGCCTGGCGCTTCTGCCGGAAAGACATCATTTGCACCAAGGTGCCAGGCGAAGGCGGTTGCGATAAACAAAAGTCGAGTTGCAAGCCTGACTGCGACAACCGTATCGTGCTCGCGCTGAAGCAGCGGGATGCGATGGAGGTCGCCGAAAGCTACCTCGACATTGCACGCCAAGCCCGTGACGATGAACAGTACCTTGTTTTATACGCGGAAATGCTCCGGTTCCGCGAGCATTTGGACACCTTCCCCGAAATCAAGGCGCAGTATCTGTCCAATCACGAAGTGCAGGCACTGCTTGCACTGTGCGAGGAGCTTCCGCAATGAGCGAACAGCACAAAATCGCCGCCGCCCTGCGTGGTGCCGCACGAACGGCGGAGATGGAATTGAAGGTGACCAAAGCCATGGAGGCGATCCTCGCCGACATGAAATCCAATGAGGGCATCTATCCACACAATGGCGGGGCGGTCAGCATGGCCGAACTGGCGCGGCGAGCCGGCATCAGCGAGTCGAGTTTCTACAAAAAGGAACCGGAAAACCTTGCCCTCAAGGAAAAGGCTGTGCTCTGGCTCGATACGCTCAAGAAGAAGGAAACCGTGGGGCGCATGCGGGTCAAGAAGACGCTATCCCAACGGGCAGAGGATTGGAAGCAGAAGCATGATGCCCTACAGCAGCGGCACATATGCACCGAACTGGAACTGCAGGCAAGCAAGGCCGAGTGGGAGATTGAGCGCAAGGAATTGACCGCAAAAATTGCATCCCTCGAAAATGAAAACGCCGCCTTGGTCAATCTGCTTAGATCCAGTGGTGACCAAAAGGTGTCACCGTTGCAGCCGAAGGAGAGGTAAATGGCACGTCCCAGCATCATTCCCTCCGTCCGGCTGCGTCTTGAAGAGTACCTTGAACAAAGCGAGGCCGAGTATCTGGCTCAGCCCGACGCCGTCCGCAAGCCCACCCTACCCTACACCGGAGACTTCAAGGTCAACGTCCGCGCTCTGGCCGAAGCCATTGGCCTCAAGCAGACCCAGGAAAAGTACCTATACGAGCGGGAGGAACTGTTCAGTCTCGTCAACCTCACTGCCGAGGGCCAGGGCCTGTTGCCGATTGGCGCACGCACCCAGCCGCAGATCGACAAGTCGATCCGGGAGCGGTTGATCATGCAAGCCACGGGGGCACGCGTCGATGCACAGGCCGCCGTAGAGGCTAAGAACTTGTCCGTAATTAGCCGATAATACGGCTTTCGTTCTTGCAGAGTTTGGGTAGATGGGGGCCAAGTCGTGGGAAGTGACGGATGCGTTCTGGAGTCGGGTGGAGCCGTTGATCCC
>Ga0116180_1001326_pt1 | contig 21108 bp, 36 predicted proteins | sample AD_UKC073_MetaG_FD_89804 | JGI IMG/M metagenome (GOLD analysis project Ga0116180, IMG submission 89804) | Active sludge microbial communities of municipal wastewater-treating anaerobic digesters from USA - AD_UKC073_MetaG | ecosystem: Engineered > Bioreactor > Anaerobic > Digestate | place: USA...
AATTCTTGAATATGTTGAAAATAAAATCAAGTCAAATATTAGGAAATACGAATCTATTAATAAGAAATTTACCAGTCTTGGTATTGATAACTATATTGACAACTCTGTCTCGGATGATGAATTTTGGGATGAATATTTAAATAACGAAAAATAAAATAAAATGTTTTACTTATATTATATCTTAGGAATTATTACAGGTATTTTTTTATTAAAAATATATCAACTTATTAAAATAAATAAACAAAAAACAAAAAGGCCTAAATACCTAAGAAGAGGAATTTATACAAATTCATATTCTATTAATAGTGGTGCTAAGAATGTTGATGCTCAATTTGAAGTTGGTGAATTAGAAAAAACTCAAAATAGATCAAAAGTTGAAGTAATTAATCTTTCAACATCTAGTGCTGAATTTAATAGTGAGGGGGCAAGTAAAAATCAAATGATATCTATGGTTAATAACTCTTGGATAGATTCAAATTTAATTGAATGGATCGAAGACCCTATTCAAAAAATAAGAGAAGAAAAATTAAATGAAATTTTAAATTAATGATAAATAAAATGTTGTAAAAATTACCAAATAAATATTCAGGGAATAAAACTTTTGAATATATAAAACTATAAAATAGTAATATGATGTGTAAAATACATTATATTTAAACGGCAATTATCGGTTACAAACTGAATTAAAAAAAATTAAAGGCACTTATGATTTCAACATTTTTTCCAGAGCAAGAAAAATTATTTAGAGAAAGAACAGGAAAAGATTTTTCTTTCTTTTACACAAAGTATTACCCAAAATTAATTTATTACACATCTAGAATGTGTAATGATCCACAAAAAGCTGAAGATATTTCAACTGACTCATTCTTAATTGCATTTGAAAAAATTGATAAGTATGAAAAAGAAAAGTCTCAATTCTCAACTTGGCTTTTCACTATCGCTAAAAACTTAATGTTACAAGACATTAAAAATTCTAAAAAAACAATGTCACTTGATGTTGAAATTGATGAAGAAGGCACAACAATGAAAGATTTTCTTCAAGAAGAAGAATCACAGGAATATCTACATAATTTGATGTTACAAAAAGCAGAAATAATGAAAAAAAGAATTTCTGAATTAAAAGATCCTTATAGAAGAGTTATAGAAATGAGGGAAATTGATAAAATGCAATATAAAGATATCGCTGATAAATTAAAACTTAATTTATCTACAGTGAAATCTCAAATACGTAATGGTAGAAACATTCTAATGAAAGAGACTGAAAAAGAGTTTGAATTATTAGATGATATGTTTTTATAATATAAAAATAAAATAATTTATGTTAATAGTAAATGTATTAGAATTAAATAATGATAATTATACTGAACATACTTCAACAGGATTGACAGTTGTAGATATAAAAGCAAATTGGTGTGGTCCTTGTAAAGTATTAAGTCCAATTATTGATGAACTTTCTGATGAATATAGAGACAAGTTAGTTTTTGGAAAACTAGACGCGGATGATTCATCAGAAACTGTTAAAATATTAGGAATTAGAAATATACCAACCATTCTCATTTATAAAGATGGTCAAATTGTTGAAAGAAACACTGGTGCTATTTCAAAAAACCAATTAAAGGAGTTAATCGATAAACACCTTACAAGTTGAAAATAATTAGTAAAATATTATCACATAGATGCTCACTAATAGGTTATGATACTCGGAATGAAGAAACTGTTCAAAAAATAGTTGACAACATTCCGAGTAAAATTATATTTGATAATGTATTTTCTAAAGAAAAATATATTGAATATTTCACTTCTAAAGAAGTTATACGAGAAATAAAACTTATAGAATTACTAGATGAATCTGTTTCTATAAATATTATTTTGAATTTAAATAATCTTAAAAATGAAGACGATAATAGACTATTTTCACAATCTAGAGATATTAGAGAATTAGTTAATTTTTTAAATTCTAAATTATATCAACTCTCAACTGATGGTAGAAATATTAAATTAATTTTATTAAATTCTATATATACCGCCTTTGATAATGGTTATGAGAAAAGTATGTTAATAGGTGGATCAGATCCATTATACTCATCAGACTATTGTGTTTATTTAGAAAGAAATAATCTAACTGTTATAAAAGATAGAAACGATTTTGAATCAAGAATTCAAATATCAAATTTAATATTTGAATAATTATTATGAAAAATTATAATAATATATCTAGATCTGAATCTACTACATGTCAAAACTGTGATAAAATGATTAGATGGTGCGATTCTGACTATCAGTTTAGTGGAGTTCTTGAAAAATTAAAATATCACATCAATAATGATACCGAATGTGTTAGAGAAAGAAAACTTAAACAAATATTTGGAAAGTATGAGAAATTGGCTCAAGACTATTATTTGGAAAAATAAAAAATTATACATATATTTGCAACTATGAAAATTGTCAATAAAAAAGCATATTATAATTATCAAGTGATTGAAGACTTCACCGCAGGTTTAATGCTTGTTGGTTCAGAGGTTAAATCTATCAGAGAGAATAATTTTAACTTTGGTGATTCATTCATCTTTTTTAAAGATGGTGAGCTCTATGTTAAGAATATGAGTATTTCTAAATATAAAGAAGCAACCTTTCAAAATCATGAAGAAATGAGAGATAGAAAGATTCTTCTTACTAAAAAAGAAATTTCTAAGATTTCTAAATTGACTGAGACAAGAGGAATCGCAATGATACCTCTGGAAATATTCACAGTTAGAGGAAGATTTAAGCTTAAAGTTGGAGTATGTAAAGGTAAAAAAGACTATGATAAAAGAAATTCTATAAAAAAGAAAGATATTGAAAGAGAATTACGAAGAAAAGATTTTTAATTCTAAAATATTTTTCTATATTTGTATAGAATGAAAAATTACAAACTGAAATTACCATTTAGAGTAAGTTTGTATTATATGATGGTAATTAGTGGATTAATAAGATTACACTTTTGATAAAACTCCATGAACCATCTTGTCAAATGGTAATATAATAGATGAACTAAGGTGTCCGACGATCAAAATCGGTGATGTGAGTGGGTTTATGATAAAATACCGATAAGCTCGAACTATATGATAGTATTAGTTTGGGTTTGAATTATAATATGATATGAAAATTATGATTCGAAAACACTATTAATGAAAAACACTGCAGAATGGTAACACTGCTAAACCAAGAGTGATGAACTCATTAAAAGGAATCCCAAGTGGTCAGACCACTAAAAGTCAAGGTGAGGTTCTAGGATTTCGTCCATACTTGACAGAAGTTCCAGTTTTTCATTTTAATTTAAATTTTTAAAACAACGAATATGAAACTGAAAGAAAAAATTAACAAAGACTACATTGAAGCATTCAAGGCTAAAAATACTGTAGCAAAGAACTTACTTTCTGTAATTAAAGGTGAGATTCAAACTATCGAAAAGAACACAGGTGCGGAAAATCTTTCAGACGAAGATGTTATTAAAATTCTTAATAAGACTTTAAAATCTTTAAAAGAAACCTTAACATCACTTTCTGAGACTGTAAAAATATCAGCAACTCAAACTGAGCTAAGAATTGTAGAATCATATCTACCAACACAACTTTCAGTTGAAGAAATTCAATCTAAAATTGACTCTCTTGTTGCATCAGGTGTTAAAAACTTAGGAATGATAATGAAAGAGTTTAATTCTTTACCAGTTGATAAAAAATTGGTATCAGAAATGGTTAAAAAGTCAGTAATTTAAAAGTAAATCAAATCCCAGTATTAATACTGGGATTTTTAAATATAATAACTATGATGTTTTTATTACCTTGTGAGCCAATGAATACTAAGAAAGTCGATCAAGATTTTCAAAAAGAGTATGAGGCATTAATTAAAATGGATTTTAAAGTTTATTTATTTGATCATGACCAGTTTGTGAGCTATAAACAACTTATTTCCAATATTGATTTCTCTGATGGTGGGAAAATGATTCTTCGTTCCTGGATGTTAAAAGGAGATCAGTATCGAGAATTATATAATACACTATCTCGAAATAAAATTGAATTAATAAATTCACCAGAACAATATTTAAATTGTCATTATTATCCAAATGTATATAAGCATATTGAAAGTTATGCACCACGATCTATTTGGTTTAATACAATAGACCAATTAAATGTTGATATATGCCGTAAGCATATTGGAACTGATATTATTATTAAAGATTATGTCAAATCTGAAAAAGGATTTGATGAAATTTTTCATTTAGAAAATTCACTATCTCCTAATGATTTTTTTGAAAGAGTTGTCAAGTTTAAAGAAAGTAGAGGTAAATTATTTAATGAAGGAATTGTTTTTAAAGAATTTTGTAATTTGAGAAAATATGGTGATAAAACAAATGAATATAGAATTTTTGTTTATAATCATAATATAATTTCAGTAGAACAAAATACTGATCTTGGTTATGGACAAGTTCCTAATTATGAGTTTTTAAAAAATATTATTCCAAACATAGACTCTAATTATTTTACTATTGATATTGCCGAAAAAGAAGATGGGTCTTGGATGATTCTTGAGTGTGGTGATGGGCAAGTATCCGGTCTTAGTCCAGGTCAAAGTGAATTTATTTATTACTCTGCTTTTTTAGAAAAAACTTATTAAAACTATTTAATATAATGTATATTTAATATGAGTCATAGTATATCAGTATATTTAATCCGAAAAGAGGAAATTAGAGATTCTAAAATTGTTTCAATTTTAGAAAATAAAAACATTGGAATAAAATTCAAAGAATTAGGTTCTAATATTCTTGCAACTACTCAAATACCAAATATTAAAGAATTTGGTATTAATAAAACTATTGCAAAAATTGAAACAGACTATTTTGGTGGATCTGGTAATCAATCTGCTAAACTTTTTATAAATAATAAAAAAGTTTATGATAAATCTGATGAACAAGACTGGTCAGTTAAGCCCATTAATGATGTTTTAAAACTAATGGGTATTCAAAGAATTTCTAATCAAGATGAATTTGATACTATCGGATTAGGAAAATATCGAACAAATATGGATTTTAATTAATGGCAATTCCTTTCACAGAAGAACATAAAGCATTCTACAATAAGTATGAGCCAACTATACTTATTAATAAAGTAGATGAGGAGTTATATAATAATTATATTGAACATCATAAAAAAAATAGTTACTTTAATTGTAAATATAATCTTAATAGACCTGGTCAATTATTTCTATATGAAGAAGTATTATCAGATCGTATAGATACTTTACATTATCCAAAGATAGGAATTTACTTACATGATAAACTTTGTGATCAAACTATTGAGATAGAATGGGCGTCATATAGAAGAAATTGGGAATATAGAAGAAGTTTTCAATATACAAGTGTGGATAGTGATGGTATAAGTAGAAACTTTAAAACTTATTTTTTTGATATTGATACTAGAATAAATCATCTGATTATATGGAGTGATGATTTACTAATATATGGAGTTTGGGATAAACTTCCAGATTGGAAAGAATTAAAAAAACATTATGAAAAAACTTGGTGGTATCACAGAACAACTCAGGAACAAAGAGATATATCAATAGACCGTATTTTAAATTATGAATAATAGAAAAAAGCCTCCAGTGAAGGAGAAAAAACACAAAACAAATGGTGAAGTAAGATTTCCACAAGTACGAGTTACTGGTGAAATCGGTCAGGGCCAAATTATGTCTTCTTATGAAGCATCTAAACTTGCAGAGGATAATGAAAAAGATTTGATTCTTATTTCAGAAAATGCAACGCCTCCCGTTGTAAGAATTGAAGACTATGGTAAATTTCTCTATGAACTAGAGAAACGTGAAAAAGAAAGCCGAAAAAATCAAAAGAAAACAGAACTTAAAGAAATCTCACTTTCTGTAACTATTGCAGACCATGATTTAGGAGTCAAATCTAAAAAAGCTTTAGAATTCCTAGAGGATGGAAATAAAGTTAAATTAACACTTTTACTTAAAGGTCGTCAACATAATATGGCACAACAAGGACAAGTTGTTATGTTAAGATTTGCAACTTTAGTTGAAGAAGTTGGCGTTCCAGAAGCAATGCCTAAATTAGAGGGATCTAAGTGGAATATGATACTAAAACCTAAGAAAAAATAATGGAATTAAATTTAGAAAATCCAATATTTATTGTTTATATAAATGTTAGTGGATATTCCACTAAAATGGCTAGAGAATCAGTAGAACAGGTTAGAAGCCATTTCTCATTTGAGAATGTAACAACATGGATTATGCCAGTAAAATCGGAAACAAAAGTAGAATTAATTTGGCAAGGCTCAAAATATTCAACAAATCCTGGTATTATGAATTTTAATAATTTTGAAAATCTAATAAATAGATTTAATGAGGTTATTGAAGTTATTTCAAATGGAACAGATGATGCATCCATCAAGCAACAACTGAGAAACCTCCAATTGAAAAAGATAATTGATGATGATACAAGTATTTAAAGGATTTTGGTCCGTTGAAGATGTTATAAAATCACCGAATAAGATTTTCATCTATGGTGATAATGATTTACGAACTGGTTTAGGTGGTCAAGCAATTATCCGAAATGAATCAAATACTTTAGGAATTAGAACTAAAAAGAAACCTACTCACGAAAAAGATGCTTATTACACGGATGATGAATTTGAAGAAAATAAAAAGAAAATAAATCAAGATATTAAAAAAATATCAGATGAATTATTATTCGGAACAACAATAATTTTTTCAGAGGGTGGATACGGAACAGATCGTGCTAAACTAAAAGAAAAAGCACCAAAAACTTATCAATTTTTATGTGATATTCTTCTTGAAAAATTTGGATATCATAATAAACTGGGTAAAATAGTCCCAAGACCATCTGAGTTAAAAACTGCGAAAGAATTAGCAATGAATTATGAGCATAATAAACTAGGTCATAGTCAATTAGTCCCTGGTCAATTTAGAAAAGATTTATTAGAACAAAAAATCTATACAACATTTGATGCTATTAAAGCTGGATTAAGAACAGCAACAACACGTTCAGAAAAATTTAAAAAAGGTGAAAATGTGATCTTTAAATCTAATAATACATCTGAAAGATTAGTCTGTAAAATATTATGTGATTCATATCCAGTAAAAGATATGAAAAGAGAAGATTGGTCAAAGCTTGAAGGATGGTCTACAAATTATTTTGACTTAAATCCTGATATTATAAGGAAATTTCAGTTCAGATTTGAGTATTTATATTCGTATAATTTTGTAGATAAGAAATAATTTACTATATTTGTATAAATCTAAATACTATGTCTGAGCAATATTTTGAAGAAGTTAAAGAGAATTTTGATTTTGATTCAGAATCACAATATTTAACACTTTGCCAAATGTTCAAAGATTGGCAATATCAACAATTAGTTGAAGAACTAAATAAAGAAACTGAATGACACTAGATAATCTAAAAATTGCTGTTAAACTCTTACCTTTCCCAAAAGAGGTTAAGAAATCAATTATTAAAAACTCTGAATCGATTATTGAATTCAGAAAGTTTATTTCTGAAAAATATACAATTACAAGTAAAGATGCTGAAGATAAAATACAATCTGAAATAGGTATTGACTCTATGGATAGAGACTCAATAAATCAAGATGTTGTATTAGATGCTGCAAATAGAACATATGAATATGCTTTAAAAGAAGGATATAAAAATGCTGAGGATCTAAAAAATGCTATACTTAGCTTGAGTGAATCTCTAAGCAATTTTAATTAAATCTTTCAATATTTTTATTCTTATTTGAAGAATAATCTTCTGTAAATCCCAATCTTTTTAATAAAGGTAGAAAATTGTTTTTCAAAATATCAATAGTTTCCTCTATTGTAACATTATCAAAATCTGTTAAGTAACAATACTCAGTATCACCAGTTGTTATATCTTTAACAAACACATCACCACGATAATCAGATTTTTGGTATAAAATACATAAATCTACTTTTGATTTTTCTCTAAAATAGATTGATATACTTACGTGGTAAGATTCATTTCTAACTATAAATAAAAAAACATCATTTTTTTGTAATACAAAATGATTTTCATCTTCAAAATCTATACACTTGTTAAGAACAGGAATGAAGTATCTTAATTTTTTAAAAAAACCAGCTACAGGACTTCTAAAATTAGTATCTATATCTTGATCAGTTATATCATCCTTAGATAAATCTTGATTTAGATTTTTCTGAAATTCATCATCAAATAGTTCATTTAGTTTCATAAATATTTATAAGTTTTGTTTATATATTAAATTTGTAGTTGAATTATTATTTACTGATCATATGTTGACAAATTTCATCCAACCATTTATTTCTTACTGAAATTGTATATGCTGATATACATCCTTTTTGAAAATCACTTCTATATTTATACTTGATTGATTCATTATAACATTTTTCTTTTGTCCAATATCCGGCAGGCTTGACTTTTATTTTATTCATATGACAGCATATTTCATCTAACCAACCATTTATTCTACTAGCTGCATAACCACCTGGAAATTTTAGCTCAAATTCTTTTCTTGTTTTAAATTTTAAAGCCTCTTCCTGACATTTTTCTTTGGTCCAGTAATTATGTGGATTTTTTTTACGATTCATATGAGTACATATATCATCTAACCATTTGTTTCTAACTGCTGCTCTATAAGAAAGAGAGTTTTTCTTATAATCACACACATTACTATATTTTAAAGCTTCTATCTCACACTTTTCTTTTGTCCATTTTCTATCACCACCACCACAAGCTCCGGATTTCGCAGAGTTTAATAATTTCCAACCATTTTTTTTATATAAATTTATATAATCAAATTCTTTAATTTTAGCATCATCTATATTTATATAATCTGTTATTTTTTTAAATTCTGGATTTATATTAGTAGATTTGATATGATTAAATACTGGGCCTCTTTTCGAATGTTGTTGATTACGTGTATGTATATTAAATGTCAAACCAACATAGGCATGGTTGTCTGAAAACTCATAAACATAAATACATCTTTTAAATTTATTACCACAATATTTCATATGATTACATATATCATCTAACCAATTATTCTCCCAAGCTTTTGAATAGGCAGAAACACTTTCTCTATTAAAGTCACTTCTTGTACTATATTTTAGAGACTCTTTATGACATTCTTCTTTAGTCCAATAATCTTTAGGCTTTTTTACTTCATTCATATGAGTACAAATATCATTTAGCCATTTTTTCTTTAATGATTTATTATATGCACTTGGAGAATTTTTTCTAAAATTATTTCTAGTTTTAAATTTTAAAGCTTCTTCTAAACATCTATCCTTAGTCCAAATAGTTTTCATATTTTTATTCCCAATTTTACTATATATATTAAAAATATTCCTTACCTTTGTATAAATTACTAAAAATATGACGTATAATAATTTCAGATATATCTACCCTTGTCGTCCTGCCAATGCTATAAGTCCAGAAGATTTAAATTTCTGGGATAACAGAACAATGAAATCACAATTGAAAATCAATGGTTCCAACACATTGATTTTCACTAATGGTGAAACTCTTAGAGTAATGGGAAGACACAATCAAAATCTAACAAATTTTCAAATATCAAGAGATGAAATTATAGAAAACCTATATAGGCCTTTAAATATTAAAGGTGGATGGTTAGTTTTAAATGGTGAAACTTTAAATAAAAGTAAAAGGGATGAAAGAGGTATTATTTTCAACCAAAAATTAATTATTTTTGATATATTAGTTTTAGATTCTGATTATCTAATAGGAAAGACTTTTGAAGAAAGAATAGATATGTTAGATAATATATATGGTCAAAATTCATCAGATAAAGAATACTTTTATGGTATATCAGACAATATCTATCATTCAAAATCATATGACTCAGGTTTTAAAAATATTTTTGATAACTATACTAAAATCGAAATGATAGAAGGTCTTGTAATGAAAAGAAAGAATGCAAAACTTGAAGTAGCAATTGGTGAGAAAAATAACTGGCGTTCTCAAATAAAATGTCGTAAACCTGAAAAAAATTACCGATACTAAGGTTGTCTAAATTATATCCAAATGATAAAGAAGTTTGAATCTTATTCAAAAGAATTAAGTGATTATGTAAAGGGTAAAACAAAGCTAACCCCACAGATGAATATTCTTATCAATGATAGGAGTAAAAATTGGTATGCTGAAGTTGGGAAGTATTTTGTTGATGTATTTGATGGAGACCTGCCAGGTGGATTATCATTTTATAATGATAAGATAGATAAACTTCGAATTATTGATAAATTGAATGGTAAATCTGAAAGGATATACGCCAATATAGGAATATTTGTATTTACATCAGTTTTTGATGAAGATGTTCTTAAATCTCTACTTGGTGATCCACTATACCACGATGAATTCGGTGAAGGTTTTGAAGGTGAGTATGATGATGAAACTGATGATTATTTAGAACCAGAAAACAAATCAAGGTTCGCATCTCATTTTGTTGAGATAGATGGTGTTAAATTTCACATTGGATATGATCATCGTGGAACTTCAATGGAAGTTGAAATAGGAACCTCATCTGAGAAAGTAATTGAGTGTATTAAATCACTTATTGACTTGTATAAATTAAAGACCACTTGAAATGATGGAAATAATTTTAAATGACTATCAAGCCGATAGTCATTTAATTTTAATATATATTTTCTTGAACATTATTCATATAGGGAAGTGGATATTTTATATATAAATAACTTTACTGAATTTTCATTTTGACTATTCGGGGATTCAAAAAATAAATAAAAATAATTATGAATAATCATATTAAAAAATTTAATGAATTCCAAAAAAGAAAACAAAATTACTGTCTTTACTAATTATTTCATTTGAATTAATAGTAGATAAGCTGAAGAAAATAAAGATATGGAATGGTTCGGTAGTGAAGAAGATTCTATCTTATCAACGCAATTTGGTAGTGCTAATTTCGAAGATTTACAAGAAGATTTAGATGAAATAGATGATAATGATCGAATGAAGATTATTGATCATGTCGAAGAACTCACCAATTTAATTAGTGATTGTGTTGATAAAGAATTAGTTATAAAATCATTAGCGGTTTATTTCATGAGATTACATGAAAGAAAAAGAGGATATAACTAAATAAAAAACTTACATATACACCTTGTTATGTGTAGTAAAAATAAAACGGGATTAATTATGAAACATATTAGAAAATTCAATGAAAGTAAAGAATATAGCGAAATGTTCTATATTGTCAAATCACATTGTATATCAGATGATGATGACTTAATAGAAGAAGCAATGGAAGAAGCAGATAATTTTGGTGGATTTGACAATAATAACTCAGAACTAATATCGTTTGTCAATGGTTATATAATTGGTGTTCAGAAAGGAAGTAAGTAGTTTTATTTTTTATTACACATAACGCTCCTCAGATATATTTAGGTTTTCTGATATTTATATATAAAGCAAAATTATGGAACACGAAATGAGAAAATACATAGACACTTTCAAACAGAAACTAACTGAATCAGAAAACTTGAATATATCTGATGTTAGACAACGTTCAGTTTATCTACTTACTAATGATGGACATAGGGATAGTGTTAATCTTCAACATTGTGCGATGGATGACGAAGGTTTGAAGAAAATACTAATAGAAGAAATGTCTGAAATAGGACAATTTGTTATTGAAGATACAATAGACATCAAACATAGTAGAACTGGTGGTTGGATTTTCTTCAAATACAAGGATTATGATGACGAAGTTGAGGATGGTAAATGTGGGTTCTTCAAACTGAATGTTGTCTAACGGTTGGGTGTATATGTAGGTTTTTTGATTTTAAACTTTAATATATACAGAATAATTCTGATAAGGTTAGAGAATATCTTCAGAAGAGAAAAGATTCAATTACAAACTCAGGTAATTCAGATACTATTACTTGGGATGATCTACTTGAAGATATGAAAAGAGATATTGGTGAATATACTGATATAAAAACTAGAGACTTTAGATTTATATCAAAGTGGCTAGAAAATAAAATAGTCGGTAAAAATATAGTTAAATAATCCAACAACAAAAAACCCCTGTCAAAGTTAATTGACAGGGGTTTTTTATTAAAGTCTAAATTATTTCTTAGACTTTGGTTCTTCAATTTCTTTTACTTCCTGAGTAGGAGCAATGCTTTTACCCATTTTGTCTAAGATTTGAAGTCCAAGTAAACCATCTATTGATGTTCCACCCCTGGTGCTAGATAGTCTGATTGAAGACCAGCTTCACCATTTGTTGCGATGATACGATCACCACTAAGTTCTTTGTTCGCTCCGAACAGAACGAATTTTTTTGTAACAAGCCCGATTTTATCTTCTGGTACAATTACTATACCGAAAAGGCGGAAAATGGATTTGTAAAATACAGCGGAGAGCAAAATGGCTACAATCCACCAGTAACTAGATGCGAAATCTAAAATTGTGTTCATAATTTAGTTTATTTGGTTTATTTAAATTGTTTAATTATTGATGTTTTTAGAATGATTAATCATGTTCATAATCATCAGTATCAATACCTTTTTCAGTTATTGTTACTTTAGTATGATCTCCAAATTGGTTTTTATAAAAATCCTCATCAAATATATTTAAAAAGTTTTTAATTTTATTTGAGATTTCTTTAAGTTTTGGATTATAGTCCGGATTATCTTGTTCAATTCTACCCTCATATACTCGTTTATCACGATTATATGTTCCCCAACTGATTACTTTTTTCTCTTGAGCCCAAGATGCATCATCTTCATTTTCACCATTTATCCAAAGATAATCGGTATTTGCTGAAAAATAACAAGTATCACCATCATTGAAATATGGTGTATATTGTGTCCAACCAAAACTTTTCAACTCTGGATTTTCTTCAAACAATTTTTTGAATGATGATAGGAAAATATCACCTGATCTTTTCTGCAATTCTTTTTGCATTTTTTTTATTTCAGCTTGTTTTTCCTTAATTTCTAATATCATTTCTTCCATTTTATTTATTTATTTAAGTGTTAAAGATTTATTATACTATTGAATTTTCATAAAGTTTTAAAACTTCTGAAAGTGGTAAATTCATTATTTCATTGAAATCTTCTTTTTTAAGATTTTGAAATTTAGTCTTTTCTATTGACCAATCAACAATATTATATTGATGTCGATAAGGATCTAAAATAGATTTAGCTAATGATTGTACTAATATTTTAGTTTTGTTCGTTTCTTTATCAAATTTTCTAACAAAATCAACTGAGAAGTTTTCAGGTTGATTGAAAATTTGAGAAAGTGCAATTTCTCTAGTCTCTTGCAGAGATAATTTTCTAAAATCCCATTTAGTAAATTTAATTCTACGATTATATCCTTTGAGTTTAATTTGTGCACTCCAAATATTTTTATTTGAAATTTCTAAGATCTGATATTTGGCACCTTTTACTAAGTATTTATATTTGTTTGAGTTACAAACAATAATATCATTTATTTTTAAACTATCGATATCAAATTCTTCTTCAATAGTTTGGCTATTTGGATTTACATAACTTATTGCGGGTAGTGGATTTCCATTTAAATCCGTAAAGTTTTTAGAGAGATACGATCCATATCCACCAGTTGGATATTGAATTCTTATACGAGTAATATTAAATGTGTCTGCCTCATAAACAACACCTTTTAATATCTTTGAATTTGATTTAAGACTTATTACTCTCATTAATCAGCATTTATTTTAATATTGCCTTTTTGTGAAATTTTTTCAAAAGAAGCAGGATGACCTTTGATACCATTTTGCATCCAGTCTTTAAACTCCATATTTTCTAGGTAGTCTTGAGCAGTGGGAATAAATCTCATACCAAAATCTTCAAGAATATGTTGTTCACATAAATCTTTTACACACACTTCGCGACCAACTGAATTTTTAATAGTATAACCAAAAATTGGAATCATGACCTCATGAATCCAAAAATTTGTGTGTGTGAGAGCTCGATGCCGATTATCGGCCACATAAGCTTTTGAACAGTCCATTTTAATATGGATATTTAAATAATCTTCTGGTTGCCCACCATATCGACGAGCTGATGATTTTGAATGTACGTGTGCGTTTGCCATTTAATCTAATAAATATTTATATGATTCTTTTGCTCTATTAAAAAGTTCAATTAATTGTTCTCTGTTGAATTTTGTGAGTACAAATTTAAGAAATTCTTCTGGATTTTCCAAACTATTTTCAAAAAAAGATTCAGATATAAAATCTATATAGTCTGAATCATCCCCAATTCCAAGTTCTAACATTTTATAGTTTCGTTGAAACTCAACACCTCCACTTACTTGAAATTTACCACCACAATTAACAATATCTTGTCTGAATTTTTTAGCATATATAACATCATCATCACGAACTTCAAAAGTCTGAATTTCTCGAGGAAATGAATGAAGTCTATCACAAATATCTTTAGATTCTTTTAAACCCAGATTACTACACTCTTTTATTAATTTAACAAAGAGTAATTTATGAGTACATGGTTCAATAAGTTTAATTTGAATTTGAATTTTTTTCATTATTGGAAAATAAAAACATTTTTTGTTAATTGTTTCTTTTTAACTATTTTATTATCAAGATGAATATTGGTGATTTTAGTATCAATACCATTGACTTGATCTAATACATCAGGTCCCCCATCATAGTTATGAATTATATAGTTACTATTTGAGTTTTTTTCTAACTCAGATATCTCTTTATCAAAAGAAGACCAAATATAATCAATTCTCATACTTGAATCCATCTTTGCTCTATAAACTCTTTCCTCTTTTGGTGCAAAAACTGATATTACCCGATCAAATTTTTGATCCCACTTTCTTTCAAAGAGAATAGAACTTTCAAAAATAACATATGGTTTGTCTTTATGTTTTTCTTTAAATTTATCCCAAGCTTGTAGTAGTTCAAATTCTACCACATCGATAGTTCTGTCAAATAATGAATCTGTTATAAATGCTGATGGATCTAAAAATCCTGAATTATAAACAAAACTACCAACATTTGATCTGATTGGTTCATCCACATGAGTTCTAAAATTTAGAATGAATTTTAGAACTGTATCTGAATCAAATACAGGAACTCCAATTTTTCTAAATAATTTAGATACTGATGTTTTACCAGAATATCTACACCCTGTTAATCCTATTTCTAACATTCCTTTTATTTATAAACACAAATATAGTTAAAAATGATTACAAAACAAATTTTATCAAAAGAATTCTAATATATACTTTTATGAGTAAGATAAAATCCATTTTAAAAGTATTAACATTTATAAATTTGGAAATATTCATATTGATATTTTCAATGGGATTTAGTATATCATTTGGATATAACTATATTAGAGATTCGGTAGATTCTGCAAAATCTATTACTATACAAATAAATAAAACAGAAATTGAGAGAATTAAATTGATAGAACGATTAAATAACTTTTCTTTATTAGAAGATGAATTGTTATCAATGTCTCTTAAAAATTTAAATATTGATGAAAAGTTAGATACTTATTATTCATATAAAGATAGTTTTAATTTATCGAAAAAAAAATCAGATTTAATTGACTCTCTTTTTATAGAGAAAGATATATTATTTAGAGTTATAAACTCTTATAAGAAAAGCAATGATATAAAAATTGATAAGAATGACTTTAAAGTTGACAAAATTGTCACTGAATATATTCCTACTACTAAGATTATTAAAACTAAAGGTAGATTATTTAGTAAATCTAAAACAGATACTATAATTGATATAGATACGGTTTATCGAACCACCAGTGAATTTGATATAGATGGATTTTCAAAATTTAATAAGACAAATCAAAAAATTGATTATAACTCATTTCAAAATTATATTTTTATAAATAATAATTTATCTTATGAAATTAGATTAATTTTAAATAGTAGAATTTCAGATTTTAATTATGAAAATAAAAAGTCTCAAGAATTACTTATATCTAAATTAAATTTGAATTTTTCAAAATATGTAAATACAATTATTTTTATTTCTATATTTTTTATTATCACAATGTTATTACTTATTTGGGATATTAAAAAGAAATCAAAAGTAGAATACAGAAATAAGTATTTAATATCCTTGCTTTTAAATAAGAACTAAGGTTGATAATATAAATCAATTAATATATTTTCTGACTTTTCTTTAATATCTGAGTATTTATTTTTTAAATTTTCGTGTGTGAAATTTATCTCAATATTAAAATATATTATCTTTTTTAAAAGATCTTCAATTTCTATCCAACAATTATCCTGTTTAATTAAATTATCCTTATAATTTATCATATGTAGATTACATGGATGCGTTATAATTTCAACAGGTATATTATTCAAAAATCCTTGTTTTAATGAGTAGATATGATCTATATGGTAGTCCTTCTTAGACCTTTTTAAATTTTTTGGATTTATCAATTCTTTATTATTATTATAAATAGTTATTGTTCTATTTGTTGCAACTTTTTTATAATCTATAAATTCTTTTATAATTTCGTCATTAATTTGTGTTCCGTTTTTTATTCTAGTAATTCTTGTTTTATCTGGATTATTAAATTTTTCAGAACCATATTTTTCTTTAAGAGTTTTTTTTCTTTTTTTCTTTATTTCCAAAATTTGAAATGAATTATAAACTCCATATTTTTCATTCATCGACTTTTCTCTATTCTCTTGTATAACTTTATTATATAGATTTCCATATTTAGATTCAAGAGTTTTTTTTCTTTTTTCTAAATATAGACCACTACTATTGGTCTTTTTAATAGAAGACAACCAATTTTCATAATACTCATCTGAGTTTTTCACACATTTATCTGAGCAATAAGTTCCGTATCCATCTTTTAATCTTCTATATTTAATAGAAGATCCACAAGTTTTACAAGTTGGTATATAAGTCATTTCATTTATATAATGATATACTTTCCTTTTGAATTCTATATCTTTTAGAATGTCAGTTCTTTCTGACCAACTATTAATTTCATTATAGAGTGATTCATTATTATTTCTTAGCCATTTTTCTGTGCATTTTTTACCAGAATTATTATCTGTTGTAAAATAATCAAATAGTTCTTTATTCATATAATTTTTATTTTATATATAAAAATTATGTTCCTTTGTGTGACAATATCCAACATTAAGATGATAAAAATTGATATATAATTTAAATTTAACTATAAAATGATAATAAATTTAAAATCACAATCTAGTTTATCAGGACTTTATGTTGTTTATGAAGGTTCAACAAACATTGAAAAGCCAGGATGGTATGGGTTGTCACATCTTATGGAGCACCTTTTATGCAAGACTTTTTTCCATATGATTCAAGATTTCGATAGAGACGGTATTGAGTGGAATGCTTATACATCATCGAATGAAATTGTATTTTACATGACTGGTCTCGATGAAAAGATAGACAAACATAAAAAGGGATATTTAGAAGCTCTTCAAAGTTTTGAAATAACAAAAGATCAGTTTGAAAATGAAAGACAAATTGTTTTACAAGAATATGAAGATACTTTTAATGATCAGTCGCAATCACATTCATTGAATTTAAGTAGAAAGTTATTTAACGACTATGATCCAATTGGATTTAAAGAAGATTTAGAAAAATTAAAATTCATGGATTGTTTAAATTTCTATGAATTACAATATGCAAAACCTACAAAAATTATTAATGTGTCTAAAAACAAAAAATTGAAAAATTTAGACATTGAATTTTCTGATAGAAAAATTGATAAAAAATTTGAATTTGGCAATCATAAAGTACCTCTTGAATTAAATAATGATTTTAAAGATAAAACTTCAATCATTTGCCTAAGTCAATTTATTGAGGAGAAGAATGCTGAAGTACATTTTTTAAATGCTATGTTATCACTTGGATTAAAATCCCCACTTTATGATGAGGTTAGAGAAAAAAGAGGATTAGTGTATTATATACACTGTTATCAAGCTAGACTTAATAAACAAGGGATAATATCAATTGATACACAAACTTCAAATAGAAATTTTGATGGAGTAATTGAAGGTATTAAAACTGTTCTGAATGATCCTAAAAAGTTTTTAAATAAAGAACGATTTGATCTAGTAAAAGATTACTATAAAGTAAGAATGGAAAAAGACGAGATCCTTCGATATAAAAATGTTAATCAATGGATTCAACCTGAAGGTTGGTCTGTCTATGATATTTTAGATACGGTAAAATTATCAGATATCAAAAAAGTTTATGAACAATATTATGATTTTGATAAATTTTATATCTCAAATGATAAAAAAGAATTTAAAAAATAATGAAAAGTATTGAAGAATCTGTTAAAGAAATTGGTAGAAAATATACTGAACAAAGAATAGAAATAGCCCTGAGGTTTCAATGGGAATTTGATACCGAACAAACTCGAAAAACTATGAACTGTATGATTGACCAATGTGAAAAATCATATAGAGAAGAGCTTAGAGATAAAAAAATAGAACATTTATTGGATGATACCAATAAATTTATACTTTAAATATACCTGGTGTATAATCATTCTTTCCAGACTTTTTACCAGCTGGACCATAATCTAAAAAATGTCCTATTTTGATCATTATTGGGAAGTTACCAATTTCATGAGTTGAATCTACATTATTCTCTAAATGATCTTGATCTATATCACCTATACCATATACCAATCTAATACAATTTTCTTCACCAGTAAGTTTTTTAAAAATATTTAACATACCTTGGTATATTTCATTGGCAATTTCTTCAATCATTTCAGGCTTTGAAACACATCCAGGTATAATTCTATTATCCATTGGAATAACTATAGAATCTTTATATTTTAAATTTATTTCAGTAGATAATTTTTTAATTTCATTTTGTAAATTTTTTGGCAAAATATCCGTTAAAAAACAGTAATTCAACCAACTTAATTTATGATTACTTGGAAAAGTAACTTTAGCATATAAAATACCATATTCCATAATTTAGTAATTAGTTTTGACCCAATCAATCAATTTTAATAAATTTTCTGTATTATGTGGGTATTTATCCAATAAGCTTTCTAAAAATTGAAGACGACCCATTTTATACATATCACCATATGCTTTATACTCCTCATGAATACCATTTTCCCATTCAAGTAATTGATTGAAATCTCTTTCTACAATGTTCATATCTAATTGATTGAACTCTTCGGAAAGAGGTGTAGTAGATTCATGTGTTTTTGTATCAAGAATCATTTGTTTAATATCTAAAACATCTTGATTTTTTTCTTGACAACAATTCATGAAAAACTCAGCACTTTTCTCCTCATTATCATTACTCATTGGATTATAAATACAATCATGAAAAAGTGCACAAAGTATCATTTTTTCATAATCTTTATGAGATTCAAATTTAGATTTGTTCTCATTTATTTGATTTAACAAATCAAGTAAGTGATTTTGATTATGATATGTTCTATGAGATTCATTCCACATTGAGAGAAGAATATTATAATCAAGTTTAATATTCCATCTATTTAATAATTCTTGCATAATTTATGAATTTTATTTATATATTAAAAAAGTAAATCAATGTCGTTTTTATTTAGATCTTGTGTAAAAATAATTTTATTACACAATATTTTATCAATATTATAGTTATTATTTACAATTTCTTTTCTTACAGAAAGCTCTAAAAGTAATATATTTTGTTTATCAAACAAAATATTAGGATCTATTCTCTTATTTTCTAATAGAGCGAATGCTATTGATATATCATCTTTAAATACCTCAAATAGTTTTTTAATAAATTTGATTTGATTTGAAAGTGTAAATCCTTGTAAGTTTTTTATTGAGTTCGGTATATTTTCAATGACTCTACTCAATTGATCTAAATCATCATCAGATGGTTCACAATCTAAATAATCTTCATATATATAAAGTGGTTGTAATTTACACCACACTTTAAATGAGTTAAATTCATTTTGAATATTCCTCATGAAAAATAAAAAATCATTACAATTCCAAATTTTATTAAGTATATCTAGTTCTATTTCATCTTTAAAAATATTTTCACACGCAATGATTGTGTTTAATGTATAAATATTAATTTTATCTGGTCCCGGATCACCAATAGATTGTTTCCTTTCATTTATCAAATTTGCAATTTGATCTTCTTTAGAGATTTTAAAATACTCAGAAAGTTCATTGTGATATTTTTTATAAACTTCAAAGTATTTATCTGAAAAATATCTTCTAGTTATTCCAGATAAAGACTTTGAAATAGTAAAGGCACTTATTTTTAACTCGATATCATCTAAATTCGCATTGAGTTCATCCCTTTTTTTAAGAATACGAATTGATGAATGTTGTGGACTTCCTAAATTAGTTAATTTTAGATTTCCAGTTTTTAAAAAATATTCAAATTCTTTTGTCCAAAAAAATCTATCATTTTCTATGTCATATCCAATTTGAGTGCAATTAATATCAAATGAATCAATTACTAGTTCAGGTTTATTTGATGTAGATGAATAATGAATATAATTAATCAATCCATCTGTACTTGTTTTTTCAATTAAATAGAAATCTTTAGTCCTAGAACCTTCACAAAGTCCAGTATAGTCTTTCCAATATATCTTTTCTTGACTACGATAAAATAACTTTTTTCTATTATTTGTATTTGTGTTGTCACCATAGACTTCATCTATGTTTATAGTATTTTCAAAAACAAAAATATCGATATCATTAATAATAGCAATATTTCCGGAGACTTGTTCCCATATTAAATTACCCAAAGAACCACCAGCAATAATGCCAGAATTTGGTAATTTAGATTTTGTTTTTAAAAAATCTAATGCATTTCTACCTAATTTTTCAATTTGCATTTGAAAATATATCTAAAAGTTCTTTTCTCACACTCTCCATTCCTTTTGTTGCTGGCTCTGCTATATGATAGAAAAAATATTCTCTAAATCCTGGAATAAAAAAACCAACATCACTTGGATCAACATAATATATTAATGCAGTTTCTTTAGTTTGAAAAG
>Ga0116180_1001333_pt1 | contig 21085 bp, 14 predicted proteins | sample AD_UKC073_MetaG_FD_89804 | JGI IMG/M metagenome (GOLD analysis project Ga0116180, IMG submission 89804) | Active sludge microbial communities of municipal wastewater-treating anaerobic digesters from USA - AD_UKC073_MetaG | ecosystem: Engineered > Bioreactor > Anaerobic > Digestate | place: USA...
CCCGCAGCGACACCGAGGTCATCGTCCATGCCTGGGAGCAATGGGGCGAGGCCTGCGTGCAGCGCTTCCGGGGCATGTTCGCCTTCGCGCTGTGGGACCGCAACCGCCAGACCTTCTTCATGGCGCGCGACCGCCTCGGCGTCAAGCCGATGTTCTATGCGGTGCTGCCTGACGGCATGCTGCTGTTCGGGTCGGAACTGAAGTCGCTGGTGGCCTACCAGGGGCAGGGTGGCGGGCTGAGCCGGGACATCGACCCGCTGGCGGTGGAGGACTACTTCGCGCTGGGCTACGTGCCCGAGCCGCGCACCATCTACAAGGGCGCACGCAAGCTGCCGCCGGCGCACACCCTGGTCATCCGCCGTGGCGAGCCGGTGCCCGAGCCGGTCGAGTTCTGGGACGTCCGCTTCACGCTCGACAACCGCATCTCCGAGGCCGACGCCTGCGAGGAGCTGCGCCGCCGGCTGAACGAGTCGGTGAAGCTGCGCATGATCGCCGAGGTGCCGCTGGGCGCGTTCCTGTCGGGCGGCGTCGATTCCAGCGCGGTGGTCGCGGCCATGGCCGGGCTGTCGGGCGGGCCGGTCAACACCTGCTCGATCGGCTTCGACGTGCCGCAGTACAACGAATCCGAGTTCGCGAAGATGGTGGCCGACCGCTACCGCACCAACCACCACCTGCAGGTGGTCCGCAGCGACGACTTCGACCTCATCGACACGCTGGCGCATTTGTACGACGAGCCCTATGCCGACAGCTCGGCCATCCCCACCTACCGCGTTTGCCAGCTGGCGCGCCAGCAGGTCACGGTGGCGCTGTCGGGCGACGGCGGCGACGAGGTCTTCGGCGGCTACCGCCGCTACCGCATGCACATGATGGAGGAGCGCATGCGCTCGGCGCTGCCGCAGGGCCTGCGCGGGCCGCTGTTCGGCTTCCTGGGCCGCGTCTATCCGAAGGCCGACTGGGCGCCGCGGATGTTCCGCGCCAAGACCACCTTCCAGGGCATGGCCCGCAACTCGGTCGAGGCCTATTTCCAGAGCGTTTCCTTCGTCAAGGATTCGCTGCGCCGCGAGCTGTTCAGCGAGCGCCTGCACCGCGAGCTGGGCGGCTACAACGCCCGCGAGGTGCTGGAGCGCCATGCCCGCCGCGCCGGCACCGACGATCCGCTGGCCCTGGTCCAGTACATCGACATGCACACCTACCTGGTGGGCGACATCAACACCAAGGTCGACCGCGCCAGCATGGCCCACTCGCTGGAGGTGCGCGAGCCGCTGATGGACCACCCGCTGGTGGAATGGGCGGCCACGCTGCCGTCGTCGCTGAAGCTGCGCGGCGAGCAGGGCAAGCATGTGCTGAAGAAGGCGATGGAGCCGATGCTGCCCAACGACGTGCTGTACCGGCCGAAGATGGGCTTTGCCGTGCCGCTGGCCAAGTGGCTGCGCGGCCCCCTGCGCGAGCGCGTGCGTGCCGCGACGCTGGCGGGCCCCCTGGCCGACACCGGCTGGTTCAATCCACGCTTCGTGCGCAACATGGTCGAGCAGCACGAGCGCGGCACCCGCGACTTCGCCACGCCGCTGTGGACGCTGCTGATGTTCGACGCGTTCCTGCGCAACGCGATGGGCCAGCAGGCCAGCGCGGTCGCAGCCTGACGCTGCCGGCACGAACCCCCGAACCGCCCGAGGCTGCATGGTCCGCACGCTGCTGTTCTCGACGCTCTACCCGAGCGCCAGCAACCCGCTGCGCGGCGTGTTCGTGGAAACGCGGTTGCGCGAACTGCTGCGCACGAGCCAGGTCCAGACCAAGGTGGTGGCGCCGGTGCCCTGGGTGCCGCGGCTGCTGGCCGGGCACGGGCGGGCCCGGGCGCTGGCGTCGCAGGCGGCCCGGCGCGAGCAGCACAACGGCATCGACGTGCTGCATCCGCGCTACCTGGTGCTGCCCAAGGTCGGCATGAACATCGCGCCGCTGCTGCTGGCCGCCGGCGCGCGCCCGGCGGTGGCGCAGCTGCTGGACGAGGGGTTCGATTTCGATGTCATCGATGCCCACTACTACTACCCCGACGGTGTCGCCGCCGCGCTGCTGGCGGCGCACTTCGGCAAGCCGCTCGCCGTCACCGCACGCGGCACCGACGTCAACCTGATCCCCGAGCACGCGCTGCCCCGGCGTTGGCTGCGGTGGGCGTCGACGCGGGCGGCAGCGTCGATCGGCGTCTCGCAGGCACTGGTTGAACGCATGCGTGCGCTGTCCTTCGACCCGGCGCGGCTGCACGTGCTGCGCAACGGCGTCGACCTCGAGCGCTTCCAGCCCCAGCCGGCCGCACAGGCGCGCGAGGCGCTGGGCATCCGCGGTGCGCCGGTGCTGCTGACCGTCGGCAACCTGCACGAGCACAAGGGCCAGCACCTGGCGATCGATGCACTGGCGCTGCTGCGGGCCCGGTTTCCCGGCGCATGCCTGCTCGTGGTGGGCACGGGTCCGGACGACAAGGCACTGCGGGCGCAGGCGGAGCGCGCCGCGCTCGGCGAGGATGCCGTGCGCTTCGTCGGCGCCGTGCCCAACGCCCAGCTGGCGCGCTGGTACAGCGCTGCCGACGTGCTGCTGCTGTGCTCCAGCCGTGAAGGCTGGCCCAACGTGCTGCTGGAAGCGATGGCCTGCGGCACGCCGGTGGTGGCCAGTGCGGTCGGCGGCGTCGGCGAGATCGTCAGCAGCCCGGTGGCGGGCCGCATGGTCGTCGAGCGCAGCGCGCCGGCCTTTGCCAGCGCCGTTGCCGACCTGCTGGCCCGGCCCGTCGACCGTGGCGGCGTGCGTGCGCACGCCGAGCAGTTCGGCTGGGACGGCACCAGCCGTGGCCAAGTTGCCTTGTTCGAGGCCATCCGCGCGCAGGTTCCCGCATGAACATCCTCTACGTCTGCCACCGCTTTCCGTTCCCGCCCAAGCGCGGCGGCAAGATCCGGCCCTTCAACATGATCCGCCACCTCAGCGCCGCCGGCCATGCGGTGACGGTGTGCTCGCTGGCGCGCTCGCCGGCCGAGGCCGAGGAAGGCCGCGGCATCGCGCCGCACTGCGCCGGCTTCGAGGTCGGCATGGTCAGCGAGCCGGTGCAGTGGGTGCGCATGGTGGCCAACCTGCCGCTGGTCACACCCTCGTCGATGGGCTACTTCCACTGCCCCGACCTGGCGCGCAAGGTGAGCGGCCTGCTCGCCAGCAGGCGCTGGGACCTGATCTTCGTGCACTGCTCGTCGGTGGCGCAGTACGTCGAGCATGTGACCGACGTGCCCAAGATCCTCGACTTCGGCGACATGGACTCGCAGAAGTGGCTGGACTACGCCCTGCTCAAGCCCTTCCCGCTGTCGCTGGGCTACAAGCTCGAAGGCCTGAAGATGCTGGCCGCCGAGAAGCGCCTGGCGAAGAAGTTCGACCTCTGCACCGCCACCACCCGTGCCGAGTGGGAGACGCTGGACGGCTACGGCACCGGTGCGCGCACCGACTGGTTCCCCAACGGGGTCGACGCCACGTTCTTCAGCCCCGACGGCAGCGCGCATGAGCCCGAGACCATCAGCTTCATCGGGCGCATGGACTACTACCCCAACATCGAGTGCATGCAGCGCTTCTGTGCCGAGGTGTGGCCGCAGCTGCGGGCGAGGCGCCCGGCGATGCAGCTGCTGATCGTCGGCGCCGACCCGGTGCCGGCGGTGCGCGAGCTGGCCAAGCTGCCCGGTGTCACCGTCACCGGTTCGGTGCCTGACGTGCGGCCGTTCGTGCGCCGATCCGTAATCAACATCGCGCCGCTGAAGATCGCCCGCGGCACGCAGAACAAGATCCTCGAAGCCATGGCCATGGGCGTGCCCGTGGTCACCACGCGGTTGGCCGCCGGCGGCGTCGATGCCGAGGCCGGCGAGCACCTGCTGGTGGCCGACACGCCGGCCGAACTGACCGAGGCCATCCTGCGCATCGTCGACAGCCCCGCCGAGCGCGCCCGCCTGGCCGTCGCCGGCCGCGAGCGCATGCTCAGCCACCATGCCTGGCCGCGCTCGATGCAGCGGCTGGACGCCATCATCGAGCGTTGCCGCGCCGGCTTCGCTGCCCCGCATACCTCTTCCGTCGAAAGCACCGCATGAACATCAGCATCTTTGGCCTCGGCTACGTGGGTGCCGTCTCGCTGGCCTGCCTGGCCCGCGACGGCCACCAGGTGGTGGGCGTGGACATCGACCGCACCAAGCTCGACCTCATCGCCAGCGGCAAGACGCCGGTGGTCGAGGAAGGCATGGTCGACCTGATGCGCGACGTGGCCGCCAGCGGCCGTGTGCGCGTGACCACCGACGCGGTGCAGGCGGTGCTCGACACCGAGGTGTCGCTGGTCTGCGTGGGCACGCCGTCGGCGGCCAACGGCAGCCAGGACCAGGGTGCCATCCTGCGCCTGGCCGAGCAGATGGGCCAGGCGCTGGCCACCAAGCGCGCCTCGGGCCAGCCACCGCACGTGGTCGTGTTCCGCTCGACCCTGGTGCCGGGCACCGTCGAGGATGTGCTGCGGCCGATCATCGAGCGGGTCTCGGGCGGCAAGGACGGCGAGGACTTCCTGCTGTGCTTCCAGCCCGAGTTCCTGCGCGAAGGCAGCTCGATCCGCGACTACGACAAGCCGCCGTTCACCGTGGTCGGCGCCAACCACGAGCCGGCCTTCCAGCGGCTGGAGGCCCTGTTCGGCCACCTGCCGTGCAAGTTCGTGCGCACCTCGGTGCGCTCGGCCGAGATGATGAAGTACGCGTGCAACAACTTCCACGCGCTGAAGATCACCTTCGCCAACGAGACCGCCCGTGTCTGCGGTGCGCTGGGCGTCGACCCGTTCGAGGTCATGGACCTGCTGTGCCAGGACACGCAGCTCAACATCTCGCGCGCCTACCTCAAGCCGGGCTTCGCCTTCGGCGGCTCCTGCCTGCCCAAGGACCTTCGCGCCACCGCCTACCTGGCCAAGAAGCACGACGTCGAGCTGCCGATGCTCGGCAACGTGCTCACCTCCAACGACGCCCACCTGGACGTCGCGCTGCAGAAGGTGCTGGCCAGCGGCTGCCGCAAGGTCGGCTTCATCGGCCTGAGTTTCAAGACTGGCACCGACGACCTGCGCGAGAGCCCGCTCGTCACGCTGGCCGAGCAGCTGATCGGCAAGGGCGTGCAGCTGAGCATCTACGACCCCGAGGTGCACCTGTCGCAGCTGCTGGGCGCCAACCGCCGCTACATCGAGCAGCACCTGCCGCACATCGGCCAGCTGGTGCGCGCCGACATCGCCGGGGTGATCGCCGAGTCCGAGTTCCTGGTCGTGGGCCTGGCCGGCGCCGAGGTGCAGGCCGCCCTGGCCGCGCACGTGCAGCCGCACCACCGCCTGCTCGACCTGGTGAACCTGCCGAACCGCGCCAGCCTGGCCGCGCCGGTGCAGGGCCTGTGCTGGTGATGCCGGTCTGAGGGCATGCGCGACATCCTGTTCTCCCTGGTGCTCGGCGGCGCCCTCGCCTACGCGCTGCGCCGACCCGACATCGGGGTGTACCTGTGGGCCTGGGTGTCGACGATGAACCCGCACAGCCTCACATACGGCTTCGCCCGCGGCATTCCCTGGGGCCAGATGGTCGCGGGCGTCGCAGTCCTGGCGGCGCTGATCTCGCCTTCGCGCCGCCACGGCATGCCGTGGTCCACCGGACTGGCCCTGATGGTCGCGTTGCTGCTGTGGATGAGCCTGACGGCCGTGTTCTCGATCAACCCGCCGGAGAAAGTGCTGGACCGCTGGATCTTCGTCATGAAGGTCTTCCTGATGCTGTTCCTCACGCTGTGGGTGCTGCGCGGGCGCACCGACATCGAGCGGCTGATCTGGGTGGTCACGCTCTCGCTGGCCTTCTACGGCATCAAGGGCGGCCTCTGGACGGTGCTGACCGGTGGCGGCGGTCGGGTCTGGGGACCGCCGGGCGGCATGGTGGCCGGCAACAACGAAATCGGCGTGGCGCTGGTGATGATCACGCCCTGGGTGTACTACCTGTTCGCCACGGCGCGGCTGCGCTGGGTCAGGCTCGGCCTCGCGGCGTCCATGGTGCTGATGGCCTTTGGCGTGCTGGGCACGCACTCACGGGGCGCATTGCTGGCGCTGCTGGCGATGGCCTTCGTGCTGGGCCTCAAGGGAAATCATCCCTGGCGTTCGAGTGTGGCGCTGGGGCTGGTGGTGGCCTTGGCAGTCGCGTTCATGCCCGAGAACTGGTCTCATCGCATGGACTCCATCCAAGGCTACGAGCAGGACACCTCCGCACTGTCGCGCCTGTGGACGTGGCAGACCATGTGGAACCTCGCCGTGGATCGGCCGTTCCTCGGCGGTGGCTTCCGGTCGGACAGCGCGGCAGTGTTCTGGACCTACTCACCGATCGAGGGCCGTTCGCTGTTCAAGCAGGACGTCTACGTTGCGCACAGCATCTACTTCCAAGCACTCGGCGAGCATGGGTTTCCCGGTTTCCTGCTCTATGTGGGTTTGGGTTTCTGGACATGGTTCGCCGCTGCACGGTTGGCGAAGCAGACCCGTGACGATCCCGAGTTCGGCGGCTGGGTGCCGCTGCTGATGCGCATGTGCCAGACCGCGCTGGTCGGCTTTGCGGTCGGTGGCGCATTCCTGTCACTGATGAACCTGGACATCCCTTATTACATTCCCGCCGTGGTCATGCTGACGCAGGCCACTGTCAAGTCAGCACGCGAGAGGGCGGACCGGCGTCCCGCAGCGGTTGTGGGCGGCGGGCTGCATCGGCAAACCGTCTAGGAAATCTCATGGCATCAGCAATGGCCCTCAGGCTGCGCGAGCGCTTCTACCGCGACGCAGACCATCCTTACCGACAGTTCGAGGCGCGCGTCGAGTCGCTCATCGGGCCCGGCACCCATGTTCTGCTGGACGCCGGTTGCGGCCGCACCGTGCCCGTGCTGCGCAAGTTCCTCGGCAAGGTGGATCACCTGATCGGCGTGGAACTCGTTCCCTTCACCGACGTGCCGCCCGGTATCGAGACGCACAACGCCGACCTTGGTGCCCTGCCGCTGCCCGATGCCAGCGTCGACCTGGTGATCTCGCGCAGCGTGTTCGAGCACCTCACCGACCCGCAGGCCGTGTACCGGGAGATGGCGCGTGTGTTGCGTCCGGGCGGACGCCTCGTGTTCCTGACGGCGAACCTGTGGGACTACGGCACGCAAGTGGCGCGCCTGGTACCCAACCGGCTGCACGGCAAGGTCGTCAAGGTGGTCGAGGGCCGGGCCGAGGAAGACACCTTCCCGACCGCCTACAAGACCAACACGCGGGGTGATGTCGAGCGCCTCGCGGCGGCCTGCGGCATGCGCGTGACTGCATTCGACTACCTCAGCCAGTACCCGAACTACCTGATGTTCAGTGGTCCGCTGTTTGTTCTGGGCATGGTCTACGAGAAGCTGATCGCCAATGTCGACGCACTGCGATTCCTGCGCGGCTGGATCCTGGTGACGCTGCAGAAGGAAGAGAAGTGAGTCCGGTCTCGCGGGCGCTGAACGGGCCGGCCGGGGGCGGGCGATGAGCCTGCTGCTGGTCGCCCGCGCACTGGACGGGCAGGTGCCGGAAGCTGTCGCCCGGTCGGCCGCCGCCTGTGTGCAGGCCCAGGGCTTCAGCGGGCCGGAGCGCTTCGACTGGGCCGGCGGGGCCGCCTGGCTGTATCCGTCGCCGGGCAGTACCGGCGGCAGCGGCATCTGGGTCCGGCAGGGCCGCCGTTTTGCCGCCGCCTCCGGCGCGCTTCACTGGAATGGACGGGACGGTCGGCTGACGCTGGAGCGCCTTCTGGCGCTGGACCTGCCGCCCGAGCACTTGCCACTGGACGAGATCTCCGGATCCTTCGCCCTGCTGCTGGGGCGCGAGGACGGCGTGTGGCTGCTGGGTGACGCGCTGGGCCTGATGAAGCTGCACGAGGCCGCCGGCAGCGGGGTCATCAGCAGTTCGATGCTGGCCTGCATGGCGGCCCTGCCCGAGCGCCGGGTCGACCGGCTGCGCGCCCAGGAATATGTGCTGCTCGGCGCCAACCATGGCCTGGGCTCACCGATTCAGGGTCTGCGCCTGTTGGACCCGTGCCTGGCGCACGGCCTGTCCGGCCAGGCCGCCGTGCCCGTGCATCAGCCGCAGCGGCTGCTGCCGGCGTCATCCTCATCCCTGGCCGGTCCGGCCCAGGCGGTAGAGGCCGTCAGCGCGGCCATCACCGACGAATTCAAGGCGCTTTCGCGTGTCTGGTCGGCCGACATCGGCATGGCCCTGTCCGGCGGCTTCGACTCGCGGCTGCTGCTGGCCGCACTTGACGGGGTCGGCGTGCAGCCGGCGCTGTTCGTCTACGGGCGCGGCACGCACGACGACGTGCAGGTCGCCCGTGCGGTGGCGCAGCACTTGGGGATGCCGCTGGAGCATGTGGACAAGGATGCGGCCGAGCGTGCGCTGACTGCGCTGGATGCCACCCGCCTGCGCGACAACCTGCACTTCTTTGACGGCCTGCCCGTCGATGGCATTTTCGACCGCGGCACCGACCGGCAGACCCGCCTGGCGCAGGTGGCCAACGGCCGGCTGAACCTCAATGGGGGCGGCGGCGAAATCCTGCGCAACTTCTTCTACCTGCCCGATCGCGCCTATTCGGCACGCGACCTGTATGCCGCGTTCTACTCCGGCTGGCTGGACGAGGTGTTCGCCACGGCGGAGGAGCGTGATGCCTTCGTGCACCACGTGGCCGACGAGATCCTGCGCTCGCTGGGGCGTCCGGCCGGCAACGATGCCGAGCGCCGGCGGCCGCTGGCGCGCACCGAAGTGGAACTGGTCTACACGCTGTTCCGCCTGCGCTGGTGGATGGGCCGCAACAACAGCCTGTCGTCGCGCCAGGGCGCCTTCATGACGCCGCTGGTCACGCCGGCGCTGGTGCGCCTGGCTGCCGGCATTCCCATCGCCTGGAAGGACTACGGCAGCCTGGAGGCCGCGGTGATCCACCGCCTGTCGCCCCGGGTGGCGGCGGTGCCCAGCGGCTACGGCTTCGCGTTCGACCAGGCGCCGCACTGGCGCCACCGCCTCCAGGTGGCGTCGACCATGTACCGCCCGGTGGCCCTGCGGCACCACTCGCTGCGCGTGCAGAAGTGGCTGGGCCGGGTGCGTGCGCCCCAGGCGCCTGCGGAATGGACCGCGGCGCTGGGTGACGAACCCAGCCGCCAGTGGCTGAACCCGGTGGCACTGACTAGCCAGCCCCAACTCAACCGCCTGATGACGCTGCAGGCCCTGCTGCGGCACGAGTTCTGAACGATGCGCATCCTCTACCACCACCGCATCGCGTCGAAGGATGGCCAGATCACCCACATCGAGGAGATGGTGGCCGCGTTGCGCGCCCTGGGGCACGAGGTGCTGCTGGTCGGCCCCGACGTGCACAAGAGCGACACCGGCCAGGGCGGCAGCGCGGGCTGGGTCGGCCGGCTGAAGAAAGCCCTGCCCGGCGCGCTGTACGAACTGGCCGAGGCCACCTATTCCCTGGTCGCCTGGCGCCGCCTGCGCGACGCGGTGCGGCGCTTCAAGCCGGACGTGATCTACGAGCGTTATGCGCTGTACCAGCCTGCCGGCGTGTGGGTCAGCCGCCAGTGCGGCATCCCGTTGCTGCTGGAGGTCAACGCGCCCTACGCGATCGCCCGGCGCAAGTACAACCAGCTGCAGCTCGGTGCCCTGGCCGATGCCTTCGAGCGCTACACCTTCCGCGGTGCGACGCGGGTGTTCCCGGTCACCCAGGTGCTGGGCGACATGCTGGTGGGCATGGGTGTGCGGCCGGACCGCGTCCGCGTGATTCCGAACGGCATCAACCCCCACGATTTCGCGGCCCTGCCTGGCGTCGACGAGGCCAAGGCCAGGCACCGGCTGCAGGGCCGCACGGTCATCGGCTTCATCGGCTTCGTGCGCGAATGGGACCAGCTCGACCGCATCGTCACCTGGCTCGCCCGCCGCCCGGCCGACGACCCGGCGATGCTGATGGTCGTCGGCGACGGCCCGGTGCGCAACGAGCTGGAGGCGCAGGCGCGCAGCCTGGGCATCGCCCACAAGCTGCTGTTCACCGGCGTGGTCCCCCGCTCCGACGTGCCCGCCCATGCCATGGCCTTCGACGTGGCGCTGCAGACGGCACTCGTGCCCTATGCCTCGCCGCTGTGCCTGTTCGAGTACATGGCGATGGGCAAGGCGATCCTGGCGCCGGACCAGCCCAACCACCATGAGGTGCTGGTGCGTGACGCCGACTGCGACATGTACGACCCGGCAGCCGACCAGGGCATCGAGCAGCGCCTCGACGCGCTGATGGCCGATCCGGCGCGGCGCGCGGCGCTGGGCGCGGGCGCCAGCCTTGCGCTGCGGCAGCGGGGCTTCTACTGGGATGCCAATGCCCGGCGCGTGGCCGGCCATGCGCAGGACCTTCTGGCGGCCCGCCCGGCGCGCTGATCCGCGCATTCCTGCATGCATTGCCGCAGGGCGAGGCGGTGCGTGCGCACTGCGCCGCACACCCTGTCGTGGGACAGGCAGTGCGGTCAGCGTCGACTGGGCAACAATCGACGCTCCGCCCGGGCCGCTGGACCACCCCGCCCAACATGCCGGCCGCTGCCGTCGACTGGTTCTCGCCTCTCTTCCATGAACATGCACCCGCGATTGCCCCTTGCAGCGCACCGGCGGTTCGCCCGCTGGCCGGCCCTGCTCCTGCTTGCGCTGGCCTCGTCCGGCCCAACCTGGGCGCAGAAGCCTCCCAATGTCACCGACGGGGAGTTGGCGCTGCTCCCGGTCTATTGTCCCGACACGCAGGGCTTCAACTACGGTGACGCGTACACCAACACCTCACCGCGTGCTGCTGGCTGGGTGGCGAAACTCGGCCCGTCCTTCTGGGCCCTGCACCATCACTGCTGGGGTCTCATCAAGGTGCGGCGTGCGATGGCGCCCGGCGTTTCCCCGGCGATCCGCACCGGCCTGATCAAGGCCGCCATCGCCGACTACAACTACGTCATCAACCACAGCAACAGCAGCTTCCTGGTGCTGCCTGACATCTACCTGAAGATGGGTGAGGCCTACAGGCTGCTGGGCGATCTGGCCAATGCGGCGTTGGCCTATGGGCAGTCTCGCCGCTTGAAGCCCGATTTCTGGCCTGCCTATGCCGGATGGGCCGAGGCCTTGCACAAGAGCGGAGCCCGCGCGGCCGCGCTGACGCACCTCGAAGAAGGCCTGCGCCAGGCGCCCACGGCACAGCCCCTGCAGCAGCAGTACCAGCAATACGGCGGAGATCTGAAGACATTCATGGCCCGCCTGCCCGCGCCGGCGGCCAGCGCGCCGTCCACCGCAGCGTCTGCGCCGGTGGCTCAGACACCATCGGCAAGTGCGCCGGCGGTGGCCACTCCGCCGGCCGAGCCTGCATCGCGCTGAGCACTCGCCTGCGGCGATGGCGACCCTTGCCAGGGGTGGCGCCGTCAGGTCGCCAGGTCCGTCCTTTCCGCTGCACCCGAACCCCATGAACCACGACTCCTCCCCTCTCCTGTTCGGCAGCCCGCGTGTTGACGGCCAGACCATCTCCACCGCCGAGCAGCCGGCACGCTGGCAGTCGCTGGTCGACCTGCACGGGCCGGCCGGCGCCGCTGCGCGGGTCCAGGGCGACTTCGCGGTGGCCATGACCCTGGCCGATGGCAGCACCTTCATGGCCGTGGACCGCTTTGCGGTGCATTCGCTGTGCTATCGCGTCGACGGCAGCACGCTGCGTTTCGCAGCCCGGGCCGATCAGCTGGGCGCCTCGGAAATCGACGCGCAGGGCCTCTTCGACTACCTCTACTTCCACATCGTGCCGTCGCCTCGCACGGTGTTCGACGGCGTGCAACGCCTGCCGCCCGGGCACTGTGCCCATTTCAAGGATGGCCAGCTCCAGGTGACACCCTACTGGGTGCCGCGGTTCGAGCCTGCCCGGCAGGCATCGTTCGGTGCGCTGAAGGAGGAGTTCGGCCAACTGCTGCGCCAGGCCGTGCGCCGCCAGCTCGGCAGCGGTCCCGCGGCCTGCTTCCTCAGCGGCGGCACCGACAGTTCCACCGTGGCAGGCGTGCTTGCCGAGGTGGCCGACGGACCCGTCACCTGCTACTCGATCGGCTTCGAGGCGGAGGGCTACGACGAGATGGCCTTTGCCCGAACCGCCGCGCGCCACTTCGGCTGCCGTCACCAGGAGCTCTATGTCACGCCCGACGACCTGGTGCGCGACATTCCCAAGGTGGCTGCGTTCTACGACCAGCCGTTCGGCAACTCGTCGGCCCTGCCGTCCTACCACTGCGCCCTGCATGCGCGGGCCGATGGTGTCGAGCGGATGCTGGCCGGCGACGGCGGTGACGAACTGTTCGGGGGCAATTCGCGCTACGCCACGCAAAAGGTCTTCGACTGGTACCAGATGGTGCCCCTGGCCCTGCGCACGCACCTGCTGGAGCCGCTGCTGCGCCAGGGCTTCGTGGCCTCGGTGCCGGTGCTCAAGCGCGGCCCGGGCTATGTGCGCCTGGCCAACACGCCACTGCCTGACCGTGGCCAGGCGTTCAACCTGCTGCGACGGCTGGGGTTCGACCAGGTGCTGTCGGACGCCATGCTCGCCCAGGTGGACGCCGCCAGTGTCGCCCTGCAGCAGCGCGCGGTCTGGGCCGAGGCCGAGGCCGCCGACGAGCTGAACCGGCATCTCGCGTACGACTGGCGCTACACGCTGGCCGAGTGCGACCTGCCCAAGGTCTGCGGCACCACCCGGCTGGCCGGCATCGACGTGGCCTTCCCCATGCTCGACGACGACCTGCTGGCGTTCTCGATGCGCCTGCCGGCCGAGTACAAGCTCAAGGGCATGAAGCTGCGCTGGTTCTTCAAGGAGGCGCTGCGCGGCTTCCTGCCCGACGAGATCATCACCAAGAAGAAGCAGGGCTTCGGCCTGCCGTTCGGGGTCTGGATGGTGCGCCATGCGGGCCTGCAGGCGCTGGCGAAGGACGCGCTGGCCTCGCTGGACCAGCGCGGCATCTTCCGCGCCGGCTTCACGCAGCAGTTGCTCCAGCAGCGCCTGCCCGAGCATCCGCACTACTACGGCACCATGGTCTGGCTGCTGTTGATGCTGGAGCACTGGCTGCGCCACCACCAGCCCGGCTTCCGCCTGCAGGCCTGAAGCCGATGGCGGCGGGCGACCCTGGGCGCCGGGCATGGCTGACGCGGCTGGCCGCCGGTGCCGGGGTTGCGTTCGTCGGCTGCGATGGCCGCGGCGCCGTCGGAATGCGCGGCGGGATTGAAGCGACCGCCGCGCCCCCGTCGCCGCTGGCCGGCAAGGCCCAGGTCGAGGCCTTCCTGCGGCAGTTCCCGCTGCCGCCGCGCTACCGGCACGCCCAGACCTACCTCTTCCAGGGCGTACCGCTGCGCGAGATCCCGAGCCGCCTGCCCCAGGGCCGGCCGTTCGCTTGGGACATCTTCGGACCCACGCACCTGTATGTGGATGCGTTGTCGGGTTGGGCGTGGTCGCGACCGGGCGGCGACTGGATCGACGCCCGCGGTGTGCGCCACGGCCCGCAGCCCTGGTTCGTGATGCCCGCCGATGCGGTGCGCGGGGCCGACCAGTCGGCCTCCTACGAGGTGGACGTCACCCGCCTGGTCGCCCATGTGCAGTCCGCCGATCGATGGCTGGCCGTGCTGCTCAGCGCACCTGGGGCGCCACGCGTGCTGGCGGGCATGGCGTCCGGTCGTGCACCCGTCATCGACGTGACGCACGACGACGGGTCGACCGTCCGCCTGGCCTGCCGGGTCTGCGCCGGGCTCAGCGCGGGCTCCTCCATGCCGACGACAGCGGCCGCCGAGGTCCGCCTGCCTGCGGTGCTCGAATTCGAGCGGCCACGCGCGCCTGTGCGCAGTGCCCGGCTGCGCATGGTGGTGACCCAGCACTGGAGCGGCCGTGATCCGGTCATCCTGGGCCAACTGGTCGATCCACCCCTGGCCGCCCCGGCGGTGCGCCTGGGCCCTGCGCAGGCGTCGGCGCCGCTGGACGCCGACCTGCACCGCGACCCGGCCGTGATCGGCGTGCACCGCTATGTTGACGGCAGCCGCCTGCCGGACTTCGTCCATGCCGACCAGGTCTCGCTGCATTCCGAAGCCCTGTACGACCCCGCGATCTACGGCCGCGGCGAGCCCGACACCGGCAAGCTTCCGCACACCGGCCAGGGCAAGTGGCTGAATGCCGGCAGCCTGTGGGAACTGGTGCGCTCGGACCACTCTGACGAAGGCTTCGTCCCCCTGGCACCGGGCCTGGGTGCGCTGCGGCTGCACATGCCCGCCAAGCCCGGACTGGCCGACGGTGCTTCGATCGGCCACGACGGCACGCTGGCGGGCCACGCGATGATCCTGCTCCCCGAGCCGATCTACGGCCGGCTCGACCGCATCTTCGTGCGGTACTACGTGCGGCTCGGGCTGCCCGCACGCACGACGCCGCGTGACCGTCTGCAGTTGCAGCAGGGCCCTGGACAGGCCGTCTGGACGTCGTTGTCCGGAAAGTTCGGCATCGGGCCCGACCACAGCACCAGCTTGGGAGGTGTCAGCGGCGGTTCCGGCGGTGGCGCCGGCTGGCAGATGCGCCTGAGCTGGCAGGAGTGCGACGCCGCCAATGGCGGGCCGGACGAGCGCGGCTGGGCCCCGGGCTTCCACCTCTACGATTTTCAGGCTGCCAATCCAACCGGTCACCGCTACGGCAGGGAGGCGCCTCCCCAGTTCGAGCGCTGGGGGCAGCTGGGCGGATCGGGCGGCATGCTGTATGCCGGCCACTGGTACTGCGTCGAGACGGAGCTCAAGCTCAACAGCGTCGGCGACCAGGCCCCCGGCTTCCTGCCGGATGGGGAACTGCGGGCCTGGCTGGACGGCAGGCTGGTCTTCGAGCGCAACGGCATGGTGTTCCGCAGCCTGCCCCTGCGTGATACCGCCTACAACCCGAACCGGCTGCGGCCCTGCCGCGAACTGGGCGTGCGCGGCTTGTGGCTGAACTGGTTCCACGGCGGCCAGACGCCCAACACCGTCGACCGCACGCTGTTCTACACCGGCCTCGCGTGGTCCCGGCAGTACATCGGGCCGATGAAGCTGCCGGGCTGACCCAGCAACGTCGGGGCCAGCCCGGCGCGCGGGATCAGAGGCCGGGCCGCTGCCGGCGGCGCGCCAGCACGCCCAGGCCACCCAGGCCGGCCAGCAGCATCAGCATGGTGTCGGGCTCGGGAACGGCCGCGGTGGCCTTGTAGACGAACACATCGCCGGCCAGCGGGTCGATGACGCCGATGTAGGCGTTGTAGCCTTCCATGTACTGCCACTTGCCGTACACGCCGGTGTAGGCGGCGGGGATCTGCGGGCCGGTGCCGGCGACGTTCAGGCGCTCCAGTGTCCAGCCGGTGCCGACGTCCAGCTTGCCGTCGTTGTTGGCATCGAGGTCACTCGGCGCCTTGAGCTTCCAGACCGCGCTGCTGCCGTCCCACATCAGGAAGGCGTCGAGCGTCGCGTCGTACTGGATACCCAGGTTGCGGAAGTCGGGCAAGGCGCCACCCGTTGTGATCGTCGGCGCGACCACCACCGCGCGGTTGCTGGTGCCGATCTGCGAGTCGACGTCCCAGAAGCTGAACGAGGTGGCCGTGAGCGACTTCAGGTAGAGGTTGTTGGTGGTGTCCAGGGCCGCCGAGCCCCAGCCGGACTGGCCGGTGACCGGACGCCGGCCAATCTGGACCCAGGTGTCGTTGGCGGGGTTCAGGTCGTTGACGGTGTAGCGCCACAGGTTGTCGAAGGTGTCGGTGATGTACACCACGTCCTTGCCGCCCACCTGGGCGTATGCGGTGGTGCCGCCGTTGTGGCGACCGTTGGACGTGCCGTTGAAGGCCAGCGAGTTGCCGCGGTTCTGCCACATGTCACCGCCGACGACGTTCGGGAAGGCGCTGGGGTTGACCTGGGAGCCCGTGGCGCCCGAGACCTTCGTGGCATCGGCGAGCGCAGGATTCCAGAAATACGGGCCGGTGGGCCTGCCCGTCGCCGGGTCGAGCCAGGTCGGGCCATTGCGCGAGATGCCCATCACGGCCAGGCGGTCGACACCCTGGAGGTAGACCAGGTTGTCCCAGCTTTCGCCGGACAGCGGCGCGGTGTTGACGCCGCCCACGACATGGGCAACACCGTTGGTGCTGGTGATCTGGCTGGGCAGGGAACCTCGGCTCCAGAGGCCGGTGAGGACGTTGAACTGGTAGACCTCGTTGCCCTGCTCATTGCCGATGTCGCCACCCCACACCATGAGATTGCCGCGCACCGAGTCGAATGCGGCACCGCTCCATGCGGAGATGTTGGACGATGGGCTGTCCGCGGTCGGGCGCTGCGCCAGCGGCGTGAACACGCTGCTGATGGTGTTCAGGCTGATCTTCTGCCAGCTGTTCACCGCCATGGCGTTGATCGTGTCGGCCAGGGAAGTCGCCTGGGCGGAAGTGGCCAGGGCGCAGAGGCAGGCTGCGGCGATGGCCGACGGACGGGGGGAGAGGAAGGCAAGCACGGACGACACTCCAGTGGGAGGCGCCGGTTGGGGGGGCCGACGCCGTAAACAATTCCCACATTCGAACCGAGCTACAGACTCGGCGCACCCACTCATTCGGGTGCTGGAGTCGTGAAAGATGTGACGTTTGGTGGGCGCGGAGCGAAATCGCTCAGGCGTTGCGCCGCCGCAAGACAAGCTGCTGCACCCGCTGCAGCTCCTCCCCGATGGGGTGGCGGCAGACCCGCACGGCCAGCACCCAGGCCAGGGCGCAGGCCAGGCCGCCGAGCACGCCAACGCGCACGAAATTGGACTCGTTCACCGGCATCAGCAGCAGCCAGGCACTCATCGGCGCTGTCGACACGAGGGCCACGCCCAGGCTGGGCCGCAGCGCGCGGACCACGTCGCCCACGCTGAGGCCGATGTGGCGGGCCAGGTACAGGTGCGACAGCACGGCGCCCAGCGTCACGGCGACGAGCAGGCCCCAGGCGGCGCCCGGCAGGCCCCAGGGAATGGCGCCGAACAGGCCGGCCACGCGCAGGGTCTGCATGATGAGCTGCAGGGTGTTGCTCTCGCGCGCCTTGCCCTGGGCCAGCATCGCCTCCTTGGCCGGGTAGTACACCAGTTCGACCGCCGCCACGGTGACCAGGATGCGCGACAGCGGCACCGCGTCCACCCACTGGATGCCGTACATCAACCGGATGGCCGGATAGGCGGCCAGGCCGACGAAGAGCAGGAACGGCCAGCCCACCGCCGACAGCAGGCTCATGGTGCGCAGCAGGCCCTTGCGCGGCGAGCCGTGCTCGCGCATGCCCTGGGCAAAGTAGGGCAGGCACACCGGCATGATCGAGCGCATGACCAGGCGGTGGAAGATCTCCACCATGCCGTTGGCCCGGCTGAACATGCCTACCGACGCCATGTCCTGCACGCGGCCGATGATCATCTCCGGCGCGCCCCGCCCGAGCTGGCCGAAGATGTAGATTCCGCTGGCGAACTTGCCGAAGTCGACCACCTTGCGCACGCCCCGCAGCCCGGGCCAGCGCGGGAAGCTGGCCGGCCGGCACCACATGGACACCAGCACCGTGACCGCCACGCCAGCCAGCGAGGACCAGGCCAGGCTCATGTAGCCGTGGCCCTGCAGCGCCATCACCAGCACCACGACCAGCGACACCGTGCTCGACGCCAGGTTGGCCAGCACCAGCGGCCGGAAGTCCAGCTCGCGCCGGAACCAGGCCATCGTCACCGCGCCGAACGGGATCAGCAGGAAGCTGAAGGCCATGACGCGCATGACCTCTCCCACCCCGGGGTTGCGGTAGAACTGGGCGATCCAGGGCGCCAGCAGGAACAGCAGGACGCCCATCGCCCAGGAGACCGCGATGTTGACGGTGGTGGCGGCCCGGATCGCGTCGTCGGTGAGTTCGCGCTCCTGGATCAGGTACTCGCCGACGCCGAAGTCGCGGAAGGTGCTGGCCAGCGACGCGAAGACAGCGGCCACCGCGAAGACGCCGGTCTGCTCGGGCGTCAGGATGCGGGCCACCACGACGGTGCTGACCAGCTGGAAGACGACGCCGGTCCAGCCGTTGAGCGTGGAGTAGCCAATCGATTTGCGCACCGAACCCATCGCGGCGGCCCTCAGGGTTTGCGCCGGGCGCACGGTGTGGCGGTCCGGTGCTGTTGCGGGAGCCCCGCCGGCCGGCCATGCGCCTGGGCCTCGCCGGGCCGCAGGCGCCGGCCGTCGGGCAGGCCGAGCGCACGCATGCCGGCATGGAAGCCGGCTGACAGCGTCTGGCCGAGCGCGCCCAGCGCACCGCGCAGGGTGCGCGGATCGTGCGCCACCAGGCCCCAGCGCTCGCGGCGGTGGGTCATCCAGGCCGACTTGTAGTCGTCGTCGCCGATCAGGTAGTCGACTTCCTGCACCCGGTCCTGCTCGATGCAGTGCTTGAGCAGCATGGTCGTCAGCAGCGTGCCCGGCGAGAACCGGCGGAAGTCGTTGTCGTAGGCCAGCTTGAAGATCTCGGCGCGGCCGAAGGCGACGATCCAGATTTGGGCGGCGATCGGCCGGCCGTCCAACCAGGCGATGCCCAGGCGCAGCCAGCCCTGCTCGGCGCACAGGCGCACCAGGGACGAAACGAAGCCCTGGTACGGCTCGCGCTCCTTCCAGCTGGCAGCGTAGACCTGCTCGTAGGCGGCGATGCCCCGGTCCAGTGCTGCCCGGTCGGACACCAGTTCCAGCGTGCCGCCGGCCTGGCTGAACCGCGCCCGCGTGCGGCGCACGGTGTTGCGCAGCTCGCCGGGGCGGTCGGCGAAGTAGCGGTCCCAGTCCAGCCCGGCGGTGGGCAGGTACCAGTTGCCGAAGCGGTAGTAGCGCGAGGTCAGCAACCCGGTGGCGCGCAGCGTCTGTTCCAGCAGCAGGAATGCCTGCGCCTGCGGGTCCATGGGCGCAAAGCGGTAGGTCGGTGCGTGCCCGGCCTGCCGGCGCAGCAGGTGCGCCAGCGGCACCAGGTCGGCAACCACCAGCCCGGGACGGTGTGCGGGCGCATAGAGCGCGCTGAAGTAGTTGCTGAGCGCGCCCGCTTCGCGGCCCACGAGCACCGGCCAGACCGCTGCGCAGCCGTCCGCATCGCGCAGGACCAGGTAGCGCGCCTGGCTGGCCAGCCCGGGAATGCACTGCGTGAGCAGGCTGAACCACTCGTGACGCAGCTCGACATTGGTGGCGGCATGTGCATCGAAGAAGCGGCGCACGTCGTCCGGCAGCGGCGCATCGCCCGGGTAGGCGGCCACTTCACGCCCGTCGCCCAGGCGGCTGCTGTGTGCGACACGCCCGGGGCGGTCGTTGGCGGGGGGCATGTTCAGCCGAACAGCTTGCGCCACACCCGCTGCGGCGTGCCGGCCAGGCGTTGCCTCAGCAGCACCAGCACCGGCCCCGGGTCGCGCAGGTCCAGGTACAGCCCGCGCACGCGCAGCCGCAGCAGCCTGGATGGTTCGTGGCGCAGCAGCCAGAGCAGGCCCATCGGGTCGCGCTCGCCATTGAGCCACAGCGTGCGCTGCACCTGCTGAGGCGCACGGGGCGTCGAGCCCACCTGCTGCTGGTGCTCCAGCATCGGGATGTTGACGCCGTTGTGCACCGCCACGTCGATCCAGAAGTCGGTGCGACCGACGGTGGGTTCGATCACCCAGAAGCGCCCGTCCGGGTCGCGCTTGAGCTCCAGCGACACCGGCCCGCTCATGTCCAGGCCGGCGAAGAACTGCAGCGCCAGCGCATGCACCTCGTCGTGCGGCTGGGGCACGGCGATGGTCGTGTGCCCCATGGGCCGCGAGCGCAGCTTGCGGCCCTCGAAGCGGGCCAGCACGCGCCCGCGCTCCAGCAGCAGGGCGCCGAAGTGGATGCAGCGGTCGTCGCCGGCGATGAACTCCTGGGCGATGACGGGCAGGCAGCGCTGCAGCATGGGCCGGTGCGCGGCGATCTCGCCGGCGCTCTGCACCACGATGGTCTTGAACGCCGAGATCGGCTGGGTCGGCTTGAAGATCAGCGGGAAGCGCATGCCCGCCAGCGCCCGGTCCATGCCGTCCAGGTCATCGATGGTCGCGGTGCGCGGGTAGTTCAGCCCGTTGCTGCGGCACTGCGCCTCGATCTCGTCCTTGCGCAGCAGGCGCAGCACGTCGGCGGCGGAGGTCGCCCAGCTGATGCGGTAGAACGGCGTCAGCCGTTCGGCATGGCGCGCCACCGTGGCCACCATGCGGTCGTTGGTCAGCAGGAGCGTCGGCTGGCGTGTGCCGGCCGGCGCGCCCTGGCGCAGCGCCACCAGCGCATCGACGAGGCCGTCGCCGTTGATGTCGTCGACGTACTGCACGCGGGTGCAGTTGGTGGCGGTGCCGGGCAGGTCGCGGTTGCGCTCCAGCACCAGCACGCGCACGCCGTGGCGGGCGAGTGCACGCACCGTGGCCAAGCCGTGGCCGCACAGGCCCACGACGATGGCGTCGGCTTCAGGATGGATTGGCATGGCGGAGCTCTGGATCGGAGGGTCGTTGCGGCAGGGTCGTGCGCAGCCATTGCAGCATGGCCTGCTCGGCCAGGGCCTGGGTGCCGGGCACGGCGCAGGTGTGGTCGGCGCCAGGCAGCACGACGTGCCGGGGCGGGTTCTCGCGCAGCGCACGCTGCCAGGCGGGGTCGCTGGCGCTGGCGTCCAGGAACTCCTGGGCCGTCAGGTCGCGCTCGCTGGTCAGCAACAGGATCGGCAGGCGGCCATCGGTCCAGCCGGCGGCCATGCGGGACTGGAAGGACATCGCCGTGTCGGTGGCGGCACTGCCGCCGCGGGCCAGGCGCAGGTTGCGCACCAGCCCGGACAGCGCCGCACCCGCCACCTGGCCGCTGAACAGCTTGCGCCAGAACGCGGGCTGGCGCAGGCGGTCGAGGTAGTAGTGCTGCACGTGCGTGCGGGCCAGGCTGGCGGTCGAGCGCACCCAGGGATTGAGCAGCACCAGGCCGCCGATGCGGCGGTCGCGCCGGCGCTGGACGTAGAGCAGGGCGGCCGATGCGCCGTCGCACAGCCCCCACAGCA
>Ga0116180_1001340_pt1 | contig 21004 bp, 11 predicted proteins | sample AD_UKC073_MetaG_FD_89804 | JGI IMG/M metagenome (GOLD analysis project Ga0116180, IMG submission 89804) | Active sludge microbial communities of municipal wastewater-treating anaerobic digesters from USA - AD_UKC073_MetaG | ecosystem: Engineered > Bioreactor > Anaerobic > Digestate | place: USA...
CCGTGCTCGTACTCGAAGCCTTGGGCGGTGTAGACGCATCCGACTTGGCCGAATCCCGCAGGGTCCGTCGCCCAGAGGGACGACGGCGGAGCTCCTCCGACGGAGCGATCGCTCTTGAGGTTCCACGGACGACTCCATCCGCCAATGGAAACGTCCGGCACGAGGCTGCCGTCTGGGCGGGGATCGCTCCAAGGCCAGCAATAGCCGGCAGCCATTCGCGCGCCATCGCCCTCACCGAGCAGGCGTACGAGGTCGCCTTCCATGGCCTCAGGAGACGCCGAGACGGACAGATCGAACCGGCCATCTGGCGTCCACGGCACCGGTCCGCCAGGAGCCAGACCCAACAATCGCTCGACCCACTCCACATAGACCCGCGACCCGCCACATCGGAACTGTCCGTCGAGGTCGATCTGAATGACCTCCATCCCGAGCTCGCGGGCGTGTGCGGCGATGTCCTCCGCCGTTCCCAGCTCACCTGGGCGCACGACCTGGTTTTGGTCAAGCAGGAACACCGGCACCCGTGCTGCCTCCAGCAACTCAAGAACCTGAGGCCGACCGGTCCGCAGCGACGCCTTTGTCCACCTGGAGGCCGAGGTCTGTCGGATGCGGTGAGCCTCATCGAGGATGAGGCACTCAAGGGTGTTGGGTTCGACAGCCGCGTAGCTGTTGAAGTAGGTAAACATCTTCGCGACCTGCGGAGCCCGGTTGCCAGCCACCTTGCGCAGGGTCTGCGTGAAGGACCGTGAGCCCGTGGCGTGGAGCACCGCGCGACCCTGCCGGCTCAGTTCCCCGAGCAGCGAGAGGGCGATGACGCTCTTGCCGCTCCCGGGCCCACCCGAGACGATCACCGCAGTCTTGGTCGCCCCCCGCCTCGCCTTGGCCACCGCATGGAGCACATGCTCATAGGCGTCGCGCTGCTCATCGAGCAGGACAAACATCGTGCGCTCTCGCACCTCTCGCGCCGCGACGTCGAGCAACTGCGTGGACGGTCCGATGCGCGAGGCCAGAAGGGCGTCCGCGGCTGGCACCCCGGAGTGTCCGGGCGCGAGGCGTTCGGTGAGGAATGAGACGAAGTCACCCTTGCGCTCCGCCGTAAAGAGGCGTCCATGGGCGTCTCCAGGGAGGTCGCGGAGGTCCTGCACTGTCGCTTCGGTTGCATTGTGCAGGTATGCCGCGCCGCTCAGTCGCGTCGTTGGGTCCCCGAGCGCAGCAACGAAGTTGGTGAGGTAGTCGCAGTAGTCGCGCACCTGAATCAGTGGGTGGGAGACACCGCGACGACGATACTGCTCGACTGCTACGAGGTGCTCGCTGTCTTCGAAGCGGTGGGCCTCACTCCACTGTTTGAGCTCGACCACGACATATGACGGGCCTCCGGTGCGCGGGTCGACGCCAGCGAGGACAGCGTCCACTCGCTTGCTGGACAGCGGAAGTTGGTACTCGATCAGCATCTCCACGTTGTCTAGTCCCGCGTCGAGGAGGACCGACTGGAGGGCAGGCAGGCTACGGGTCCAGGCCCTTCGCTCTCCGGGAGAGGGGGCCTGGCCTGCGGAAAGCGCGAGCTGCTCAGCCAACCGGTCTGCGAGGTGCTGTTCGAAAGCGGAGAAGCCAACAACTGACGATCGCAACAACACCACCGGATCCACCCCTGCAGCACGAAGAAGCTCGTGCGGGTAGTGGCGTGTCCAATGGAGCGCGGAAGCCGGTCGGGCCGCAACTGACGAGGTCAGCCTAGGCCTTGAGCACCGTATGCCGTCTGATTAGGTGGGGTCATGGATACGGACGTGTGGCAGGCCAAGATCCGTGACTTCGCGCAGGATCGGGAGTGGGAGGGGTTCCACACGCCCAAGAACCTCACGATGGCCCTCGTCGGAGAGGCCGCCGAACTCATGGAGATCTTTCAGTGGCTCACTCCGGACGAGTCGATCGGGGTGATGTCCGGACCTCAGGCCTATGCGGTTCGGGACGAGGTTGCGGACGTGATGACCTACTTGCTCCGGCTCGTGGACGTGCTAGGGATCGACCTGGATCAGGCAATGTCGGCGAAGTCGTCTGCCAATGCGGAGCGCTACACCATAGAGAGGTCGAAGGGTTCCGCCCGCAAGTGGTGAATGGGTGGCAAGGCGACAGCTTGGGTTGACCAAGCGGCGCTCTCTAGGATTCTGTCGCCCCGGTGGAGTGTGCAGATCCTCGGATACGGCGGCGCTTGCGCTGGATCAGGGGTTTCGCGCTGTGGCCGCCGCCCTTCTCGGTCGAGGGCCGTGACCCGACGACCGTGTCGAGGGGCCCTGTGCCGATGGCGGAGCTGTTCACGTTCTACGACGCGGCCCGGTCACCTCGATGGCGTGTACCACCTGGCACTCGGACGGAGTGAGTCCGGCATTCGGCTCCGTGGCCTACTTCGGTCGGTGGGAGGGGAGCCAACGGATGGCTGGTCCCCGCTTCGGTCCCTCAGGGTCCTTGACGAGGACGTTTGCTGCGCGCAGCTCATTCAGCATCTGGGTGGCCTGCTGGACGTCGAGGTCGAACATGTTGCGAAGCGTCTTGTTGGTAATCCAGCCGTACTCCCTGAGGTGAGCCTCCACCCGAGGTCGCGCTGAGTCCGCCCGCGCACGGTGCTGCACCGCCGTCCCCAGCGCCGAGGCAACGGACGACCTCAGGCGCCAGCGCACTCCCCGGCGAGCGTCGCCGTCACGTTCGATGAGGGCGTCTGAGCCAACGCCCAGCGCGTCGAGCCTGTCCTTGGCCTCCACGTCAGTGACTTGGAGTAGCCGCGCAGCGTCAGCAAGGGTCAGTGTCGGGCGCTGGCACAGGTGGACGAGGGAGAGCATCACGTCAACGTTCTCGCGGAGGTTGCGCGGTAGGGTCGCAACGAAGCCGGCGAATGCCCGGTTAGGAGCACCGCTGCTGAAGTAGACCTCGACGGAGTACTCGTCAGCTCTAATCCCCGGCACCTGTTGTCCGACCCGAACCTGCTCGCGGAACATCCGATCAATGCCGCGCGAGGCTCGCTCGGCGAGGCCGAGTTGCTGCATCGCAGCCATCAGGGTGACGTTACGCGGGGTCGACACTGTGCTGAGAAGCCGGTCTTCGGTCACTCCGAAGGGCAGACCTCCGGGCGACCAGACCCGCAGGACGTTCGGCGAGTGGTCAATCACGACGCGTTCCGGGCGGGTGTAGTCACGATGCACCAAAGCGTTCGTCACTGCTTCGTCGACCGCGATCGGGGAGAAGTCCGGCAGCGCGATCTCCTGGCCTCCCGCCAGGGGGATATGCGCAATCTCTGGGTCGATCGTGGCGCGCACCGAGTCGAGTGCCTGGGGAAGGAGCAAGACGAGCGGCTCACGCATGCGACGCACGGAAGGCTCAGCACCTGCTGCAGGGCGAGTGAGGAAGTCGAGGATGTCGTGGTGGGGCGTGCAGAACAAGATCTCGCCTGCGATCAGCAGGCGGTCGTCGCGATCAAGGAGATTGAGCGCCCGCAGCAGGCTTGCGTCATCCAGATCGGCCATCTGACTGCGTAGGTCGACCAGCTGCGCAAGGAGGCTCCTCGCTTGTCGCATGGCGGCGGGGGACACGTCGCTCCACGATCGGTCGGACGGCCGCGCAGTCAGGTCGGGATTTCGTCGCTCATGCGCCAGGGCGCGCCGTGCATCTTCCGTGAGGGGGGCACAAGAGGTCCCCAAGCGTGCGAGTGCCTTGCCTTTGCTGTCCGTCACCAGGTCGAGCCCCTCGGGCACGGTGATGACCAGGAGCCGTTTGCCACCAAACTGGATCTCGTCGATCGGCACGGTGAGCTGCGGTCTGGTGTTGCCGTAGATCCGGTTCCGGAGAGTGGCGGGATCGGCGTTCGTGCCGATGAAGGCGCCGGGGCCAGGGACACGGTCGTCGACTCCCAGGACGATGCGCCCTCCACGTGCGTTCGTGAAGCACACAACGGCGTCAACCAGCACCTCGACAAGCCGCGCCTGTGGGTTGCCTGGCGCTCCTCGCCCGGTCACGGTGTGCGGGTCTCGTTTGAAGTCGAGTGTCTCGGTCTCAAGGGAGGCAGGCACGGCTCCCTCGGCCACCAGCCGCAAGGCATCCCCGACGTGGTCGAGTTTCCTACCGAGTTTCTGTCACGAATGCGGTCCCACGCCAGATCGAAACTCTCAGAAACATCGTCCGGCCACCGCCGACGGGGCTACCGCGTCCACAACGACGAAACTCCCGACCGGATGACCTCCGGCCGGGAGTTTCGGGAAACCAAAACAGGTAGTCCAGGGAACTACCCGTTGGTGGGTAGTTCCCGAAAGTCGCTGACCTGCTGCGATGGCGCCACTCATTGGCATGCAGGCACACCAGAACGTGCACACCAGGCACAGCCTGATCCCCACCCAAGGCGCACATGCCACAGCGCCTACCCACCGATCGACCTTCATTCGAGTCCACCATGGACTGAACATCGACATCCGACAACTGATAAGACTCAGTCAAACGCTCTCACTTGAGCGGGGGCCGGTGGCCGGCCATTCAGCATTCAAGCGGACCACAACACATGCCGCGCCCAAATCGAAACCCAACGTGATGCAGCGCGACATGGACTTGCTACTTCTTCCGCAAGTTAAGATTGTAGGTCTGGCACGCACACCGAAGGGCGTCGCCGGAGAGCGCAATCCACGATCCGCAGGCGGGGTTAGTGCACTCGAATAGTTCCAGAAACTCCTTGGCCGCCTCCAGCACGGGTCGGAAGTCGCCCTCCGTGCCGCTCGCCCAGTCGTTGTTATGAACGAGTTTGTTCAGTAGCCACTGTTCAGCGTTTTGCTCCGAAATCACGGCGCTGCGCCGCGCCTGTAGTTGCTGCACCGCCAGGAGTTGAGGCTGGCTATTCCAAGCCTTCGCGGCTTCATTAGCTTTCGCCAGGAGTTCCTTGTGGCGCCCGGTCACGGAGGCCAGGAACGTGCCCAAGTCGTAGGAGGCGTCACTGCGGTAGGTGACGCGGCTACGGATGCCCTCAGCTATGTCCGCGAGGTTGGCTTCAAGAGCCCGCCGGAGCTTCGCCGCCGCCCCCGAGATATCACCGACCGAGATCGCAGTTTCGATATCACTCCAGGCGTCGCCGACGCCATATGTGGGGCCGCTATCGACCGACCAACCATAGAAGCGTGCCATGGAGGCGCTTGTCACAAGTCCCGCCGTTCGCATCTGCCGAGCCCAGACCTCGTCATGCGTCGTGATGATGAACTGCACATCAGGAAACTCGCCTTGAAGTAGTTCGGCAAACCTTCGACGATGACTGGCATCAACGGACATGACTACATCGTCGAGCACCGCGTAGCGGAACTTGGGACCAAGGAGTTGCTTGACGAGTGCCAGGTACAGACAGACGCCCATACCGTCTTGGTGTCCTTCGCTGTGGTAAGCAACCGGGGGAAACATGCCGATCTTGTAGAAGTCGACTTTGAGATCGAGGCTCCCAGAACTAGGCAGTAGCTCTGCACGAAACGCACCCTCGTCATCTGAATTGACGAACTGGTAGTAGCGGCTGAAATCGGCCTCCACGGTCTTGTACAGATGGGTGAGCGCAGCGTCGCCGGTTCGTGCGTACAGGTCATATGCTGCTGTCGCCGACGCGTTAACCTTGCTCGCCTGAGTCAGGGCTGCCCTGGCCGAACGGACCCGCGCCCACCTGTCCTTTGCGATGTTGAGGAAGGACCGTGCTGCCACCTCAGCGCTCTCATCCGGCATGTCTCGAAGCGCCTGAGCGAGTGCTTCGAGTTCGGTCTTGGTCGGAACCTCGGGCGCATGAGCACACTCCGAGACCGCTGAATCCTCGGCGGTAATTGCTCCGAAAGACGTCAGAAGCCCTTCCAGCTTCAGCAAACGGTCCCTCCAGGAGGCCAACAAGTGCGGAAGCGTCTCGGGACCGATAGCTTGAGCAGTCGGCAGCACACGGTCAATTGCTTCTCTCGTGCGACGGATGTGGCTCCCATATTCCGTGCCTGCCGCAAGAACCTTCTGGCGTACTTCCGCCGCAGCAGCTGTCTCGGCTATGCGCTGTTCGATGTGCGAGCGGAGCTGATCAGTGCTCTCCCAGCGAAGGTCACATAGCGGACAACGCGGTTCCGATGCCGCCGATAGACCGAGCTCCAGCAGCCCGCGGTGCTGGATCGCGTCCATCATGGCCGGGTTCTCTCGGAACTCTTCTACATTGGCGGAGAGAGTAACATACGCCTCGCGTATCGGCAGGTCGTCAGCCACGACTGCCTGGAGCGCTGCCGTCTCCATCCTGCTTGTCGCCAGGTCTATCGTTGTTGTCTTTCTGGCGTCAGCACTACCTGCCAGAATGTCTGTGTCGACCGTGAGCTCCTCCAGGGCACTGAGCTGAAGTGTCGTGCGCCTCGCGTTGATTTCGCGTAATACTTCGGACGACAGAAGGGATGTCAGCCCGAGGTGCTGTTGGAAACTCTGTTCGGCAAGGCCTTGCTCAGATGAGGCCGTCCGTTCTTCGGCGGTTGCCTTGCTCGACGCTGACTTCAGTGACTTCCGGATGGAATCGATCTGTTCGAGCTTCAACAGCGCCTGCACCTCGGCGGCGCGTTCGCCGGGCTTGGCCACGATGTACTTGATGAGTTCGCGCCGCGATAGCGAGAGCTCGGGGTGCTCCATCGCCTGGGTAAGCGCAGCTCGCATTTCGGGAGTGTCTGGAGTGAGTGTGAAGGTCCCAGCGTTCTTCACGGTGCGGCTGAGGACTGCCGTCGCGCCGGTGTCCGTATCCTTGACCGTCAGCAAGACCTTCGCGGCACCGGGATCATCGCGCTTGTGCACGTGTGGGGCGTGCCGCTGAACAGTCACGCCAGAAGTCCCCTCGCCCGTGAGGCGTGCGATGCTTCCTGTCAGAGCGAAGTCGATCCCGTCGACGATCCCGCTCTTGCCCGAGCCGTTCGGGCCGTACACAACAAAAGACTTTGAAGACAGCGAGAGGTCGATGGACCGGATGCCTCGGAACTCTTCGATCTGGATTCGTTCGAACTGGATCATACGGATTGGTCTCCTGCGTTCGCTTTGACGATCGCCAGGATCGCATCGGCGGAGGGGACCTTGTCGCCGCTGATGGCCTCAATGAGTGCAGCTTGCAGACTCGTGGTGACTTCGGCGGATGCAGACAGCTCCTCGGCATAGTCTTCAAGAACTTGCTTTTCGAGTGGTGTTGGCACGTCAGTTCGCCTCGCTGATATAGGTGATGCCGAAAGCGAAGAGCTGACGGAACTCCTGGCGTCGGGCACCCATGTCGAACTGGCTGCCCGAACCCTTCTGGAAGATGTCGAGGCCGCGGCCAAGGAGGATCTTCCAACCGGTATCGGTCGTTATCGAGCGGTCGTGGATGGTCTCGTCCCACTCGACGTTGAACTTGATCCCCACCGAAGCCGCACCGTCCTGGATGTCCTCGAGCATCAGCAGGTGCTGTTGCTGGAACTCACCCTTGTCCTCCTTGGTGACGAGCTTGACCGCGATCTCGTCGGCCGGGTCCTTGGCCGACGCGACCAGTGCGAGCAGGTCGACAAGGTTGCGCCCTTGGTGCGGTAGGCGGATGTAGGGGTCGACGATCCTGATGTCCGTGGCCTCGCGTAGGTATGGAAGCAGCAGGTTCTCGTAGGAGACGCCCCGCTGGTTCTCCTGGAACTCGCGGTGCCCCTCGAACAGTGGCTGAGGCTTCGGTGGTTCTTTAACCGCGGGAACCGTCGCCGCCGCCGAGAGGCCAGAGTCATCGTCGGACGGCACCTCAGCACCGGCCGCGGCGCCCCGTTGGTGGTAGTAGGCCGGGTATTCGTCCTCTTCCAGTGTCGTGACGGCGCGCCACTCGCCGGCGTGGTCGGAGTACCCGAACTTCACGTCCGCCATCGTGGAATCGAGGCGAAGGATCTGGTCCTTGACGCGTTTGCGGCCTTCGACCGCAAAGCGGAGGATTTCCTCGATTTGCTCCTTCGTCGCCTCCCCGTGCGGGTACAGGATTTTCATCAGGCCGGAGAAGGTCTTGTGGATGCCGTCTCGGTCGCGGGTGGAGATGTCCGATCCCAGCGTGAAGTGCTGCTGGTAACGGTCGGAGTAGTCGGCGTCACGCATCGACTTGAGGACTTCGGCGATGTAGTCGACGACGAACCCGTAGCCGTCGGAGAACATCTCGCTGCGGATCGTATCGACCTCCCAGCCCGGAATGTAGAAGTGCAGACGATCAAGGTAGGCCGAGTCGTGGTAGCTCTCAGGAAGCTCGTCGAAGAGGTCGGAGTGCTTGAGCATGTAGGGCACGTTGTGGGAGGTGTTGCCCACGAAGACCATCGACGCTTCAGCGCCGAGGGTTTCGACGCCGCGGCTGAAGGTCTTGTTTGCCATGTAGTTCTTCATGATGTCGACGAGCGCCTTGTCCGTGCGCTTCTTCTTGCCGGCGAACTCGTCGAAGGCGACGACGTCCCAGTAGCCGACGAGCCCGATACGGCCGTTGGCGTTGTTGACGAAGAGTTTGGGGACAGTGACCTCGCCGCCGGAGATCAACATGCCGTGGGGGGAAAACTCGGAGAAGATGTGCGACTTACCGGTGCCCTTCGGGCCGAGCTCGACGAGGTTGTAGTTGCGCTCGACAAACGGGATCAATCGCACGAGCTGGATGAGCTTGGCTCTGCGGCCGAAGAGTTCGGGGTTGAATCCGATGGACTGGATCAGCAGGTCGATCCATTCGTCAGTGGTGAACTGGCTGCGGCCGGTGGTGTAGTTGTCGAAGTCAAAGTTGGAGAGTTGGATCGGCTTGATCGAGCCTAGGATCCAGGGGACCACGCGGGCGTTTTCGCTGTGCTGATACTCGATGTCGCAGATGCACCAGACCCCGCCGACGAGCAGTTTCTGGTGCGCGTTGACGGTGGCTGGCGGGACGAGCACCTGGCTGATGCCGAGGTTCGCGAAGGTCGCCTCGTAGGTGTCGTCCTTCTCGTTGAGGTGGACTTGGACCTTGTCGATGACCCGGTAGCGGCCCTTCTCACGGATGTTTGACTTGACCAGCTCTGCCTGATTTCGATGGACGTAGTGGTCAGCGAGGATCTTGCGGACGCTGTCGATGCCGGACTGGATCGTCGCCTCGTCGTCGGAAGCCGCGTACTGGCCAAGCAAGTACTCGAGGACGAACGAGGGCACGATGGCGTTGCCCTTGACGGCCTTGACCAAGTCCTTGCGCACGACCGCGCCGGCGAAGACCTCATTGATCTTCTGATCGAGGGGCGACTTCACGGGTGGATCCGACGCGGTTGCTGAGTCGTCAACCTCGTCGGGGGGATCGGCGAAAGCGTCGGCAAGGTCGTTCTGTTCGGTCATCGCAGGAGTCTCCTAGAAGTCGAAGTCCGTCGTGAACGAACGCTTGATGGTGTAGTGGCCCTTCGAGAACGGCTTCCACTGCGTCGTATTCGGGATGGGCTCTTCGAGCCTCAACTCGACCGGGTGGTTGTTGAAGTCGTCGGCGTCCTGGGTGAGGTAGAGGGTCGCTGATTGATAGCGCTGGCGCTGGTCCTCAGATGGACTGTCGAAGGTGAGGTTCGGCTGGTCGGAGATCAGTGTGTCGCCGACGTAAAGTCCGAGGCGGACCCGGCGCGGCTGAACCTTGTCCGTTACCGGTTCGCGCTGAAGCAACCTGACCGCGAGCTGTCCCGTGGTGATCTTGTCGGTTTCAGGCATGAGGTCCACGTTCACGAGGCGGATATCGCTCTTGCGCTTCTTGTTGACTGTCACCACGGGGACGACGATCTCTTGGAGGGATGCGCCACCGTGGACGTAGCGCGTGCCGGCGCCGGGCAGCGGGATGCGGTGTATCGACTTCGGGATCTGGATGTCGATGTCACCATCGAGACCTGCTTGGGCCGACGTGAACGTCATGAACGACGGTGACGCCTTGAGCGACCGGCCCAGCACGTAGCGACGGTTGACTCTCGTGACAGCGTCACCCTGAGGGGACTCGGAGACGTAGTAGGACGTCTCTAGCGGAATGTCTTGGTAGAGGAAGCCGTGATCTGCTGTGATCAGGATGTTGGTTGCATTGGCGTTCGTCCACTTCTTGACCAGGAACAGCAGCTCACGGAGCGTCTCGTCCGCAGCCTCGAACACGGTCCTCTCGGTCGCCGCCTTGTCTCCGGCCGCATCGATCCGGTCGTGGTAGACGTAGAAGATCTGGTGCTGCTTGTACAGCTCACGCAGTTCGTCGCCAGGCATCGCTAGGACGGCGGCGGCGCTGATCGCGTGACCCTTGACCGCCTGGAGGATCTTGTCCCGTTTCGGTGTGCCGTTCGTGGGCCTCCCGTCTGCCAGCACGGGTAGAGCAGTTGGATCCAGCTCCAGAGTTGAGTGCGGAAGGAGCGAGGCCATGCCCAGTTGGGTGTAGCTGGGCAATGATCCGAGCAGCGCCGACAGCGATGCATCGAAGCGGTCCTCGCTTCGGATCATGGACGCGAGTTCGTGAGCGATCTCGTAGCGCATGCCGTCAGAGATGATGACGACCGCCTTGGTACGGCCGTCCTTCACAACAGGGGCGACGTGGCGCTGAAAGAACTGGGCCTGCGGTTCGAGGGCCGCCGCCTTCCACTGGCCGGTCGGCTCCAGTGCCTGTTGCCAGCGCCCCCCGAAGTCGTAGAGGTACTTGTTGGTGTACTGCTTGTCCACCTCAGCCTTGAGCGCTTCAAGGGGCTTCTGGAAGTCAGCGGTCTGATAGGCGTGGGTGAACCAGCGGTACTGCTGGTCGATACGGAACCAGTCCGCCTGGTATTTCTCGAGTCCCAGGTCAGCTGTCGCGATCGTGTGCGGCAGACCTGCAATCGCAGCAAGCAGTTCCGAGGCGTTTTGGATGGCCTGGTACAGCTTGACGTACTTGGCGCTCCAGAGGCTGTCCTGTCGGTGATGTACTACGTCGGCGACCTCTCGTGGTGTCACTGAGTGAGCGGCGACCGCGGCCGCGAGACCGACAATCACCTTGCGGTCGATCTCCTCGAAGATCGTGACGTTCGCCAGGTCGCGGTAGTCGCGGTTCTCGATCTTGGCCGTGATGTCCAGCGCTTCCGCGGCTCGCGACGCCAGCGCGGTCATCGTCTTCTGGCTGCGAACGTCATAGCGCAGGCTGTTGAAGTCGCTGCGGATGTTGCGGAACTCGTCGGGTGTGGCGGAGGCGAAGTCTTCGAGGGCTCTGCTGAACATCCACAGGATGAAGTCGTCCACCGTCGGCGACTCGCTCGTGTACTTGTAGATGCTGGCTGCCCCATCCCAGAAGAACTGGTCGAGGCCGAAGTTGACCAAGTCGTCGAACTTGCTCTTCTTGCCGGCAGCATTCTCGGCGAGGAGTTCTCGCGTGATGTCGGTCAGCTTGTTGCCGGGCGCCTTCACCAGCACCTGGCACATCTTGGCGCGGATGCGAGTGGCGTCGTCCCCGTCGGACAGAAGCTTCTCAAGCGCCAGCTTCCGGCTGCTCGCCGCGAAGAACTTCTGATGCTCCTCGATGACCGGACCGAATGCCGGGTCGTTCAGTCCCAACTCCCGCTGGAGCATAGAGGTCTTGTCCGCCGTGAAGACGCCGTAGGCGAGTTCCAGGTCGAGCAGCCAGTTCTCGGTGCCTCGCGGAATCTGGCCCGAGCGGTACACAAGGTGCCTTGTGACATGGTCGGACAGGAGAGTGTGCTTCACGCCGAACTCGTTGTCCTGCACGCGGACGACAGTGATGCCCTCAAGATCAAGCGCGTCGAGCTCAGCGTCGTACTCGGCCAAGGGATCGTGCCAGAACACGATGCGCTGGGAAGACAGCCGCGTCCGTAGAGCGTCTTGGATTGAGTTCAGGTCAGTCACCAGGCGCCTCCAAGCCGGGGATCCGTCTCAGGGCAGCGCCGAACTTCGGGTAGTTCGCCTTGACGCCGTCGTCGAGGTCGATAACGACGTTCTCTGACGCCTTGGGGTAGAGCGTGTCGTGCTCGTACTCGTTCAGCTCGAGGAGGATCTTGCGGAGCCGATCAGCTTCCTTCGCGTTCCCGGCGCGCTCCGCCTGCTGAAGAGCCGACTCCAGCTTCGTCACGTACTCCCGCAAATAGGTCAGTACGGTCGAGACCGTCGACGGCGTGTAGCGGTGCATGTAGATCAGGGCGTTGAATGATCCCCTGGGGCTGGAGAAGAGCCAGTAGATCGGACGCTTCTTGTAGCGCTGAACGTGGTCGTCGTAGAACTTCGACTTCCCGGCCCGGGTGATGAAGTAGTCGCGTAGGTTCTTCACCCCGAGCGACTCGGTGATGAACTTCAGGTTTTCTTCCAAGTGCTGGTCGCCAAACGCCGTCCGGAGGAACCGTCGGAAAAGCCCCACAACATCGTCCTCAAACCAGTCACCGTCCACGATCGGGATCACGTTGTCCACGTCAGGAGCGAGCGTTGGCGAGGGAACCTTCGCGAGGTAGTCCTGCAAGGTCGCCCCCTGGTCCGCAAGGATCAGTCCTGGCTCATCAAGGCTGTACCGGCCAAACATGCAACCCACCGAGTAAGAGACCAGCGCTTGCATTTCTCTATGGTCCGTTGGCTGGGCACGCTGCCGCGGGGAGTGCGCGAAGCGCTCACCCATCGGCACCCCGCTTGCCTCGCTGATCCGCTTCCCCCAGTACTCATCGCTTAGCTGCTCTAGTTCACCGATCTCCGTTCCTCGTCTCACCTGCGACCCATGCAATGCGCCGGTCGCGGCCTTGAGGTCAGGCCTACGAAGATCGACCAGAGGGTTCTTGCCGAATTCGTAAGCAGTCTCATTCTCCGACCATTCGGACCTAGTCAGCTCAACAAGGCGCTCGACTCGCTCGTTGTCGTCGTCACCTAGCACCGCAGGAAGACGAGCCACGTCGCCGACCTGATAATTGAGCGTAGGTGCGAGCACATCCAGTCCTGCCCGGACGATGGTCGAGTTCAGGTACCCCAAGAGTCCATACTGCGTCGCGCTCGTGTTCGCGAACAGGGACATGCCTGCGACATCGAACACGAAACCAGCTGGAATCAGGCGGAAGCGTGCACCCCCACTGCCAATATTTGACCAAGTTACGGCCTCACGGAAATAAAAGTCAGGATTACGAACCGCGGACCGTGGACGTCCGCCGTCTTCGGTTCCGAAGGAGCGAATCGCGACGCCGTCCTGTTCCCAGTTGACGACGTGGTCTTGATTGCCCCACCACGGGACCGGTGTGCCACCCTTGTTGTAGGGGAACCAGCGTTTCCCACATTGCAACGCTTCCTGCCGATTTGAGCAGTGGGGGCCGAAACGATCGCGGCTCACTTCCCACCAGAAACGCACGAATTGTGCGTTATCGGCGGTTGCAAGCCCCTGCTTGACTTCGAACAGGTCGCCCAACGTCCTGGTCTCTTTGTACAGGGCGAGCATTGAGTTCGGCATGTCAAAGATAAAGGCCTTACCCGGCACATTCTCGAAGTGGCGAAAATCAACCTTATAGACAAACGCGTTGCGAGGTGGCAACGCATCAACGGCACCGCCGACAAGGTCCTCCTGCGTAACCCGGAAGAAGGTCAGCTGACTTCTTACGGTCGACCGCTCGAAGACGGTCGCAGCAGTGTTGAGGCGAACACCGAAGGCGGCCTTGTCGATGCAAGCAGTGACGGCTGGCCGGGCACTACGCACGACGTCACGCCTCATGTCCTCGTAGGTGGTGTTGAATAGCCAGGACTCGCTCACAACCAAGGCTGCTAGGCCCCCAGGGTCGACGAGTTCAAGTGATCTGTCGATGAACATCGTGCAGAGGTCACCCGAGTAGTACTCAAACGTCTCCTCAGCGAACTCGCGCAGTTGATCGCTCATGTTTCGGGTACCCATGTAGGGCGGGTTCGCAACCACAACGGAGTACCTCGGGCACAAGACCTCCGCTTGCCGGATGACATGTCGAGCCCAGTCGAGTGCGTCGGCCCTGTACATGTCGCCGTTGTGGTCGACAGTCTCAAGGTGGCGCGCAAGGCGGCTGAGGAGACTCTGATCCGGCTTGATCAGCGACCCGAACGTGTCGGCCTCAGCGAATTGGTTCCAGAACGCCTCCTCGGCGAGGCGATCACCATCACTTGAGACGAGGTACTTCAACTCGTCAGCGCTGAAGGTGATCGGCTCGAGCACGCAAACGTTCGGCTCGACGGGGTTCTTCAGAAAGAGCTTGCGCTTGGACGCTGCCTTCATCGAAAGTGCAAAGGCTGCGAGGGCTCCTGCACGTGGGTCGATCTCGGTGCCGTAGAGATTGTTGATGAGGATCAGCCCCGGGATCTCCGACGGCGCGTACCCCTCTTCCTCGTAGATGGCGTAGAGGAGGTCGAAGGCGTAGGTGAGCATGTGACCGGAGCCGCAGGCCGGATCGATGACCTTGAGCTCCTCCGGCTTGCTGATCTTGAGGAAGCCGGTCTCTTCGTCGACCGGGGCGATGTAGTAATCCATCTGTTCGACCAGGCGCGACTCTGGGTGGTTGAGCATCCAGAGTCGCCCCAGGGAGTTCTCGACCAGGTAGCGGACGATCCAGTGCGGGGTGAACAGCTGGGTAGCTGCGGGGATCTCGTCAGCTCCGGCCTTCTTGTTCTTCTTGAACCCGGCGAAGACCTCGTCCTTCCGCTCCGAGATGTAGTACTGGTAGAGCCAGCCGATGACCTCGACGTCGCGGCATACGTCTTGGGTGAGTACTGACACGGACCGGCTGAGGACGGAGTCTTCGGCGAGGAGGTTCGCGGGGATGAGCAGCTCGGTGTAGTCGCCCTCCCGCTCGAACATGAAGGGCATGGTGCCGTGCCAGAAGCGGCAGTAGTCCGCGAGGAGCAACGCATACGCCTCGGCCTGGGCGTCGACACCCGGGCGCGGCTGCCGAGTGCCATTGAGCAGTCCGGCGATGGTGGCCGGGTTGGTCCCGTTAACGACTCGGGCATCTAGTTGGCCCCGCTTGGCTGCGGCGAGCACCTCGGGCTGCCCGACGTGATCGGTCGCGGGCGATACGACGCCGATGCCGGTGTAGCCGTTGGCGTCCATGAACCGCAACGCGATGAGGCGGTTGAACCAGGTGTAGGCGACCTTGTCGGCGACGTGCGTCTTCCCCCTTGTCGCCTCCGCCGGCGCCGGCGATGGCCCGCTCCAACGCGGCGACGGCGTTGGGCTGCTCCACGCGTTCGGGCGAGCCTTGGGCAAGGACTCCGGTGATCCGGGCTCCCACCTCGCGGATGAGCTCGGTTCGCGATGCCGTGGCAAAGGACTTCAGTGGTGCAGTATCCATCAGAGCGTGATTCGCTTTCCGTCGTTGATCGTCTGCACCAGAGTCATTCGGAGCGCCGAGAGATATGTCTCGATCTCGAGTTCGGTTTCGATGAGGGTCGGTGCGCCGACAACTGTGAGGGTGCCGAGTGAGACTGTAGGTTTCGCTGGATCCGCGGGGTCGACGGACTTGGCCAGTTGGTCGATGAGGCCGGGGTAGTCGGTCGACGCGAAGTGGCTGCCGGTCTGCTCGATGACCGCGATCAGGTTCTGGTTCTCGAGGCTCGCGAAGATGATGTCTACTCGAGTCTGTACTGCTTTCTGCGCCTGCGGTGAGGCGTCCGTGTAGACCGTCTGCGAAACAAGGTCAGCAAGCCTGGCCTCGACCGCACTGCTCACGTGTTTGCGGGAATCGATGATCCTGCTTTCGAGCAGGCCTTTAAGGTGATCAGTTGCCACCTTCAGCTGGTTCATCTTGGTGCCGCGGTAGCCATTCGGGTCCGCGAGAAGGGCCTCGACGGGGTCCGCGCTGCCGGCGGGTAGGTAGCCGAGGTTCCCGGTGTTCGCACTCAGGAGGGCCTGCGCCTCGTCGTAGATCTTGGCCTGTGGGCCCTTGAGGAATGACTTGATCGGATCGACCAGGTCTTCCTTGGCGTCGATCAGCTCGTCGGCCATGGCGAAGTCGTTGAGATACCACTCGATGGGCTTGCCGGTCACCTGGTCGAGCAGAGTGATGACGCTCGAGAGTTGGCTGACGAAGGGGTAGCGGCTGGTGCTCACGAGGACGTTGAGTTCGTCACGCTTCGCCGCGAGTTTGTCCTTGCCGAATCGAGCCAGTTCGGTTGGGTCGCTTGGCACGGCGCCCTCGTCGAAGAAGTCGGTGCAGAACGACTTGAACTTGGCAACCTTGGTCGCGTCGTACTCCGTCTGTGGGGCCACGACGATGTGTTGATGTCTCCCGGTGTTGCGGATGCTGGATGCGGCCTCGGTACGCACGACTGGGTTGGCATCTCTCGTGAGCGCGACCTTGCCGTTGCCGACCAACCAACCCAGCACGACCTCGATGGAGCCCAAGTCCCATCCGTAGGGCTTGGACTCGAACCGGTCAACGATCTTCTTGATGGTGACCTGCTCGCCAAGTTTGGACTGCGAGATGACCCAGGACTCCATCTCGGTGCCGGGCGAACTGAGGGGGCTCAGGACTCCTGCGGGGAACAGGCCCTGGTCATTCTGGACGGCTCCGGCGACCTGCTGCTCTGAGTAGACCTTCCCTCCCAGCAGGCCGAGGTTCGTGTAGGTGCGGTTGACGAGCTCTTGGAAGCCATCGCTCACGCGCGTGACGGCATCCTGAGAGCCGGAGGTGATCTCCGCGGCGTTGATGATCATGTGGGCTTTGCCGACCGCCTGGCGAAGACGCTCGATGAGTTCCTTCTCTCGCTCGGCGTTGAGCACCTGCTTGGACTGGAGGATCGCCAGCGTCGAAGGCAACGCGCCTGAGGTGGTGCGCTGTTTGGTGTACTTCTCCGTCTTGAGGAGAAGGCGCAGGTCCGCGAGAAGTCGCGTGTCCCGGCCAAGGAAGACGCGCAGTTCGTCCTTGCCTGCGCTCTGCATCTTGATTTCTTCGTCGGTGTAGTTCGTCTCGGGGGTGATGAAGTGGATGGTGAGGTCGTGCTGTTTGCCTTGCACGATGTCGTCGAGCTTGTAACCGAACGGGAAGTCCTGACCGTTCTTGGCGTACTTGAGCTTGTTCGTCTTGAGGATCTCGGAGGAGAGGTACTTGAAGAGTTTGGTGGAGATCTCGGACGAGTCGAGGTCGATCGACTTGATCTCCTTCTCGATCTCCTGTTCCTCGTTCGTCAGGTACTCGTAGACGTTGCCGTTGCGTTGGACGTACGACTGCGTCTCCAGCAAGCTGAGCGCCTCCTGCACCTGCTTGCCGAGCGCGTTGAGGTCGAGACCGAAACGGTCGTAGACGAGCACCGTGAGGTTTCGGGGGGTGGCCTTGAACGTGTCGACGTACTTGACCAGGAAGAGCGCCTTCAGCAGGCGGTTGGCGAGGACCGTGACGTCGGATCCCGGGTCGGGAAGGTGCTTCTCGGCCTGGAGGATTGCGCTCTGAGCTGCGGACTTCAACGCCGCGCTGATCCCGGCGAACATCTGGTCGAACGTGGCGAGGTAGCCAACCTGCTCCGCCCCGATGCGCTTGGCGACCTCTTGAACGACACCGAGCATGGACCGTTCGCCGACCGAGCTGTTCTTGCCTTCGAACATGTTGTGGTCCGAGAGGCCCTCGATGGCAGCCTGGAACATCGGGATCTGGTAGGTCACAAACGGGTATGTGCTGATGAAGCGGTTGGCGTCGACGTAGTTGCGATAGGTCTTCGCCCCGTCGACGAAGTCGAAGATCGTCTTGAAGTTGCCGCCCTCTGTGCCATGGATCGTCATCAACTCGGCTGCGCCCGCGTCGTTCTTCTCCAGGAGCCGCTTGCTGATGACCTCCTCGACATCCTGGCTGGTCAGTTTCACCTTGGCGCTGAACCGTGCCTGGATCTTGGAGAAGTCGGTCCCCTGCTGTCGGGTCCGGTCACCGATGACCTTGTCCATGTCCTCCTGGGAGGTCACAAAGACCCACGACTGTCCCTTGCACTTCGTGTTGAGAGACTCCGCGATCGTCTGCAGGTTGAGCATGAGCTTCACGTCGTCAGCGATGAATTGGCCGACCTCATCGACGAAAAAGTTGAGCCGGAAGCCGGGTCCCTGCGTGTCGATCCACGCCTTCACGGCCGTGGCGAAGTCTTCGATGGAGACGGCATACGACTTCTGGTACTGCGCAATGATGCCGGGGTTTGCCTCCCCGTTGACGTCGGCGAACGCCTTGTCGATGTTGTGCCCTTCAAGGGCAGTCTGCTCTCGTCCCTGCGCCCAGTCGATCCCCGAATGCTTGGCGAAGGCAGCTTTGAATGCGTCGTATTGGCCACGCTTGTCAAGGTCTTCCTCGAAGCGCGCGACGGCGCCGTCGTTACCGTAGTAACCGCGGCTCTCGTCGAAGACCTTGACGAAGACCTTGAGCAGCGCGTCGGTCTGATCCTTGGCGATCAGGGTCGCCTTCTGGTCGATGTTGAAGAGCAGGCTCTTGGCCGGGATGGCGGCGGCCTTCTTGAGCGACGCGATGAGCATGGCGTCATCGGTCTTGCCCAGGAAGCTGTCGCTCACGTCCGTGCGCGAGAAGGCTTGACCCTGAACGTCGCCAAGGAGGTGGGCGAGCATCTTCAGCAGGTGTGACTTGCCGGAGCCGAAGAAGCCTGAGATCCAGACGCCATTGGCGTTCGTGTAGTTGGTGTACTCCTCCAGCAGCGGGGCCACGCCCTTGGCGGCGTCGTTGGTGAAGACGTACTCCTCGACCTCAACGGCGAGGTGGTCGACGTCGTCGGCCTTGACGACACCCTCGATCGAACGGGTGACGTCCTTGAGGAAGATCTCGTTGAGTTTCATCGGGTCATGCTTCCTGGTCGAGGATGCGCTTCGCGCGGTAGAAGGAGTCGTCCTTGAGCTGCCCGAACAGAACGAGTGCGGATCCCTGGGTTGGCGACACTTCGTAACGTCCCGGGAAGAACATCAGCATCGGTCGGTCGGAGACCACCGTTTGCAGGTTGTTGAGCACTGTGTGGGAGCGGACGAACGGGAACACCTCGCCGATGCCGGTGAGGAAGAGGACCTGGAACGTCTCCGCTTCGATGCGCGCCTTGATGGCCGGCGCCAAGTGAGTCTGCGGGTCCAACATGTTTTGGAGCATCTTGAGGAAGTCGGGTTTGTCCATCGTCGGCTCGGCCTCCAGCACCCGCTCCCAGACGTTGCGCTCCTTGAGTAGCTCGACGCACAGGTCGTAGAGGTTGATCTCGAAGACCCTGATCCCGAGTTCGGTATCGAGCTTGGTCTTGATGCGCTTCTTCGCCTGTGCGACATCGAGTGCCCAGGCAGGGTCGTAGTCGTAGATGAAGTGGGCGACCTCGTTGCCCAAGCCCTCCATCTTGAGAAAGCGCTCGCTGCTGAGCACCTTGAACAGGTGCTCCTCCTGCTGGGCCAGCGTTGTCTTGGACTGCACAGTGCTCACGCCCCTCTCGTTGGGAAGAATCGGATGTCACTCGGCGTGCGCTCATGGAGGCAGGCAGTGAGGCGCGCCGAGATGAGAGCAGGCTCGATGCGTCCTTTGGAGTTGAGCAGAGCAGCTTCGGTCATCATCCGGAAGAGCACCTGGCGAAGCTTCTTGTATGAGCTATCGGTGACGTGGTCCAACTCGTCATGCCACATCGCCTTGGCGCGATAGAAGGCGTCATAGTCCTCGTACGTCACGTTGCCCGCCAGCGTGAGGAACCGTTCACGCAGAACCTCCTCGGCAAACTCCCCGATGAGTGCATAGCGTCGACACGCAGCAGCCCACATGACGTGACCGCGTTCGGTCGGAGTGGCGTCAACGAGAAGCTCCACTTCCGCCGCGCTCAGTACCGAAAGCCGCTGGACCACCTCCCGGGCAAGCCTCACGCCGGCTGACCTGGTGCGCGACTGCAGGAGGTTGGCCTCCTCGATGGCGCCACGCACCTTGTCCCAGTCCTGCTCACGCAGGTAGATGGGCGCGACGGCCGATGCTTCACGGATTAGGAGGCCGCCGCTAGTGAAGGACAGGGCATATCGAACGGCAGACTTGGCCATCATGTGCACCTCCTTCCCGATGTGAGCAAAGTCGATCAGGATAGGGGACGCCTCCGACACTGCATCGATAATGCAGAGTGTTCACTCAGCAACCACCGACTTTGCCGCAGCGCCTCCGTGCCGCACCCACTCGTCGACCTCATCGCTCTGAAATTTCCACAGACGACCCACCTTGTGCGCGGGCATGCCGCGATCGGCGATCCACGCGTACACCGTGTCCTTGGTGACTCCAAGGTGGACCGCGATCTCTTCGGCGCTCAACCATGGCTGCGACACGACGGCTCCTGACTCCGGTTGTATCCGACACTAACCCGGTGTGACCGGGTTTGCATGGTGTTGGACGCCAGCCCGCGAGTTGGGCCACAAGCTGCGGCCCAATTGGGCAGCAACCTGCTGCCTGATTCGGCAACAGGTCGTTGCCGAATCGGGACCGCACCCGTTGGCTGGCGTGGCTTCGTGGCGTATCGGAGGCGAGGTCTCTACTCTGGAGTCAGCCACGCGGTTCGCCGTGGGGGTCAGCCACTCGTCAGGGCAGCCGCCCGGTGGCGTCGGAGATCCAACCCGCCTCCGTGAGGAACGGACTCACCAACCGTTTCGACTCAAGTCGAGGCAGGTTGGAGTAGCGGGTGAGCGACACCAGCAACCGGATCGAGTTGCCGCCTGCCCGAACTGGCCGGCCGGCTTCGCACCCTCGCCGCTACGCCCCGGATGAGCTCGTGCGCTTCGACGCGCGGATCCCTGCCCGGCTCGCGAAGCAGCTCTATGACGTCGCCCTGACTGACGGCCGCTCCGTGACGGCCGTCCATGCCGATCTCCTGGCCGCCGCCCTCGAGTGTCGCGGAGCCGCGATGGACTGAGCGGCTCGGCGCAGGTCGCCGACATGCGAAAGGCCCAGAGCGCCAACTCCGGACCCTCGTCGCGAATCGCTTCAGCGAGTAAGGACCTCGCTGCCTTCATCCACTTGCGCAAGCACCCTGAGGGGGTACTTCTATGTCTTCAACACGTCCAGAGTGCTCTTCTGGAACTGAGAACGTCAACCGCCACGCCGAG
>Ga0116180_1001341_pt1 | contig 20991 bp, 22 predicted proteins | sample AD_UKC073_MetaG_FD_89804 | JGI IMG/M metagenome (GOLD analysis project Ga0116180, IMG submission 89804) | Active sludge microbial communities of municipal wastewater-treating anaerobic digesters from USA - AD_UKC073_MetaG | ecosystem: Engineered > Bioreactor > Anaerobic > Digestate | place: USA...
CCCTCGACGTGGAAGGGCACGGTGACGGACACGGCGGTGACTGCGCCGGGTCAGCTGTATCTGTCTCTGGCTCGCTCGTCCAAGGCCGGGATGGGCGCCGGAACGGTCAAGATCGACGACCTCCAGCTGACCTCTGGTCAGTGAACTCACCGGAGGGCGTGGACCGCGGGTCCACGCCCTCCGGCGTGCGTCTGGGAGGATGCCCCGGTGAGCAATGCCAAGGTGACCCCGATCAGCGGCTTCCTGGAGTTCCTTCCCGAGGGGCGGATCGTCGAGCAGCACTTCCTCGGCGTCATCCGCCGCACCTTCGAGCTCCATGGGTTCGCCTCGATCGAGACCCGTGCCGTCGAGCCGGTGGAACGGCTGGCCGGAAAAGGGGGCGACGTCGACAAGGAGATCTACGGCGTCGTGCGCCTGAGCGCGCCCGCTGAGACCAGCGAGGCCGCCCTCGGCTTGCACTTCGACCTCACCGTGCCGTTTGCGCGCTATGTCCTCGAGAACGCCGGCAAGCTGGCCTTCCCGTTCAAGCGCTACCAGATCCAGAAGGTCTGGCGGGGCGAGCGACCTCAGGAGGGTCGCTATCGCGAGTTCACCCAATGTGACATCGACGTCGTCGACGTCGGCCACCTTGCCGCGCACTTCGAAGCGGAGATGCCGCTGGTCGTCGCCGACGCCTTCGCGCAGTTGCCGATCGGCCCCTTCGTCATCCAGGTCAACAACCGCAAGATCCCCGAAGGCTTCTACCGGGGCATCGGCTTGACCGATATCGCCGGCACGCTGCGCATCGTCGACAAGCTCGACAAGATCGGGCCGGTCAAGGTGACCGCCGCGTTGCAGGAGGCAGGAGCCACGATCGAGCAGGCGCAGCAGTGCCTGGCGTTGGCCGCCATCCGCAGCGCCGACGAGAGTTTTGTGGCGCAGGTCGAGGCGCTGGGTGTGCAGCACCCGGTGCTGCAGGAGGGGTTGGCCGAGTTGGCCGCCGTCATCCGCGCCGGCAACGCCGTGCGGCCGGGGGTGCTCGTCGCCGACCTCAAGATCGCGCGCGGCCTCGACTACTACACCGGCACGGTCTACGAGACTCAACTCGTCGGTCACGAGGAGTGGGGGTCCTTCTGCAGCGGCGGTCGCTACGACGCGCTGGCCAGCGACGGTCGCACGACGTACCCCGGCGTGGGCATCTCGATCGGACTATCCAGGCTGCTCGGTCTCCTGGTGGGCAAGGGGTTGGTCACGGCCAGTCGCAGCACACCGGCGGCAGTCCTGGTCGCCGTGACCTCGGAAGACGACCGGCCCCAGTCGATGGCTGTCGCTGCCACGTTGCGGACGCGAGGAATTCCCTGCGATGTCGCGCCGTCTGCGGCGAAGTTCGGCAAGCAGATCCGGTATGCCGAGCGGCGCGGGATTCCCTATGTGTGGTTCCCGAGTACGGAGGGCTCCGGCGACGGCGACTCCGTCAAGGACATCCGGTCAGGGGAGCAACACCCTGCTTCTCCCGAGACCTGGAATTGCCCGGCCGTGGACCTAGTGCCGCAGGTGACTGGGGTCAACCGCGGCTGAGCCCGGTCACGCCGGCGGTAGCGAGGATGGCAGCTGTAGCCCGCAATCCCGCAGTTCCAACTCGGCCAGGGCCCGGACCACCTGAGGCTCGCGTCGCCGCCAGGCACCCGCTGGGTCGTCGCTGATCCGCGCCAGCCGGTGCATGGGCTGGCGCGCCAGCGCGCGCATCGCGAAGAGGTCCACGTCGGCTTCTGCGTCGATGAATTTCCTTGCGGCAGTGGCCCGCCGGATAAAGATGAGCCGCGGTGGCACCCAGAGGACCAGGGCCAGCGCCAGTGGCAGCAAGAAGGTGACTAGTCCGACTGCGAGGGCGGCTCGGTCGACCGCGACCCCGAAGTCGGTCCCCGCCTGGGCGATCGTCTGCCCGGTGCCGGTCAGCCCCTCAAAGGGTGCCTTCAGGCGGTCGCCGATGAACGGCAGGCTGCTCAGTTGGTCTGCCGCGGACGTCATCTGGGAGGCAAAGGTGTTTCCCGCGTCCCGGACTGTGTCGGTGGGACCGCGCAGCGCTGCGATCGAGTCGTGGACGACCCGGGCGGCATACCCCCAGCAACAGATCCAGACCACCGCCGACAGGTCGGCGAGCAGCTGCCGCGCCCGCCGAGCCGGCAGGTCGGCATACAAGGTGATCGCCATCAACGGACTCCTCTCAGGCCGCACCCGTGCGCCCTAGGATGTGAATGCTCTCACCCAGCCCTGGGGCGACCCTCTAGTCGGCCCCGGCCATCCGGAAGGACGACGCATCGTGAAGGTTGGCGTTCCCAGCGAGGTCAAGAACCACGAGTACCGGGTCGGCATCACGCCGGTCGGCGTCCACGAACTGGTCGCCCGCGGCCACGAGGTGCTGATCGAAAAGGGCGCGGGGCTGGGATCCTCGATCAGCGATGCCGATTTCGTCGCCCAAGGTGCCCGCATCATCGACTCTGCCGACGAGGTCTGGGGCGCGGCAGACATGGTGATGAAGGTCAAAGAGCCGGTCGAGCAGGAGTACCACCGGCTCCGTGAGGACCTCATCCTCTTCACCTACCTGCACCTCGCGGCCGACCAGCCGCTCACCGAGGAGCTCGCAGCCCGCAAGGTCACGGCGATCGCCTACGAGACCGTGCAATTGCCCTCTGGCATGCTGCCGCTGCTCTACCCGATGTCCGAGGTGGCCGGGTGCCTGGCGCCCCAGGTTGGAGCGCACGCGATGATGAAGGCCCAAGGTGGTCGGGGCGTTCTGATGGGTGGTGTCGGTGGCGTCGCCAACGCCAAGGTCGTCGTTCTCGGTGCGGGGGTCGCGGGACAGAACGCCGCCCACGTTGCGCTCGGCATGGGCGCCGAAGTCACTTTGCTGGACACCGATCTCGACAAGTTGCGGATGAGTTTCTGGCGCTATGACAACCGAGTTCGCCAGATCGCGTCCTCCCGGTTGTCGGTGCGTCAAGAGGTGCTCAGCGCCGACATGGTCATCGGCACGGTCCTCATCCCGGGTGCCAAGGCGCCCAAGCTGGTCACCGACGAGATGGTCGCGGAGATGAAGCCCGGGTCGGTGCTCGTCGACGTCGCCATCGACCAAGGCGGCTGCTTCGAGGGCAGCCGCCCGACGACCCATGCCGACCCGACCTTCCCGGTGCACAACTCGATCTACTATTGCGTCGCGAATATGCCTGGCGCCGTGCCGAATACGTCGACCTGGGCGCTCACCAACGCAACCCTCCCGTATGCCCTCCGCCTGGCCGACAAGGGCTGGCGCGGGGCGCTCCAGGCCGACCCGGCGCTGGCGTTAGGCCTCAACACCCACGCCGGGGCGGTCACCTACCCTGCTGTGGCAGAAGCCTTCGGTATGCCGTGCACCCCGATCGCGGAGGCGATCGCCTGACCCTGCCGAGCGAGTCCTCCCCACGTCCGACCCGGTTGGAGGCGGCGGTGGCCGGCTGGCTCGACCACCTGGACGTGGAGCGGGGGGTCGCGAAGAATACGCTCGTCTCCTACCGGCGCGATCTGACTCGCTATGTCGAGTTCCTCAGTGGGAGAGGGGTTTCCGAGCCAACTGAGGTTCAAGAGGCGGACATCAGCGACTTTCTCGTACACCTGCGCCAGGGTTCCGCGGATCGCCCAGCGCTTGCCGCGTCATCAGCGGCGCGAACCCTTGTCGCGGTCCGCGGCTGGCACCGGTTCCTCGCGCTAGAGGGCAGCACGCCCGGGGACCCCGCAGCGGCCGTGCGTCCACCCAAGACCGCGCTGCGGCTGCCCAAGGCCATCTCGGTCAGCGAGGTCACCGCATTGCTCGATGCCGCGGCGATCGGGGAGCCTCCCGCGTCACTTCGCGATCGCGCCCTTCTCGAGGTGCTCTATGGAGCCGGTGCGCGCATCTCCGAAGCTGTCGGACTCGACGTCGACGATCTCGACCTCGACGGCGGATCGGTCCGGCTCTTCGGTAAGGGATCCAAGGAACGGGTGGTTCCCCTCGGGAGGCACGCGGCCGAAGCCCTCACGGCATACCTGGTTCGAGGCCGCCCCGCCCTGGCGAGCCGGGGGAGCGGCACCCCCGCGGTCTTCCTCGGGTCGCGCGGCGGGCGACTCTCACGACAGGCCGCCTGGGACATCATCCGAGTGGTGTCGCAGCGGGCCCAGCTCGGCGGACATGTATCACCGCACACGCTGCGGCATTCCTTCGCCACACACCTGCTCGACGGTGGCGCCGATGTGCGGGTGGTCCAGGAACTGCTCGGTCACGCCTCGGTGACGACGACCCAGATCTACACGATGGTGACGGTCCAACGATTGCGCGAGGTGTATGCCGGGGCGCACCCCCAGGCCCGCTGATAAAGTCGCAGCGATCAGCGTGAGCCGACCGAGCGCCCGACCGGGAAGGAGCCTTCCGTGAGCACTGGAGTGCACCGACCCACCTCCGAGGAACCCGAATTGATCCACCTCGAAGTGCCCGGCACCGTGGGCCCGACCGGTCGGCCGATGCCGGATTTCCCCACGCCCGCACCGTTGGCCTCGCACGGTCCCGCGCGCGTCATCGCCATGTGCAATCAGAAGGGTGGCGTCGGCAAGACGACGACAACCATCAACCTCGGAGCAGCGCTGGCCGAGGTCGGTCGGCGGTGCTGCTCGTCGACTTCGACCCACAGGGCGCCCTGTCGGTCGGGCTGGGGGTGCGGCCCAACGACCTCGACGTCACCATCTATAACCTGCTCACCGAGCGGGGCCACGACATCCGCGACGTCATCCAACAGACCCGCACCCCGGGGCTGGATCTCGTGCCGGCCAATATCGACCTGTCCGCGGCGGAGGTGCAGCTGGTCGGCGAGGTGGCCCGCGAGCAGATCCTTGCGCGAGTGTTGCGTCCGGTCATCGACGACTACGACGTCATCATGATCGACTGCCAGCCCTCGTTGGGCCTGCTCACCGTCAACGCCCTCACGGCAGCGCACGGCGTGATCATTCCCTTGGAGTGCGAGTTCTTCGCCATGCGCGGAGTGGCGCTGCTCGTCGAGACCATCGAGAAGATCACCGATCGGCTCAACCCGGCGCTGCAGATCGACGGCATCCTCGCGACGATGTACGACGGACGCACCCTGCACAGCCGTGAGGTCGTGCGCTCGGTCGTCGACCATTTCGGCGACCAGGTCTTCCACACCGTCATCAGCCGCACGGTGAAGTTCCCAGACGCGACGCTGGCAGCCGAGCCGATCACCACCTATGCCCCCGGACACGCGGCGGCCGCGGCATACCGGCAGTTGGCGCGCGAGCTGATCGCCCGTGGTGCAGCCGCCTGAGTCGGCGTCGGCGGTCGTTCCCGGAGGGGTCCTCACCCGGCGCGCTGCAGTGACGCCATTCCAGGTGCACCTGGATGTCTTCGAGGGGCCCTTCGACCTACTGCTCGGCCTCATCTCCAAGCACAAGCTCGACATCACCGAGATCGCCCTGGCCAAGGTCACCGACGAGTTCATCGCGCACATCCGGACCGCCCAGGCTGGGCCGACGGAGTGGGACCTCAGCCAGGCCTCCGAGTTCCTCCTCGTGGCAGCGACGCTCCTGGACCTTAAAGCGGCGCGGCTGCTGCCGACCCACGGCCCGGAGGACGAGGAAGACCTCGCGTTGATCGAGGCCCGGGATCTGCTCTTCGCCCGGCTGCTGCAATACCGCGCCTATAAGGACCTCGCCGCCACTTTCGCCGAACGGATGGCGACCTCCGGGCGGCTCACGCCACGCCAGGCTGGGCTGGAGCCTCGGTTCGCGGCGCTGCTGCCAGAACTGGTCATGGGCATCACGCCGGAACAGTTGGCCATGATCGCCGCCCGGGCGATGATCCCCAAGCCCGTGCCGACCGTGGGTCTCGAGCACCTGCACGCTGCGGTCGTCAGTGTGCGAGAGCAGGCCGGGCTGGTGGTCGCTCGGCTGCGCGAGAGCGGGAGCGCTTCCTTCCGGGTGTTGGTCGCCGACGCCGATTCCACGCTGGTCATCGTCGCTCGGTTCCTCGCATTGTTGGAGTTGTTCAAAGACAGCTCGATCGCGTTCGAACAGCCAGAACCGTTGGGGGAGTTGATTGTTCGATGGGTGGGCCGGGAACAGCAAGAGACCCTCGACGGAGCCGAGCCGGAGTGGGTGGCCCACAGCGAGTGGGACGACGAGAACGAGGACAGCAATGACTGACACGACAACCACGCTCGACTCCGGCCAGATGGCCTTCGACGTACACGCCTTCCCGGGCGGCATCCGGTCGGCCCTGGAGGCGGTGCTCATGGTTGTCGACGAGCCGGTCACCGAGATCGCGTTGGCCACCGCCCTGGAAGTGCCCGTGGAGGACGTGCGGGCGACCCTGACCGAGTTGGAGGGCGAGTACGAAGCGAGCGAGCGCGGCTTCACCCTGCGCGCCATCGGTGGGGGCTGGCGGATGTACAGCCGCGCCGACTATGCGCCGGTGGTCGAGCGCTTCCTCATGGAGGGCCAACACGCCCGCCTGACCCAGGCGTCCCTGGAAACGCTGGCCGTCATCGCCTACAAGCAGCCCGTTTCACGCTCCCGCGTCGGAGCGGTGCGCGGGGTCAATGTCGACGGGGTCGTGCGCACGCTGCTGTCGCGTGGCCTCATTCAGGAAGATGGAGAGGGTGAAGGGGGAGCGATCCTCTACGGCACGACCGACTACTTCCTGCAGCGGCTCGGGATCAACTCGCTTGACGAGCTGCCACCACTGGCCCCGTACCTGCCGGACGTCGACTTGCTCGACGAGATTGCCCAGGCAGGTCGAGCATGAGCAGCTCCCAGCGCCGCGGCGGGTCGCAGGGCCGGGGCGGGTCCCAGGGGCGCGGCGGGTCCCAGGGGCGCGGCGGGTCGCAGGGTGGAGGAGGTGGCCGTACTGGCGGCACGCGGGGCGCCAGTCGCTCGGCCTCCGCCGGCTCGCCGCGGTTCGCTGGCTCGACCAAGCCGAGTCAACCGACGGCTCTGCCCAAGGGCCGCCCGACCGAGCCGACGGTCGATGTGCACGACCCCGACGGCGTACGCCTGCAGAAGCTCCTCGCCGCGGCCGGAGTCGGCTCGCGGCGGACCTGCGAGAACCTCATCACCGCCGGCCGGGTCACTGTCGACGGTCACCTGGTCACCGAGTTGGGCGTGCGCATCGACCCGTTGCGCCAGACCGTCCACGTCGACGGCGAGCGTGTCCAACTGGACGAGTCCCGGGTCTACCTCGCGTTCAACAAGCCGTTGGGCGTGGTGTCGACGATGAGCGACGAGTTGGGGCGTCCGGCCATCAGCGACTTCCTCGGCAACCGGCAGGAGCGGCTCTTCCACGTCGGCCGGCTGGACGCCGACACCGAAGGCCTCTTGCTGCTCACCAACGACGGCGACCTGGCCCACCGACTGCAGCACCCGGCATACGGGGTCCTCAAGACCTACCTCGCTCAGGTGCCCGGGCCGATCCCGCGAGACCTAGGCAAGCGGCTGCGCGAAGGCATTCAGCTCGAGGACGGGCCAGTGGCGGTCGACTCCTTCAAGGTGGTCGACTCCGCCCCCGGCAAGGCGCTGGTGGAGGTCGTCCTCCACGAGGGTCGCAAGCACGTCGTGCGGCGACTGCTGGCAGAGGTCGGGCATCCCGTGCAGAGCTTGGTCCGCACCGACGTCGGGCCGATCCAGCTTGGCGATCTCAAGCCCGGCAAGACCCGAGCGCTGAGTCGTCGCGAGGTGGGAGCGCTCTACGCGGCAGCCGGACTGTGACCTGCGATCGGACCCCGGACGCGGGCCCGATCACCCGGCCAGCGTCGCTACCCTGGGCGCGTGAGTAGGCGCGTACAGATCCGGGGCACCGGCCTCATCGGCACCAGTCTCGGGATCGCGCTGACCCGCAAGGGGTATGCCGTGTCGCTCGCCGACCCGTCGCCCACCGCCGAGCGGCTTGCTCGCGACCTCGGCGCCGGGCAGTTGGCGCATGACGTGACTGCTCCACCCGACCTCGTCGTCGTCGCGGCCCCGCCCGATGTGGCCGCTGGTGTCGTGGCCCAGGCCTTGACGGAGTGCCCCCACGCCGTGGTGACCGATGTGGCATCGGTCAAGGGCGCGGTGCTCGACGCGTTGCTGGCCGACGGCGCTCCGATCGAGCGATACGTGGGCTCCCACCCCATGGCCGGACGCGAGCGCTCCGGGGCCGCGCACGCCCGCGGGGACCTCTTCGAAGGGCGCGCCTGGGTGATCGTTCCGGCACCCGACAGCTCCAGCGAGGCTGTCGCCCTCGTCGAGGAAATCGCGCACGCAGCAGGGTCGGTGACCAGCCGGATGGACGCCGCCGACCACGACGATGCCGTCGCCACCATCTCGCACCTGCCCCAGGTGGCTGCCAGCGTGGTGGCCGCCCAGTTGCGCACCCTGGAGGACCACGCGCTGGCACTCGCCGGCCAGGGGGTGCGGGATGTCACCCGGATCGCGGCCAGCGACCCGCGACTGTGGACCCAGATCCTGGCCGGCAACGCCCATTCGGTCTCGCGGGTGCTGCAACGCGTCGTCGCCGATCTCAGCGACGTGGTCGCAGCACTGGAGGGGCTCTCTGCTCCCGAGCCCGGCGCCGACGTGGGCAGCCTAGAGGTGGTCAGTCGCACCATCACGCACGGGAATACCGGTCACTCGCGCATCCCGGGCAAGCACGGTGCTGCCCCCACGGCATACGAGAGTGTCACCGCCCTGGTGCCGGACACCCCGGGCGAACTCGCGCGACTGCTGGCCGACGTCGGTGCCGCGGACGTCAACTTGGAGGACCTGCGTTTGGACCACGGCCTGGGGCAACCCTTCGGGCTGGCCGAGATCCTCGTGGTGCCAGCCGCCGCCGAGCGGCTGCGCGACGCGCTGCGGGTCAAGGGATGGAGGGTGCTGGAGTGAGCCCGCAGCAGAGCCGACCCGGCGCGGGTGAACCTCTGTCCGACGAGGCGCCACTCACCGGCACGATCGTTGCCATCGACGGACCCTCCGGGTCCGGGAAGTCGAGCGTCTCCCGAGCTGTCGCACGAGCTCTCGACGCGGCATACCTCGACACCGGCGCGATGTACCGCGCGGTCACGTGGTCCTGCCTGCGCGACGATGTCAACCTGGCCAACCACGAAGCTGTGGCCGAACAGGCGCGCACCGTCGCGCTGACCATGGTCATGGATCCCCACCGGCCCGGCGTGCGGGTCGACGGCATCGATCTCTCGCGGGCGATCCGCGAAGACCGCGTGACCTCGGTGGTCTCCGTCGTCGCCACCAACCTGGCCGTCCGCGCCGAGCTGCGCCGACGGCAGCGGCTGCTCATCGCCGACGCGGTGGCGCAGCGCGGGGTATGCGTCGCCGAAGGGCGTGACATCACGACAGTCGTGGCTCCGGATGCCGCGGTGCGCATCCTGCTCACCGCCAGTGAGGCTGCGCGGCTGACCCGTCGTGCGACCCAGAACCACGGGCAGGCCGACGCGGCCACGGTCGCGGCGACGCGCAGCCAGGTCGTCGACCGAGACCGGCTCGACTCCACGGTGTCCGAGTTCACGACGGCCTCCGATGGCGTGGTGCGCCTGGACACCAGCGATCTCACCTTCGAGCAGTCCGTCGAGGCGGTCCTGGCCATCGTCGAGGGGGTGCTGGGTCGTGGGCGCTGAGGGGTTGGGCTCTCGGCTCGGGGTATCGCCCGTCTGGCAGCCGCGGATCGGGCAACTCGTGGGGCATGGCGTGTTGCGTCCGGCCTATCGGCTCACGGTCAAGGGCGCCAATCTCGTGCCGCGCACCGGTCCGGTCATCCTCGTGGCCAACCACACCGGCTTCCTCGACGGCCCGTTCGTCTTCACGGTCTCGCCGCGGCCGGTGCACTTTCTGGTCAAGCAGGAGACCTTCTCCTGGCTGTTCGGGCTGGTCCTGCACGGCGTCGGACAGATCCCGGTCGACCGAACCGTGGGAGACCGGACGGCCCTGGGGCGAGCTCGTGCGGTGCTCGGTGCCGGGGGAGTGGTCGGCCTGTTCCCTGAAGGCACTCGCGGCCGCGGGGACGTCTCCGAAGTCCACCAGGGGGCGACCTGGTTGGCGCTGGCGAGCGGCGCACCGATCGTGCCGGTCGCCTGCCTCGGGACCCGGTATGCCGGTCAGGGCCGCAACGCGCTACCGCGCCCGGGGAGTCGGTTGGTCGCCGTGTTCGGTGAGCCGGTGACCTTGACGGTGGACCGGCGTCTGCCCGGGAGGGATCGACTGCGGGCCGCGACTGAGTCGTTGCGGGTGAGCCTTGCCAACCACGTCCGGACCTCGACCGAGCTGGCCGGCCTGGGGTTGCCGGATGCCCTGCGCGATCACGATCACGATCCCGAGCCGAACGACCCATAGTCCGCACTAGTGGACAATGGGGCGGGTGAGTACCGACAAGCTAACCCCCGCCCCGTCTGAGGCACCTGCTTCCCCGGAGGTGCCCGAAGCCGAGGCCCCGACGGCTATCGACGAGGCGGCCGTAGAGCGGGCCCTGCGCGCGGGACTGGAGCAGTTCGAGCTCGACGAGGCCGACCTGGCCCTGCTGTCGACCGACGGATCCGCGCTCGATGCCGATGTCGAGCAGGGGCCGCTTCCGGTGGTCGCCGTCGTCGGACGGCCCAATGTCGGCAAGTCGACTCTGGTCAACCGCATCCTCGGTCGCCGCGAGGCCGTTGTGGAGGACGTCCCCGGGGTGACCCGGGACCGGGTCGCCTATGACGCCGAGTGGGCCGGGCGCCGGTTCACTCTGGTCGACACGGGTGGCTGGGAGCTGGACGCGGCCGGCATACATCTGCGAGTCGCCGAGCAGGCCGAGATCGCGGTGGAGCTCGCCGACGTCGTGATGTTCGTCGTCGATGCGACCGTCGGGGCGACCGACACCGACGAGGGCGTCGTCAAGATGCTGCGCCGATCGGGGCGTCCCGTCGTGCTGGTGGCCAACAAGGTCGACGACCAACGGTTCGAGGCCGATGCGACCGCGCTCTGGGGGCTGGGGCTGGGGCAGCCCTGGCCGGTGTCGGCCCTGCACGGCCGCGGGAGCGGTGACGTGCTCGACGCCGTGTTGGAGGTGCTTCCGACGGTCTCGCAGGTCGGTGTCGCCTACGCGCGGGGTGGGCCGCGTCGCGTAGCGCTCATCGGTCGGCCCAATGTCGGCAAGTCCTCGTTGCTCAACAAACTCATCGGCCACGAGCGGGTCGTCGTTGACGACCTGGCCGGCACCACTCGTGACCCGGTCGATGAGTTGGTCGAGATCGGTGGCAAGACCTGGCGGTTCGTCGATACGGCGGGCATCCGCCGGCGCGTCCATCAGACCCGCGGGGCCGACTTCTACGCCTCGCTGCGCACCCAGACTGCGCTGGAGAAGGCCGAGGTGGCGGTCGTCCTCATCGACGCCGGGACAGAACTCACCGAGCAGGACATCCGGGTTGTCCAGCAGGTCATCGACGCCGGCCGGGCCCTGGTCATCGCGTTCAACAAGTGGGACACGGTCGACGAGGACCGGCGCTACTACCTGCAGCGCGAGATCGACAAGGACCTCGTCCAAGTGCCGTGGGCGCCGCGGGTCAATGTCTCGGCCCGCACCGGCCGCCACCTCGACCGGCTCGTGCCGGCTCTGGAGACCGCGCTCGACTCCTGGGACACCCGGATCCCCACGGCCAAACTCAACGCATTCCTCGGCGAGATTGTCGCTGCGTCGCCGCACCCGGTGCGCGGCGGCAAGCAGCCCCGCATCCTCTTCGCCACGCAGGCGTCCTCCCGTCCGCCGCGGTTCGTCCTCTTCGCTAGCGGCTTCATCGAGGCCGGCTACCGGCGGTTCGTTGAACGCAAGCTGCGCGAGCGGTTCGGCTTCGAGGGCACGCCGGTCGAGGTGAGCGTGCGGGTGCGGGAGAAGCGCAAGCGGTAGCACGGGAGGCGACGGGCACGGCATACGCGGCGATTTCAGGCCCTGGTATGCCGTGCGATAGGGTTTCGTTCGCTCTCGCGGGTCCGGTCTGGCCGTGTCCTGGGAGCAGCCACGGGCTGTGGCGCAGCTTGGTAGCGCACTTGACTGGGGGTCAAGGGGTCGCAGGTTCAAATCCTGTCAGCCCGACCAATACAGGCTTATTCAAACCTTTGGACTGAGTAAGCGGGTATAGGTCCGAAAGAGAGTCTTCCGCAGAATTGCGGGAGGCTCTCTTTTCTTTCGTAGGCGCGTGCGTGCTCGCGCTGAGGCGGTGCTGGGCGCGCCAGTCGTGGAGGCCGGCGTTGAGTTCGGTGCGTTCGACGCCGATGCTCACTTCGCGATCGGTGACCTGGACGTCGAGTCGCGTGAAGAACGCAGTGAGCAGCTCGCGGCGGACGTTGTCGGGCAATTGCCTGTAGAGCGCGGCGGGATCTTCGAGGAGGTCGACGAACGCGAAGGCCTTGTCAACCCCCTGTCGGATGCGCTCGACCGTCCGTGTGAGCTTCTCGGTGATCGCGCCCTTCTGGAGCGTCACGTACTCGAGCCGCTGACGCAGCTTCTCGACGGCGATCGTTCCGTCGGCGGCGAGTTCGATGAGCCGCTCCTCTTGGGCTTCGAGCTTCTTCAGCTGCGTGCGCAGGGCGTCCTTCTCTTCCTGGTCCGCGGCTTGGAGTTCGACGAGGGCGCGTCGAACCTCCTCGCGTACAGACGCGATGTCGTCAGCATCGAAGCGCTCAGCCGCGACCCGTCGCGCCACCTCGTCTTCGAGTTCGTCGAGTCGCGCCGACGGCATCGAGCAGTGGCCGCGCTGCTTCGCGGTGCAGACGTAGTACTCGTACGTGCCGCCGTGCCCCTTGTTCTGGCTGTAGACGAGTCGACTGGTGCGCCCCTCGGACTTGCATTCGGCGCAGTACAGCAGGCCGCGCAAGAAGTGGAAGTGGATCCGGTCGCGGTCGCCCTTGCGATTGCGTCCGTCGAGGATCTTCTGCACCGCGAGGAACAGCTCCTTCGAGATGAGCGGTGTGTGCCTGCCAGGGTGGAGCTTCCCCTTGTAGCGGATGACCCCGGTGTAGTACGGGTCGCGCAGGATCATGGCGAGCTGGCTGCTCGACAGCGGCTTGGCAGCCCGCTTGCTCGACTGCCGCGTGGTCAGGCCCTGGTCCTCGAGCATCATCTGAAGCTGCGTGATCGAGAACTGATTCGTGGCGTACTGCTCGAAGGCCCAGATGATGAGTGGTGCGCGGACGGGGTCGACGTCGATCGTGTTGACGAGTCGTCCGTCGAAGTCCTTGCGCACATTCAGATAGCCGAGCTTGGCTCGCCCGACGCTGCCGCCCCGTTCAACCTTGTGGGCCATCTTGATGCGGATGTCCTCGCCGCTCATGCGGACCTGGAGTTCGTTGACGACGTCGGTGATGGCCTCCATCGCATCACCCATATACCCGTCGCCGAAGTTCTCCTTGGCCGAGATGAGCTCGACGCCCTTGTCGCGCAGTTGGCGCTTGGTGATGGCGGCGTCGAGGTGGTTGCGGAAGACGCGCGAGCGCATGTAGATCACGACGTAGCGGATGTCGGGGTTGGCATCGACGAAGCGGAGGAGCTTCTTGAACTCCGGCCGCTTGTCGATGGTCTGCGCGGACTGTCCCGGTTCGACGAACTCGCGGAGAATCGGCACGCCGAGCTCCTTCGCCTTGCGGATCGCCCATTCGCGCTGAGTGGCGATGCTGTTGCCGTCCTCGTCGAGGTCGGCTGCGGTGTTGAGCTGGCGCGTCGTGGAGACGCGCAGGTAGCTGATTGCCACGCCCGTGCGGAGCGGGACGTGCATCGCGTCGTCGCCCTTGAATAGGTGTTCCAGCCCTGCGACTGATGTGAGATTCGGCTTTGCCAGGGTGGCTGCCGCTTCCTCGCCTTCTTGGTACATATGAGGCCCTCCTTCGGTTAGGTCCTCCGGATTTACGCTCTTCTCGGCCGGGAAGTCCAGTCCTTTGGCGGCTTCCCCGGCACCTCCACCGCCGTCGACCGGGGTCGCGTCGGCGATGTAGTTTTCACCTCGCTCATCGCGCTCGTCCATGGCCCTTCCCTTCTTGTATCTGGGGCTCTTTCGTTGGCTGTTCGAGGTGAACGACGAGGCCGAGGAGTACGCGAGCGAGCCGACGCGGATCGGGTCGCGCACGCCAGACAGGAGTGATGTCGATGCGCCGGTCTGCGCGTGGGCGTCCTCGCCTGCGGGGTGGGTCACTGCTACTTGTTGAAGGCATAGAGCATGCCTCCCTCCTCGACGAAGTCATAGACGTCGCGGGTGCGTTCGATGACGCAGTCGATGTTCAGGTGGACGGCGTCAGCGGGCAGGCCGTGATCATCAGCCCAGTTGCCGAGCTCGATCTCCCAGTCCTCGAGCGGACTAAGCGCGTAGACCGCGTCATCGATGGAGTTGAAACTGCCGACGTAGTTCTCCTGGAAGCTGTCGAGCAGATCCGCCGCCGCGGCGTTCACATCCGGCAGCGCCAGGAACGCTCTGAATGCGGGACCGAAGAACTCGTCGCACTCTTCGAGACGGACGATCAGTTGCTCCATCCCGGCGGCGTCGAGGCTGGAGGGGACATGCACCGTGACGGGCCTACCGCTGGTGGTGAGAGTGGTACGCACCAGGAGACGGTCGAGCTTGGGTGGCAGATGCTCGTTCTGATACGTCCGCCCGGAGCCGGTCCCCATCTTGTCGATGAGGTACGTACCGAACCAGTCGATGAGTTCTTTGACCTCGGCGGTGGCGTCCTCGTCGGTGTAGAGGCGTAGGTATTCCTCGCGAAGATCGAGGTAGGTGCTCTCGCCCGTCCTCCCGAACTCGGCGAGGGCGGACTCTCGTCCGAGCGCGCGCCCGAGCGCGTGGGCGATGCAGCGGGCGGTGTCGTGGTCGACTTCCCGGTGCTCCGCGAGTGCGACTGCGATGCCGTTCGCGATGGGATGTTCGAAGCGGTGGGAGGCGACTTCAAGTCGTCGCCAGTCGGGGGACGTGTGTTCAGGCGCGAGACGCACCTCGGGTGTGACCGTGGGCTCATGCTCGCTCATGAGCGCTTCCCCGCAGTGATGATGTAGCGCCCGAGCGCGTCGAGCCAGGGCTCTCGCTCGATCGGGACGGTGACGTCGTTGAGCTCAGCGAGCGCGGCTTCGGCGTCAAGGATGCCGGTTCCGGCGAAGCGCTCGAGCGCGGTGCCGGGGCCGTCATGAATGGTGGCCGCGATGAGCTGCGCGAGGAAGGCATCGCGGCTGTTCGGGTCGAGCGTGAGCCAGGCGTCGATGATGAAGTGAGCGTGCTCGGTCTGGTCGATGGTGCGCATCCACTTCGGGAACTTGGGGGTGGTGCGCACGTCGTTGTTGTCGGCGCCTGTAGACGCAGGCGCGACGGGGATGGTTGATGAGTTCATGTGTTTCCTCCTTTCGGGGTGAATGATGATGACGGCCCGTACGGGGCCAGTGTGGCGAGGGTCTGATCGCCGGTGATGATGGTGAACAGGCCCGGATCGAGCCCACGATCGGCAGCGATGGCCTCGCGAATCTTCTGGGCGCGGTCGATGCCGGGGACGATCCAGACGATGGCCGGGTACAGCTCCCGCGTCTGCTGTTCGATGCCCGTGCGTTGGTGGCGCTGGTAGGTCTGGCACTTTCGAACTACGGCGGGCAGATGCTCGGTGGCGCGGTCGACCTCAATGAACGAGTGCGTCTCGGTGCTGGCGTCCGCGGTGACGACCAGGAGGTCGGGCTTGAGCGTGATCACGGATGCGCCGCTGCCGTTGAAGCTGCGCCAGCTGGACGGCTCCAACTCGAGCTCGAGGAGTTCGAAGCGGTGGGCGTGTGCCTGCTCAAGCAGACTGACGGCGACATCGGCAACGGCCAGAGTATGGGCGACGAACGTCAGGCCGGGCTCGTCGTAGCGCCGCCGCCGGGGCTCGCCGCGTCGGGCACGAAGGTAGCGGTCGCCCGCTGGCCCGAGCTGCCAGATGGTGACGGCCGAGCCATGCTTGATGCCACCGATACGCCGGGCCAGCCGAGTGATTGCACCGCGGGCTTCGAGTCGGTTCAGCACGCGGGTCGTCCCTCGCGTCGCACCACTCACCGTGACATGTGGACCCAGGGGTTCCGCGGGGAAGTGCAGTCGCTGCAGCTGTCGAGTAGTGAGAAGTCGGAAGCGTTCGAGATCCTCGAGGATGCGAACGTCGCGTTCAGTGAGGTGCTCCTCGAGGTCTAGATGACAAACAGCGGCCATCACGAGGCTGCCCTCCGGACTGGGGTGAAGTGTCCGGCAACGCGGGGGTAGTCCGCGCCCGCACCGGCCGATGTTCGCCGGAACGGGGCCGAACGTGGCGGCGGGTGTTCGTCGTGAAGTGAACAGCGGACGGAGCATCGAGCGGACAGGGCGATCCAGTGGTTGAGGGCGTGCCGAGCGATCATGCGCGCCTCGCCTTCTGGTGCGTCGGGCGGCCCGCCTGGTCCTCTGGTGACGGGGTTGCTGCGACTTCGGAGGTGGTCGGCGGCAGGGCGCCGTAGCGATCTCGGCTGCGCTGGCGGACATCGTCGCGGGTACTGAGCGCTGGGCGCGGTGGCAGGGTGCGCCCCGAGCACCATCCGGCTGGCACGCTCCCGGCAACCAGGTGGGCGTAGATCTCGAAGCGAGGCAACGCCTGGAAGTCGTCGGCAGACAGTTGCGGGGCCATCCGGGCGAGATCGCGGGCGTCGTCCGGGCCGACGGCGAAGCAGATCTTGCTGCGCGCATTCGTATCGAGCGCCGCCCGCATGGCGGGTGGAAGCTGGCCTCGGTACTGGTGCGCCAGATGCCAGGCGACGCCATAGGAACGTGAGGTCGCGAGGGCGTCGGCGATCGAGGTCGGCAGGTGCAGGTAGTTCTGCACCTCGTCGATGAACACCATCCCCGGCCGCTTCGTCGGGTGCTTCTCGCGGGCACGCTCCAGCGTCGCGTTCCAGAGCTCGGCGACGATCAGGCTGCCGAGCAGCTTGGCGGCACCGGTGCCGATCAGCGCATCGTTCAGTGGCACCAGGACGACGCTGCGCTCGCCGAAGACCTCGCGGAGCCGGAAGCGCGGTCGTGCCTGTCCGAGCATGCGAACCAGCGGCCCTCGCAGCAGGATCTTGCGGAGCTTGTTGAGCGGCGCGGCGATCATGGCGGCGCGCTGGGCGGGACTGAGCTCCTCGAACTCGGCCCAGAAGGAGGCCAGCGTCGCGTCGTCCTGCATCGCGGCGATCACCGGGCGTCGGAATGCAGCGTCCGTCAGGAGGCGCGGCAGATCGATGAGCGTGTACGGATCGATGGTCCGTTGCCCAGCCCGGGCGAGGGATAGGAGCGCACCGTGGATCAGGTACTCGGTGCGTGGTCCCCACCCCTCTTCAAAGACGGCAGCGAGGGCGGCGATGATGCCGTCGACTACGACGTCTGGATCGCGGTCGCCAATGTCGAGCGGGTTGAACCCCACCGGCATCGCGTCGGCAGCGTCCAGCACGACAACGCGTTCCGCATGCTCGGGAGCGATGCGATCGAGGACGTTGTCGACCAGTTGCGCCTTGGGCTCGACGACCACGCAGGCCCGACCAGCCTCAATGTCGGAAAGGATGAGGTGCTCCAGCACGGTGGACTTGCCCGAGCCCGTAGGCCCGGTCGCTACCAGGTGCTGCAGCCGACTGGCCGGATCCATGCCGATCCGCCGCTCCGGACCCGGTGCGGTGCCGGTCGCGAATACCGACGACGTCGCGCTGACGATCTCGGACACCGGCAAGCGACGCGGATGGGTGCCGGCGACGGCGGGATAGTCGCGCTCGCCGAGCGGCCAGGCCAGCATCGACGTCAGTTCGTCCGGTGAAAGCCGAAACGCGGCGCGAGCGGTTGCCACGCGCCAGCGGCTCGACGAGTCGTAGTTGAGACTGAGTCGAAGTCCGGGACTCTGCAGGAGTTGGAGGGCGCCGAATACTTCCCAGACGAGCGCCCCGGTGCGCCTCTGATTGCCAGCGGTGACCCCGATTCGGAGCGTCGCCGCGGTCGTCGGCTGGCCGGCTCGCTGTTGAAGCCGACGGCGGGTCTCTGGCTCCACGGCGCGAACGCCATCGAACACGAGCGACGCGAGTGGCTGCATCGGGTCGGCGGACTTCGCGGAGACCGAATGCGCTGCGTGCATACGCCCCAGGATGAGTTGAAGCGCAACATGCTCCTCGCCGCGTCGTGCAGCGAGTGCTTGGTAGATCGCCGACGCGACCTGCTCAGGGTCGGTGTCGGCGAGCGGCAGAACGCCAGGGTGCGCCACAACCCGGCTGACGGCGGCCACGTCCGGCCGTGTGGCGGGCTCAAGGGCGAGGCCCGGCAGGTGGCCCCAAAGGAGGCGCTTGAGGCGCGGTGCGGCGGCGGACGGGTAGCCGACGAGGTGCGTCACACTGTCGGAGCTGGCGTGCACCTCGAAGACGAGCGGTCGTGGGGCGTCGGCGCTCATCAGGCGCGTCATCAGCTGAGTCACGCCGTCGGCGCCGAGTGGGCGCGGCAAGTGCAGACGAGTGAAGACCAGGTCAGGCATGGTCGCCTCCTTCGTCGCGTTCGACGTGTTCGGCGCGAGCGGCGGCTTCGAGGCGAGCTTGTTCGAGGCCGGCGCTGGTAATGATGCGAGCGATCCGCTCGGTGCGCGTTTCGCTGTTGGACTCGGAGAACACCTGGACGCGCCGGTCCACGTTCTTCCGATAGCGGCGGTTGCCGCGGGCACGATTGGTCATGCGCCAACCTCCTTCCCACCACGGATTGGGGTTCGCGTATCAGCCGCAGAAGGTCGGTCGGATCGCCCATAGGCATAAGCCGAATGAGCACAATGGCGCCTATTACGAACTCGAACGCCCGATTTGTCAAGCGTTTTCAAGCGCCGTTGTCCATTCCACAACGACACGACAGAGATGAACGTGCTCATGCTTAGAACCGCCGACCCCACCAGTAGCGGTAGATGACGACCGCGCACCACCAGGCGAGCGCGATGCCGACGATCAGGAGGACCCAGCCCCAGAACTGCGCCAGCAGCTCCAAGGCCAGCCAGAGCGCGACGATACCGCCGAGGATGAGCAGGCAAGCGCGGAAGAAGCGCATTGGCGTCGGCGTGGGGGTGTCGTCCGGCATCAGTCATCACCAACCCCTCCATCGGCGCCGGCCTTCGTGAAGTCGCTCGGCACCGGGTAACCCGGGATCGTGATGTCGGACTCGATCTCGTTGCCCCACACCGACCAGTCCGCGTGGCTGTTCGGACGCTGCCGCGCGAACAGTTCGAGATACGGGCCGTCGAGGACGCGCTCGATCAGCGGGATCATTTCTTCGGGCTTCTGGCTGTGCGCCTGCCGCGGGAACAGCAGCGTCGAGCGCTGGCCGCGGAACTTGAACGGCGCCCTACCGCTCACGCCGTGCAGCAGGATCTCGTGCGAGCCACGGAAGTAGTTGCCGAGCCCCATGTAGTACTTGTCCCAGACGGCGTTCGTCTTGTAGGTGAAACCCCACGCCTTCATGACCTCCAGCGCCCCGGGCAGTGCCGCGTTGGTTGTCCACAGCAGCAGCGTCGCGTTGTCCGCAGCGAGCTCCGCGACGGGCATCTGCTTGATGCGGTCGAGGGTCATGAGGTCGTAGTGGTTGATGGCACCGCGGGCGCCGGCCTGGGCGATGTCCCAGGGAGGATCGGCATAGATCACGGCGTACTTCTTGTGCGGGGACGCCGCTGCGGCGCCCGGGGTCTGGTTGGTCATGTCAAGGAACTCCTTTCTCCAGCCCGCAGCGAAGCGCGCGAGCGATGGCGAGGACTGGTTATGCGCGTTCGAAATCGAGTCGTCAATATTCCGGTCGCTGTCGTTGCGAAAACCACAACGACCGGGACATCTGCGAAGACTGATGCGGCGACGCGGACGCCGGGTGGTCATCGCCCGCGCCGCCGCGGTTCAGATCACGAGTCCGACGACTCGTTCGGCGTGCTCCCCGAGGCGAGGAAGGACTCGCGGATGAGCGCCTTGCGCGCCTCGTGCGCTTCCATGCCGAGCGCATTGGCCAGCTGGAGCACGGTGCGGCGCAGCTCTTCCTGCTTGCGGTCGAGCTCGGCCTCGATGCGCGCCCGACGACGCTCGCCGAAGGAGTTCCGGACCGCGACCACAAGGTCACGCGCCCACTGGATCGTCTCGGCCGACACGTCGACCAGGCGGTCGAAGGCGCCCTGGGTCGTGGTGGCCATCACTGCCACCGCCGAATCGCCGCCGAGGCGCCCAGCGTGTAGCTGTCGACGATCTCGCGGTAGCGGGCTTCGCCGAGCGGTGCGACCGTGATGAGGTGCTGCTCCAGCGCCGTCAGGGCACCGACGTGCTCGAGCGCGGTGTGCGTCACAAACGCGCGGCCGTCCTCGGTGAGCTTGGCGACGATGGCGCGGGACTGCACTCGCTCCACCTCGCGGCGGGTCTGCCGCTGGATGCCCAGCGACAACGAAGAGAACCCCTGCGGGCTCATGGCGCTCCCCGTGGTGGGGAGCAGTTCGGATGCGGTCATCTTCTGCCTCCTGGAGGTAGCTCCCTGCGGATGGGGAGTTGGTAATTCCAGGCTCGTGTACGGAGGAAACAGCGTCACTGACACGAAACTGACACGATGGCGGGATGAAGGATGATCCGCTTCGGCGCGAGATTCTCGCCGAACTGCGGCAATTGCGTCGCGGCCCAGGTGAGTTTGGTATGGAGCGGATGGCCATGTCTGAGATGCTTACCGACGTCGTCGGTCGCGGAAGCATCGAGCGTGCGTACGGGGCGATGCTCGATGCGCTTGTTCGTCACGGCGCCGATACCGAGAGCGATATCCGCGCCTACTTCGACACCAGCGGGTTCCAGACGCCAGGCGACACGCTCGATGCGCGTCTCAAGGTCTACGCAGAGGAACATCACGTCGAACAGCGCACCGGGCTTCGGCGGAGCGACCGCGGTGCCGAGAAGCTGAGCTACATCCTGCGGGACACACTCACGATCGAGCGGCCCTGGGGGAA